>JAEEGL017288265.1_pt1 | contig 11664 bp, 8 predicted proteins | sample 9134231 | NCBI WGS metagenome assembly JAEEGL01 (sample SAMN16246548, study PRJNA631951) | gut metagenome | biome: gut microbiome; feature: rumen; material: fiber-attached | host: Bos | place: Iran: Karaj | collected 2018-10 | reverse complement strand
TTCTATCTCTTTCCACGTCTTGCCATACGGCCCGTTTGGAAAAGTGAACATGGCAACTGGCATGGATACTGCTGAAACGGTGAGCATTATCTTGCCAGTGCCGTTCACGACACAGCTGCAGAGGCGGCCGTCCTCTGCCCGTGCGGAATGATGTGCGCCAGATCCTGATACTTTGTTGCCTCCACCACGGAAAGCTCGTGTGCGCTTTGAAGGTTGCACCAGAATTCGGCAGTGGTGCCGAAGTAACGGGCAAGCCTAGCCGCAGTGTCGGCGCTGACCCCCCGCCGCTGGTGCACGATGTCCGCAATGCGCGTTGGCGGCACACCTATCGAGAGTGCCAGCCCGTGTGCCGAGAGGGCCAGCGGCTTCAAAAATTCTTCCAACAGCACTTCGCCGGGATGGGTTCGGATGCGCATATGCTCCTCACTTGTGATAGTCCACGATTTCAACGTCCCAAGCCGCGCCATCACGCCAGACAAAACAGACTCGCCACTGGCCGTTAATGCGAATGCTGTGCTGCCCCATTCTATCTCCCTTGAGAGCCTCCAAGTGGTTGGCCGGAGGCACTCGCAGATCCTCCAAACATGCGGCGGCATCCAGCATATCCAGCTTGCGCAAGGCCACAGAGGAAAATGCTTGAAAACGCGATGGAACGTTACCCTCGAACAGGGCCTTGGTATGCTTGCAGCGGAAAGCGGCTATCATACTGTTTATCGTTGCCTGTTTTTCAGAAAAGTAAGCTTTCTTCCAAGTTCTGTCAATTCCGATTCTCACGGAGTAGGCCTGTCCGGCTCAAAGCAAGTTGAGGTAGTCGAGCCGCTCCCCCAAGCTCTTCGAGATGTGCTAGGCCGACCAGGGCTCCAGCGTGTCCTAGCCTGAAAAGTCGCACCGCAATACGCTCCATAGTCCTGCGAGTTGCCCGCCCAAATGTCGCCATCTATGCTTACGGGACAAAAAAACGACTCCGCCGGGAGCCGGGGCTCACATGGCGCAGGCCAATGTGAGGGGGTACTTTTTCTTCTATCCGCGTCAAAGAAAGATGGCAAAGGATTATTCAGGCCGAAAATTCCCGCAACCGAATGTGGGACTGCTGCCGTGGCAGGATGAGGGGAACAGTGCCGCAGGCTCCATTCTTCGTCGCCGAACGAATGCGGATGGAGGAGCCTATGCTTTTTTCCATGAAATGCATCCTACGCCATTATCTCACGTCGGCAGCGATAGCCTGTTTCCGCCCTACATGGCGAACAGGTCTTACAGATGGCTGCTTCGCGGCCTTTTCCGTTACGAATTCAGCGGCAATCAGGCGCCCTTTTCGTTCCGGTCTCCCTTGTCGCTCATGGCAACGGGAATGGGAGGCAGCCATCATAGTGCGAAGCGGCGTTACGGGGCATCGGAGCCGGTCCCCGCCTTTCTCGGTCCGTGCCAGTATCCGCGCCGGGGAATCCGCATGAGCCAAGATGGAATCTTCATCAAATTCAGCAAGTTATACTGAACCGACGTGCCGAATGGAATACCGGCTTTTCCGAAGGGGTGAAAACAAAGCAGGGAAGGCTAAAGCCTTGCCCGTCCCGGGACGATAAGCAAGGCAACTAGGCACTGCCCGCCTAAAAAGCCCTGAACTCGGAGCGGTTCCGAGCGAGGGGCTTTTCCCATTATGGCATATCCTTCGCGGTTCTTGTCGAGGAAGACGAAGGCGCTGCATTTGCCGCCCGGTTCCAGCCGGGAGAGCCGCCTGTCGGTGCAGCACGGCGTCCGTTTGATACTGAAGCCCGTCATACGGAAGGCTGCGTCGTGGGGCAAAGGCCCCGCGGTTTTGTTCCCTTTGCTCGCGGGGCCTCTCTTTTTGCGCCGTGCTGTCCGTTGAACGAAAAAGCCCCGTCCGAAGGCGGGCTTCTGCTTTCGCTGCGATCGGGGCCGGCTCAAAACTCGTACTTCACCATCAGGTTCCCCATGATGCCGTGGCGCACGCCCGCGGTCGCGGTCGCGCCAAGCTCCATTGTCAGGCCGGGCACCGCGCCGGGCTTGAAGGAAAAGCCGAAGTCGAAGACGCCCGTATCGCCCCTGACGGACGGGGCGGGCCAGCAGGCCGCCGCCCGTGTAGCTGGCGTGCCCCTTGCCGTCCACGTCGCCCGCGTCGAAGCCGTTGTGGGTCGTGAAGTAGGACGTCCCGAACTCGAAGAACGCGCCGCCCGCGAGCGCAAGGGCGGCGAGCTCCTTGCGGGCCGCGAGGCCGAGCACGGCGGCGACGCCGCTGACATCTACATAAGAGCCGGATTCGAGCCGCTGCGCGCCGCCCGACACCGCTGCGAAGGGCGCGATGCTGACGCCCTCGTTCCCGTCGCCTGCGGACATGCCTTTCGCTGCGGCGGTGTTCGCCATCGCGTTGTGCATGGCCGCCCCGCGAAATGACGTCAAAAATGAGTCGGCATGCCGCGCGTCGCATGAGCGTAATTTCAGGCGGCGGGGATTGCCAAGCGGAAAGCCATGCGCTAGTATGCAGCCGTTCCGTTTCGGGTCGCTTTTCGGTCCGGAACGGCACTTTTTATTTTTGCTGGTATGGTTGTTGGCAAGCAGTATTTTTCCGAACGTTTTCAAGTAAAGAATTTCAAGCGGATAGGCGCGATTTCCACGGCCACGGCCCGGACCGCGCCCAGCCGCCCGACGGCTTTCCATGGACGAACGCGACATGCTGCGGCAGGCGGAGAAAGGCGGCGCGACCCTCGTGCTGGGCGCCATGCCGGACGATGCGTCTCCGAAGACGCATCTTGCCGCCGGCCCGTGGTGCTTCGAAGGGCGTGACGATACCTTTCCCGACTGGGACAGGAGCTTCGTCTTCGCCCCGGAGCCCCTGCGCGAGTCCAAGGTTCTCGACTTCGCCGTCGACGCATCCTGCGCGCTGGCGGCCGACAGCATCCCGCTGATCGCCCGAAGCATGCGCCCGTGCGGAACGGCGCTTCCGCCCTGCTACTGGGAGACCCTGCTCGCCCCCTGGGCAATAGACGTGGCGAAGCAGATCGTCGAACGCTGCCTGCGCGTGCGCGCCATGGCCGCCGCATGGGGGGAGCTGCCCCTGCGCGTGCCGCTTCTGCCGGAAGGATGCCGCTTCTCCTTCGCGACGGAGCACGACTTCACCCTGCACGGAGCGCTCTCGACGGCCTTCAGCCACTGGCTCATGTCGCGCCTGCTCGAAGCCGAATGGCCCGCGGCGTGGCAAAAGATCACGCTGCCCGCCGTGAGCGAACGCCATGAGAGGCCCGCCGCGGCGGGGCTCAAGGCCCGCCTGCGCGGCTGGCTGAGGGAAAGGCAGCTCGGCCTGCCCTTTCCCCGGCTCAAGGGCCTCGGCACGGCGCAGGCGCTGCGGCTTTCCCTCGCCCTTCTGCACAAGAGCCGCGGCCCCGACAGAACGCTCTCCCTCGCGGAGAGATTCTCAAGCAAAGCCGGGGGGGCGAAAGCGGACCTGCCCATAGATCCCCTGCCCGTCTTCATGCACTGCCTGCCCGATTCCCTGCGCGCTCTGAAGCATCCCGACGCCGTGGCGAAGGACGCCTCTGGGCCGCGCCTGCGCGCGGCAAGCGTGATCGCCTATGAGGACGCCGCCTACCGGCAGAAGCTCGCCCTGTGGCGCGCCCGGGGAAACAGGCTCATGTACATCCAGCACGGCGGCAACTACGGCCAGGTGCGCCGCGTGTGCGACACGGGCTTCGTGGAATACAGCCAGCATGCCTTCGTCACGTGGGGCTGGCGCCGGCACGAGGGCGAGCGCGGCAACTTCATCCCCCTGCCCTATCCGCAGCTCGCGCGCATCGCGGACGCATGGCACGGTTCTCCCGATTCGGCTCTTCTCTTCGTCGGCACCGAGATGCCCCTGCACGGCTACCGCCTGGACGCCCACCCCACGCCCCTGCAGATCGTCGCGTACCGCCGCGCGAAGGAGCGCTTCTTCGCGGCCATCGGCGAAGACATCCGGAAAAAGGCGGCATACCGCCCCTATTTCGACGTGCCGGGCACGCTGGCGGACGCTCCGTGGCTTCTGCCGCGCTTCCCGTCCCTGCGCCGCAGCACGGGCCCGCTTTTGCCGCAGATGCTCTCCTGCCGCCTGCTCGTGATGGACCACCACGGCACCACGCAGCTCGAGGCCTTCGCGGCAAACGTGCCCTCCGTGCTTTTCTGGTCGCGCGATGCGTGGCCTCTCACAAAGGAAAACGAAGCCCTCGTCGACCGCCTGGCCGACGCGGGCGTCTGGCATGCGGGCCCCGAAGAGGCCGCGGCCCATATCCGCCGGATATGGCCCGATCCCGTCGCGTGGTGGACGAGCGCCCCCGTGCAGGAGGCCCGCAAGGCATTCTGCGAACGCAACGCCCTCACCGTTCCCGGCGACGAAACCCCTTACTGGACAGAGACACTGAAAGGACTATGAACAGAATATCACGCATCTCCCTTTCCCTTCTGGCTATGGCATTCCTCTTTCCCGGCGCGCAGGGCCTCGCCGCCCCCGAGGCGGACAAGAAGCCCGCGCCCGCTCCGGCCGCAGACGCGGCTCCGGCCGACCGGCAGGACGCCGAGGCCGATGCCGGGGCCGTCCTCAAGGAAGTCCAGGCGCTTCTCGACAGGAAGGAGTATGAGCAGGCGCTGAAAAAGGTGACGCCCCTCGCCGACAAGGGCAATGCCGAGGCCCTCTACGTCCTCGGCCGCCTCACTCTCGACGGCAAGGGCGTCAAGCCGAGCCCCCAGAAGGCCGCGCAGTTCTTCCGCAGGGCGGCGGAGGCCGGCGACATCGGCGCCCAGAACGCCTGGGGCACGATGCTCGCGTCGGGCAAGGGGGTCAAGCGGAACTATCAGGAGGCCTGCCGCTGGTTCAGAAAGGCCGCGGAGCAGGGGCTCGCGATGGCGCAGTACAATCTGGGGTATCAGTACGCCTCGGGGCGCGGCGTGAAAAAGGACGAGAAGGCCGCCGAAGACTGGTTCAGCCGCGCCGCCAATCAGGGACTGGCCGACGCGCAGTTCTCGCTCGGCTACGTCTACCTGAACGCGCAGGGCGACTTGCAGAGCGACACCCGCGCCGTGCACTGGTTTGAAAAGGCCGCCCAGCAGGATCACGTCAAGGCGCAGAACAACCTCGCCTTCATGTACGCCGAGGGCCGCGGCTACGCGCAGGATCCCCAGAAGGCCGTCTACTGGTTCACGCGCGCCGCCGAACGGGGCTACCCCGAAGCGCAGTACAGCCTGGGCCTCATGTACGAACAGGGCCGCGGCGTCCCGCAGGACTACAACAAGGCCGTCGAATGGTACAGGAAGGCCGCCGAGCAGAACGAGCCCGCCGCCCAGTACAGCCTGGGCCTCATGTACGAGCAGGGCACGGGCGTCTCGCGGGATCTCACCGAAGCGGCCCGCTGGTACAGGCTCGCCGCCAAAAACGGCGACCAGGATGCCAAGGCCGTCGTGCGCTCCCTGGACCGCAAGCCCCCCGCGCCCGCGAAACCGGCGTCCGCCTCCTCTGACAGGAAAAAAGCCGACAGGAAAAAGGGCAGGGATTCCAAAAAAAATCAGTAGTCGTAGCGCCAGCCCAGGCTCGCCTCGGTGTCGTTCTGCCTGGTCTTGACCTCAAGCCTGACGCGGGGGGTTATCTCAAGCTGAACCTTCGCCGCGGGGCCGCCCTCGCCGGTTCCCTGCTCCACGCCGACGTACAGGCTGTCGGTGAGGTATTTGCCCGTCTCCACGGCGACGTTCGTTCCGTTCCCGGCGTCATCCGTCTTGAGGCGCAGCACGTCGACGCCGAGCGTATTGCGCGCGAAATCGAGCGGCTGCCCGCCTTCACCGAAACCGGCGAGCTGGGCCAGGGCCTGCGTCAGCTGCAAAAGCTCGAACTTGCCGAGCTCATTGACGTTGCGCCCGAAAAGGATGTGCGCGAGCACTTCGTCCTGGGGCATCGGGGGCTCGCTTGAGAGCAGAAGCTTCAGCTTCTTCGGGGTGCCGGCGATGCCCAGATGCGAGGTGAAGCCCGCGTTCTCATTCGTCAGAAGCAGGTCGATCAGGGGCTCGGCCGCATTGCCGCCGACGAAATCGACCTTGCCGCGCGACAGGATGAAGCGCCGGCTCATGAATTCCATCGTTCCCCTGACGGATTCCACCCCGCCCGAAATGACGGGCTCGGTCAGCGCGCCCGCGATACGCAGGTCGGCCTTCCACTCGCTGAAAAGGCCGCGTCCCTCCACGATGAAAGCCCCCGGCGCGCGAACGCGCAGATCTATGGAGCCCGTGCCCTGACCGGCCCCGCGCCGCGCGGCGGGCTCTTTCCCCGCCGCGGCTTTCGCGCTTTTCTTCCCTTTCTTCTCATCGATGGGCAGGACGGTGACGCCCGAAGGCCCCGTCTCAAGATCGTCCAGCGAAAATGAGCCCCTGTCGACGATTATCTCGCCCCTGACGGCGGGGGCCGTCGCGGGCCCGCTCACGCGCGCCCCGCCGGAAAGGGAGATGCGCACGTCCTGCCGCCGCAGGGGGCGCAGATGGTCCAGCGCCGCCGTTACGTCAAGCCGGCACGCGTCAAGCGGGCAGCCGCCCGTGACGCGCAGCGAGCCGCCCATGCCGTCAGAGGCGCTCATGGCGAGCTTCGCGCTGCCGGCAAGGCCCTTTTCCCCGCCGGCTCTGCCGTCGACGTCCACGCGGCAGTCCATCTTCTGCAGAAGCAGGCCCGTGAGGGGATCTTCAAAGCGGGAATCCGCGACGTGCAGCCCCCCCCTGAACTGCGGCGCGGAGGGCGAACCCGAAAGCGCGGCGTCGATGTCGAGTTTTCCCGTGAGCCGTCTGTCGGCAAGGGGAGAAAGCTTCCACAGAGGGGCGAGATCGCCGCGCCAGAGTATCCTGCCGGTCAGGGGCCCGTTCATTTTGAGCGCGGGCACGCCGTTTTCCGCAAAGACAAGCGGCAGGGTCGCCTCCACGCGCATCTCCCTGCCCCCGAGGGTGCGCACCGCATCGGGTGAAAGCTCCAGACGCGCCGTCAGGGCGTCGCCCGCGATCTTTCCGGCCAGGGCGGCGTCGAAAGGCTTCAGGTTCACGCCCTTCACGGCAAGCCGCCGCACGCCGGCGCGGAAAGAGCCCTGCGGCTTCGCCGGGCTGCCGTTCACGCGCACGTCGGCCTCGACGACGCCTTCGGGCAGGCCCTCGACGATCGACGCAAGCGATTTCAGATCGAGCTTTTCAAGCGAGAGCGCCGCGTCGAGTTTCTGCGGCGTCAGGGCCCCCCGGGCGCGCAGCCTGCCGGAGGGGGTCACGCGCACGTCGAGCCCGTTGATGCCGATGCCGGCTTCCCCGTAGGTCACTGTCGCGCCGGGCGCGGCCTTTATGCCGAGCGCCCCCCCTCCGCCCCCGGGCATGAAGAGGGCCGTCGAGGTCTGAACGTCCAGTTCCTTCACTGTCACGGCGCCCGGCCGCCACTCCGCGGCGATGCGGCTCTTCACGCCGCCCGAGCTCGTCGCGCTGAGCGTGACGGGGCCGGCCGCCTCCCCTTTCACCCGCACGGCGGCGCCGACTTTCAGCGGTCCCGCGGCAAGCGATTTCAGGGTGATCTCGGCATCGGCGCCCGCCCTGCCGAAAGCGTCGTCAAGGCGCACTCCGCCCGCGAGCCCGGCGACGGAAAGCTCGCTCCCCCTGCCGGAAGACAGGGCGAAACGGGGCACGGCAAAGGTCAGACTCACGTTCTGCCGCCCCGGCCCGCCCCCCCGCGGCGCGGACGCGTCCGCGCCGCCCAGGGAGAGGTCGAGGGACGCCTCGCCCGAAAGCGTTTTTCCGGGCACGAAGGCGGAAAGCGCCGCCCAGTCCTTCACGGCGGCGTGCAGCGCGCCCTCTAGCCTCGGCAGGCCCGCCGCAGTTTTCTTCGCGCCCGCGTCGCCGCCGGACGGGGCGGTGTCCATGACGGCCCTGAGGTCGCCCGAAGCCGTCACGCCGAGCGCGGAGAGGTCGAGCCCCCGCAATCCCGCCGTGAAGGCGTCGAAAGCCTCGGCGTCGGTCAGGGCGGCGAAAAGCGTCGCCGCCGCATGCACGGGTCTGCCATCCACCGTTCCGTCAACGGCGAGGGCGAGGGGCAGTTCCCCGTGTTCCCCGGCCGAACCGAGAAAGCCCTTCCAGTCGAGCGGGCTGGCCGAAAGCACGATTGCGGCGTCCTTCAGGGCATGGCCGGCATCCTCGGCATGGGCGCAGGTGAGTTTCACGGCCATGGCGGGCGCGCAAAGCGGGCCTTTGAGGGAGAGGGCCAGATCAACGGGGGCCTTCAGCCGCGCTTCGTCGACGCTTGCCGGCACGTGCGCCGCCAGGGCTGCGTCAAGCGGCCCGTCGAGCCAGCGGCCCTGCGCCGCGCCGCTCTTCCATGCGATCTTCGCGCTGGCGGCGAGGGCGTCGGAGAGGATTTCGCACCTGCCGAGAGAGAGGGAAAGCGACGGGGGAGCATCCCCCCGCGCCGGCGCGAAAGCCGCCGAAAGCGCGGCCGAGGCACGGATCTCCATGCCCGCCGCGTCCTTCGCAACGACGGCGTCCTCTATGGAAATATTGTCAATCGTGACCCCGGGGAGGCCGGAGGGCAGCTCCCGCACGAGATTCTCGACCCCGGCCAGGAGGCCGCGCAGGCGGCTCTGCGTCATGGGGGCAGAGGGCGGATCGGGGGGCGACGGGGGCAGTTCCGGCAGGCGCGACAGAACGGGGCGATGGAGGCGCAGATTCGTCAGGCGAAGCTCCCCGGGCAGGCTGCTGACGACGAGATCATAGTCGACCTGCGGCACGGTGAGGAAGACGCCCCTGCCGTCGCTGATCTCAAGGGCGGCCGAAAAGGTGAAGGGCAGCGGGCCCGCGAGCTTCGTCATCCGCACCGACAGGCCCAGCGGAGCGAGGGCCCCGGCGAGCGTCTCATTGATCGTTCCCTCGGCATAGCGCGAGGCTGAATCCGTGCGCAGCCAGCCGAAGACGGCGGCCAGCGCGAGCGCGATGAGGAAGACGAGGCCGAGCAGGCCGCCGAGCGTCCATTTCGCAAAACGGCGCAGGCGCCCCCCGCGCAGCGGGGGCTTTTTCCCGCCGCCCGGCGCCGCCTGCTCCGGCATCGGTATCGGTTCGAAGTTTTCGGCCATCAGAACGACTGCCCCACGCTGATATAGACCTGCACCGGCGGGTCGCCGTCTATCGGGTTGAAGGGTGTCGCCACGTCGAGCCGCACGGGGCCTATGGGCGTGTAGTAGCGCAGGCCGAGGCCGCCGCCCCAGCGCATGTCGCCCACTATCTGCGGCACTTCGTCGCGGTAGACCATGCCGCCGTCGACGAAGGGAACGATGCCGACGTTTTTGGCCACCTTCAGGCGGGCCTCGAGGTTGACGACCTGGTAGGAACGCCCGCCAAGCGGCTCGTCCCTGGCGTTGCGCGGCCCGACCGCCTGATAGGGGTAGCCGCGCACGGAACCGGCGCCGCCGGCGAAGAAGCGCATGGTCGCCGGTATGTTGTCGAGCGAGGCGCCGGATATCGACCCGCCCTCGACGTGGGCGGCAAGGACCACGCTGTCATCCGGCCTGCCGTCCTCCCCGCGAAGGGGGGCGTAATACAGGCTTGCCGAAAGCTTCGCGGAGACGGCGGCCAGATCCTCGCGGTACGTGCCGACGAAGGGGCTTACCGTGAGCTTGCATTCCGAGCCTTCCGTCGGATCGAGCTGGTTGTTGCGGCTGTCGTGGCGGATGAAGGCGCGCGGCCCCCCGACGAGGAAAGCCTCTTCCGAGCGGCCGCTCTCCTTGAGGGAGCCGCCGTTGGCGAAAAGCCCGGCGCCTCCCCACCAGTTCTTCGAAAGCCTGCGCTCGACGCCGGCGAAGGCGTCGCCGCCCGTTTCGCGGTAGGCGTCCGTCTCTTCGCGCATGAGGTTCAGGTGCCCGAGCAGACGCTGGTTCCTGTCGAGAAAGGCGGGCTTTTCAAAGGAGGTCTTCAGGCCCTGCGCCTGCGTGCCGATGGGGGCCCGCACCGTGAGCTTCTCGCCGTTGCCGAAGACGTTGCGGTGCTCCCACATCCCCTCGACGCCGAAACCGGTGTCGGTATCGTAGCGCGCGTTGGCGGCAACGGTTCTAAAGGGGGCCTCGTCCACGACGACGTCCACCGGAAGAACGGCGATGCCGTCGGGGCCTTTGCGGATCCTCTCCGTTGCGGGCGCGGCCTTCACGGTGCGGAAAAGCCCCGACGCGCGCAGGCTGTTCGCATACGCGTCAAGCACCTCGTCGTCCCACGGCTCGGCGCCGGCGTTCCAGGGGGCCATCGCGCTGAAATAATCTACGCCCACCTTCGCATTGCCGCTGACGGACAGGCCGCCGAGGCGGGCCGGAGGGCCGGGATCGACCGTTATGTCCGCATTGAGATGGCGCTTTTCCCGGTCCAGCGTGTACAGGGCTTCCGTGACTTTCGCCAGGGGATAGCCCGTCCGGCGCAGGGGCGGTATCAGGGCCTCGACGGCGGCCAGCATGTCGTCGGCCGTGATGGCTTCGCCCGGCTTCACGCCGGGCAGCGCCGTCGGGAATTCCGGCGGGGGCAGTTCCCGCTCGTCCAAGCCGAAGAAGCCGGCGGAACGCACGCGATGCCGGAAGGCTTCCGGCACGACGGGCCTGGGCTCCCACACGACGCTGGCCCGCCCGACGGTATAGCGCGTTCCGGGCACGAGGGTCAGGGTGACGGCGACGGGGCTTGTCGAGCTGTCGATGGAGAAGGACGCCGTTCCGTCGTAATAGCACTGGGAATGGAGAAGCTGCACGGCGGTCTCCGCATCGGTGCGGGCGCGGCGTTCCAGGCCGAGCAGGCTGTCCGGGGGCTTCTTGGCGAAGGCCGCGAGCACGCTCGCGTCCTTCATCTTGTCTTTCAGATCCTTCGAGCCGCCCTGAACGACGATCGAAAGCCTGTAGGGCACGGGGGTGCCCTTCAGCCCGTCGTCGGCGGCCTTTTCCGCGGCGGCGTCGGCCTTTGACGCGCCGTTCTCCAGGCCGGCCTTCATCAGCCCGCACCCGGAAAGGCACAGGATGCAGAGCGCGAGCAGGGACAACGCCCGCAGGAAACGGGCCGCGATGCCGGGGCGGGCGGGGTCGGACGGATGCGGACAGTGCATGGCCTAATCTATATCGAAGACGGCACGGGCGCAAGGGATGCGGGGGGCCGCGGCGAAAGCCGCGGCCCCGGTAAGCTTACGCGCCGAACCGGTTCGGCCCCCGGTCGCCTGGCCTGCAAAGCCAGATGAGCAGTATGATCCAGCCGACGACCGGTATCAGAATCAGCAGATAGAACCAGCCGGATTTGTTGATGTCGTGCATCCGCCGCGCGAAAACGGCCAGAGCCGGGAGAAGAAGCGCGAGGCTGACGAGCCCCTGCAGGGTGTTCGCGGTCTCAAAACCGCCGAAAAGACTGCCCGCGAGGCTTACGACGACCGCGCACAGCCACTGGAAGAGCGTAAACCACCAGAATTCCGAGCGGGAGGCCCTGCCGCTGAAGGTCGCGAATTTTTTCGTCAGACATACTTTGACGGCATCGGCGAATCCCATCGGTCCGCCGGCAGGGGCGCCCCACTGCCGGCCGGCCCCCTGCCCATAGGCATGGCCGCGCTGATCCGAAGGCTGCCCGTGATCCTGTCCGGGGGCGCCCCAGGCCGACCGGGAGAACTGCCCGTCC
>JAEEGL016888829.1_pt1 | contig 11664 bp, 9 predicted proteins | sample 9134231 | NCBI WGS metagenome assembly JAEEGL01 (sample SAMN16246548, study PRJNA631951) | gut metagenome | biome: gut microbiome; feature: rumen; material: fiber-attached | host: Bos | place: Iran: Karaj | collected 2018-10 | reverse complement strand
CTTACGTCACTCAGGGCTCCGACGCCTTTGCGTTCTCCCTTGAGCAGAACTGGTCCGTCGCTTACTAAGCCTGCGGGCTCCCGCGACAACCTGACAACAAAAACACCGGACAGCTCCATGAGCTGTCCGGTTTCTTTTTTTATGGCCGGGTGATCAGCGGTTGATCTGATCCCAGGGGCTGGGCGCCTGTGTCGGCGGGTTGGTCGACGGCTCGGTCGACGGGACGGCAGTCGACGGTGTCGTCGTGGGTGCCGCGGTCGACGGCTGCGTCGTCGAAGCGGTCGTGCTCCGGGTCGTGGAGCGCGTGGTCGAGCGCGTGGTCGAGCGGGTCGTGGAGCGCGTGGTCGAGGTCCGGCGGCTGGTGCTGTAGGTGGTCGTGGCGGTGGACTCGGTGATCTCACCGTTCTCATCGTACTGTGCCGTGATCTCTTCGACCGTCGTGGTCTCGGTCGCGGACGCGTTGTTGGAGACGCTCCGTTCGAACGCCGTGGTCTTCACCTTGGCGGTCGTTGCCGTCTCGGCCTCTTTGCCGGATCGGGTGAAGTGCGAGATGAGGACTCCGCCGAGAACGAACAGCAGAGCGACCAGAACGGCGAGGATGGCGATGGTCAGACGGCGCCGGTTCCTGCGGCTGAAGACCGGTGCATCGCCCTCATCAGGCAGGAACACACTGTCATCGATGTTGTTCTCATAGGAACGGGGTTCGTCGTTATAGCGGGCCTTGTTCCGCGATTTACGGTAATTCTCGTACCGGGGACGGTCGTCCGTGTAGGTCGGGAGCGCTTCGGGCTCGCGGACCTCTTCGACCGGCTCTGCCACTTCCGGTGCCTCGTCCGCCGGAGCGTCAAATACTTCGGCAGCGGAGTTCCCCTCGCCGGCAAAGTAGGAGCCGGGGCCGTAGGACTCTTCGAACATGGGCTCGTAGCTGTCGTAGTACTCCTCGTCATTGTCTGCAGGTGCCTCGGAACGGCTGTAGATGACGGGTTCCGGCTCTGCCGGCTGCGGGACCGCGGCGGGGTCGGTCGTGTAGGTGACGTCGTCCAGGGCGCCGGGTGCCGAGTAGCCGAAATCGACTTCATAGTCTTCTTCCGCGCCGGCCGCTTCCGGGGTGGGAGCCACGACGATGGTGTCTTCGACTTCCGGTTCCGGAGCAGGGGTGCTGACCGGAGCATAGGTCTCATAAACCGGTTCTTCCACGACCGGGGTCGCTTCGACGACCGGCTCTTCGGGCAGTTTCACCTTGCTGCCGCCGAGGTCGATCTCGAACATCTGGATGCGGTCGTTGTCCGAGGACCCGACTTTGACGGGACCGTTGTGGGCCGGAGCCTCCGGGACCGGTTCTGCTGCCGCGGGGTCGATCGGTTCCGAATTGATGTCGGTAAAGACGAAGCTGGGCTTCTCCTCTGCGGGTGCCGCTTCCGGAACGTACTCTTCCTCCGGGATGAACTCTTCTTCCGGCTCTCTCTTGAACCGGTCGAGGATGTCTTTCATTGCCATGTTGCTACGCGCTCCTTTCGTTGAGCGATATCGTTTTGCTGTGTGTTTGTGTTTGTGTCTATTTTGGGCGATTTACTCGCTCGGTGTCGGGGTCGGGGTCTCGGAATGAGACTGCGACTGGGTCTGGGACTGGGTCTGAGACTGCGTCTGGGACTGAGTTTGAGACTGCGTCTGGGACTGGGTCTGAGACTGCGTCTGCGACTGGGTCTGAGTGCGTGTTGCTGTCGGGCGCGCCGTACGGGTCGTGATCCGTTTGGTCGTGTTCGGGATCACATAATAGGTCGTGCGAACGATGGATGCCTTCGTCGTGGTGTCGCCCTCTTCGGTGCTTGCGGACACCTCGCCCGAAGTGATCTCCGTCGGGGTCAGCAGTTCATTCTCGGTCGAGAAGATGCTGGTCGTGGTGGTAGTGGAAACCTCGTTCTTCGCCTGGTTTTTGCTGACGAGCGAGAAGACCAGAGAGCCGATCAGAACGCCCAGCGCAAGGAACAGGAAGATCCAGGCCCATTTCACCCGGCCGGATGATAAGGACTCGTCCTCATAGTCGTATTCGTCTTCATCGTAATCGTAGTCGTCGGGATCTTCTTCCAGGGAACGGATGAGATCGGGATCGACATCGTATTTATCTTTACGCCGTGCCATAAGTCCTCCTAATGTCACTTGTGGTACTTTCCGCCGGAACGGATCTGGAACGCGCGGTAGAGCTGCTCAAGGAGCATGATGCGGGCCAGCTGATGAGGAAAGGTCATCTCCGACATGGAAAGAGACGCATCTGCAAACTGTTTGACTTCTTCCGACAGTCCGTAGGAACTGCCAATGATCAGAGTGACATGGCTGTTCCCGCTCACTGCCAGCCGGTCCAGCTCTTTGCTGAACTCGACCGACGTACGCTGTTTCCCCTCGATGCAGAGGGCATACGTGTAGGACTGACCGGGGACCGATGCGAGGATCCGCTTCCCCTCTTTCTCCAGCGCCGCGGCGATCTCCGCGTCCGAAGGCTCCGAGGGCAGACGTTCCACGCTAACCTCTATTATATTCAATTTACAAAAGGCGGTCAATCGCTTCCTGTATTCGTCCTGTGCCGCCTCGAGATACTTCTCTTTGAGTTTCCCGGGAACGATGACGGTGACATTCAGCATGAGGTCACCTCCGTCAGCAGGATCCGGTGCCGGGGCGCCACGTCGAGAAGACAGTCGTCGCCGACTCGCGCGCCGCCGGTCAGCAGCATGGAAGCGGTGGTCTGGTACGCGAGGTCCGGCAGATTGTTCTCCGAACTCAGGTGGCCGAGGATCAGCTGTGTCGTCCCGGAACGAACGAGCTCCAGCGCGGTGTCCGCCGCGTCGTCATTGTTGAGGTGGCCGAACTCGGAGTTGATGCGCTGCTTCAGCACATAGGGGTACGGGCCGTTGAACAGCATCCCGATGTCGTGGTTCGACTCGAGCAGGACCGCCCGGCTCCCGAGGATGGCGCGTTTCACTTCCTCTGTCATGATGCCGAGGTCCGTGGCCACCGAGACCCGCTGCCCGCCGGGAAGCGTGACGGAATAGCCCATGCCCTCCGCGCAGTCGTGGGACGTGTGGAAACACTGTACGTGGAAGTCGCCGATGTCGGCTGTATCGGTCATCTGAAACACCGGGAAATCGCCTCTCAGATGGCTCTTCTCATCGAGCGCCTCCAGCGTCCCGAGAGACGCGTAGACCGGGATGTGATACCGGTTCGCGAAGACCCGGAGCCCGCAAATGTGGTCGGTGTGCTCATGGGTCACAAAGATGGCATGGATCTGCTCGGGCGACAGACCCATCTCCTGCAGCGCCAGTGTCGTCTGTTTGGCGTTCTTGCCCACGTCCACCAGGATGCCGCCGGTGCGGTCCCCGATGTAGGTGGAGTTTCCGCTGCTGCCGGAATACAGGGTCCCGAAGACTTCTCCGCTCATCGGACTCCTCCTCTTCTCAGAATAAAAGAAGGGGTGCGTTCGGAACGCACCCCCCTGTCGTTTGTTCAGCCCGCGTTCTGGATCTTGTCAGGATGGTCCAGAATGGGTTCGCGGGAAATGTCTGCGCCCAGAGCCGAGAATTTCTCAACGACATTCTCGTAGCCGCGGTCGATGAAGATGACGTTCTCGACTTCCGTGTGTCCCACGGCGGCGAGACCGGCAATGATCATGGCGGCGCCGGCGCGAAGGTCGTAGGCTTTGACCGGGCATCCGTTCAGGTGGTCGACACCCTGGATGATGGCCACTTTGCCGTTGACTTCGATGTGAGCGCCCATGCGGGTCAGCTTATCGACATATTTGAACCGGCTGTCCCAGACGCCTTCCGAGACGATGCTGGTGCCGTTGGCAAGGCACAGGGCCGCTGCCATCTGGGGCTGCATGTCGGTCGGGAAGCCCGGATGGGGCATGGTCTTGATGTTGACTTTGGTCAGCGGTTTGTCCGCGATGACGCGGACGGAATCGTCGCCTTCCTCCACCGTGACACCGGCCTCGACCAGTTTCGCGATGATGGATTCGAGATGTTTCGGGACGACGTTGCGGACGAGCACATCGCCGCCGCAGGCAGCGACTGCCGCCATGTACGTACCGGCTTCGATCTGGTCGGGGATGACCGAGTAGTCGCAGCCGTGCATGCTCTCGACGCCTCGGATCTTGATGACGTCGGTACCGGCGCCGCGGACATCGGCACCCATGGAGTTCAGGAAGTTGGCCAGGTCGACGATGTGAGGCTCTTTTGCGGCATTTTCAATGACCGTGAGGCCTCTCGCCTTGACGGCTGCCAGCATGATGTTCATGGTGGCACCGACCGAAACGACGTCCATGTAGATGGAGTTGCCGTTCAGGTGGTCTGCTCTGGCGTGGACGAACGCGTTCTCCTCCATGGAGACGGTGGCGCCGAGCATTTCGAACCCTTTGAGGTGCTGGTCGATGGGACGGACCCCGCCGAAGTCACAGCCGCCGGGCATGGCGACACGGGCTTTGGAGCAGCGGCCCAGCAGGGCACCCAGCAGGTAGTAGGACGCCCGCAGATGACGGGTCAGCTCGTAGGGTACGGTATAGGAACTGATGACCGAAGTGTCGATCTCATAAGTGTGGGGATTGATGGCGCGGATGCGGGCACCCATCGCCTCCAGCATTTCCAGCATGCAGGTGACATCGGAAATGTTGGGGATATTCTCAATACGGCAGGGACCTTCCGCCAAAAGAGTAGCCGGCAGGATGGCGACGACGGAGTTCTTGGCTCCGCTGATGTCGACGACTCCCTCCAGTCGTTTCCCTCCGTTGATGCAAAACTTATCCAAAATTTCACTCTCCTGATTTCGCTCTCACGATTTCTCGAAAGTATAAATTAGTATATATAGTGCTCAAATCTGAGTTATTATACCACCAGTTCCAATAATTGAAAAGTCTTCGGCCGGCGTTTTTGGAGCAGACGGACAAAAATCGGCAAATTATCCGATTTCACTTCGCGTTGGGGCGATGAATTCGTACAAAACGATATCTCTAAAAAAAGACCCTGTTCCGGGATCGGAACAGGGTCGTGATGTCGCAGTTGTCAGACTGTTCAGCCGGGAAGGCCTTTGGACTTGAGCCAGTCGGTGATGTCGCTGTAGACCTCTTCTTTGCAGTCGTCGCGGAAGAGCTCATGACGATAGGTCTGATACCATTTTGTGGTGTGGTCCTTGATGCCGGCTTTGTCCATCCAGCGGTTGGCGAACTTGACGCCGATGCCGCAGAAACCGACGATGTCCTGAGTACCGGCGACGACGAGGACGGGAAGGTCCTTCGGCATCTTCTTGGCCCAGAGGGTACCGGCGGAACGGGCGGCCAGAGCACCCAGCATGGCAAGGAGGCCGGGGGTGTAATAAACGGTGATCATCGGGTCTTTCAGATAGTCAGCACGGTTCTCTTTGCTGCGGGAAAGCCAGCCGGTGGAGAACATGTTGTTGGTGACTTTGATCTCGAGATCTTTGACCGGAGCCGCAGTGAAGAGCGGGACCAGCGGGTAGATGAGGCAGCGGAAGGGGTTGCCGAAGAAGTCGCCGGAACCGCAGTAAACGGTGGCAGCCAGCTCTTTGCCGTAGTTGGCACCGTAGATCTTGGCGACGAAGGAACCCATGGAATGGCCGATCAGGACTTCCGGAAGGCCGGGATGCTCGGAGACGGCGATGTCTCTCATCTTGTGCATATCTTTGATGACGATCTTGTCGGCACCCTTCGGGCACTTACCGATGTTGCGAAGGTTCTGCTCTTCGCCCATCGCGGTCTTTCCGTGACCGACATGGTCCTCGCCGTAGACGGCATAACCGACTTTGGCAAGATGCTCTGCAAGGCCGTGGAAACGGTCGATATGTTCACAGACACCGTGGGCGATGAGGGCGACCGCTTTGGTCTCGACAGCGTCATCGACCCAGGTCAGATAGCGGACACGATCTTTACGGTCGGTAGATTCGAAGAATCTCTCTTCACATTTGATGGACATGTTTCTTCCTCCTGTTTCTACTCACCAATTTCAGCTCGAGTGAGTTTTAAAAATCAACTAAAATTTTAACATAGTCTCTGAACGATTTCTACATAAAAAGAGGAATTGTTCCATTAAATTTGACAACTTTCCATATTTGTATACTCACCGTTTCAACAAATCGGACAGATCCTGCGGAAGTGGAGCTTCCACGAGGATCCGTTCCCCGGTCACCGGGTGTGTCAGCTCCGCGCGCGCACAGTGGAGCGCATGCCGGGCGATCTCCTCCGATGGTGTCCCGTAAAGAGTGTCCCCTACGAGCGGCGCGCCGATGGAAGCGAAGTGGACGCGGATCTGATGGGTCCGCCCGGTCTCGAGCCATACCCGGCAGAGGGTCCGGTCCTCAAAAGTCTCGAGTGCCTCCCAGTGGGTGACGGCCCGGTCTCCACGTTCGTCGACGACGCGCAGGGTGATGATCGGGTCCGGACGGAAGATCGGGGCATCGATCGTCCCGCTGCCTTCGAGACGGGCGGACGGCACGGCGAGATACTCCTTCTCCACGCCCCGCTGCAGCCGGTCCGCCGCATAGGCGTTCAGGGCGCACACGACGACTCCGGACGTACCTTTGTCGAGCCGTCCGACGGCCCGGAACATGACCGGGGCGCGTCCCTCCTGCGCCCGGTGGAACGTGATCCAGTTGGCCAGCGTGTCGCCCTGGTGGTTATGCGAGGGGTGGACCGCCATGGTCCCCGGCTTGTTCACGATCAGCAGGTCTTCGTCCTCGAAGAGGACCTCCGGCAGCTCCCCCTCGAGGAACGGGGGATCCGGCATCGGCGGGAGCTGCTCCGCCGGGTCGTCCGGCAGGTTCACGGTCAGTACATCGCCCGCGCAAAGGCGGTCGATGGTCCGCACCGGCTCCCCGTTGCGAAGGATGCCGTCGTCATACGTTTTGAGGTTCCGGATGATACGAGAAGAAAGCCCTGCACAGCCTCTCAGGTAATGCAGGACTTTGCGGTCTTGGTATTCGGATGGGACGGTGAAGACAAGGGTGCGCATGCCGTTCCTCCAGATGTCGTTTTCAGCGGTTCCGGATGAGCCGGATGACTGTCATCTTGGCCTTTTTCGCCTTCGGCATGAGCTCTTTATAGAGCCAGTACCGGAAGGAGTTGCCGACGAGGATGTACTCGCCGATATACTCCGTATACCGGGCGCCGAAGCTCAGTTTGAACTTGCTGATGCCGACGAAGTCCTCGTTCGGGGACAGCGGGCCGAGCGAGCCGTCCGCCTCCATCGTCTCGGGCGAGTCGCAGAGGACATAGCCGAGGTCGTGGTAATCCATCCCGAGGTCGATGCTCCGCAGCAGACGGAGATAGTTCATATAGTGGCTCGAACGGGTGTTGTTCCGGACGATGTTCCGAGTCCCGCCGAAGACACAGTTGGCAAAGCCGCCGTAACGGATGGTGAGGCCGCCGGCCACCGGGATGCGGGCATCTGCCGGGTAGTCCTTCGTCTCTTCCATGCGTTCGTTGTAACTTTTCGTGTTCTTATCGATGACATCGATGTCATTCCTGAGCCCCTTGATCTTTTTCTGGGGCGCGGTCTCGAGGGCGGCCACTTTCTGCTCCCGTTCTTTGAGCCGGGCGTTCTGCAGCTGAGTGTCCTTCGCCTTGTCGTAGTAGACGATCATAATGTCGGTGTAATCCTTCAGCGTCTCGAAGAGGAGCATCAGGTAGTTGTTGTCTCTGTGGACGAAGTCGTTGCGCTCGGAGGTGTCATCCATGACGGAGACGAACGCGTCGAGCAGCGCCGGGTCCTTCTGTACGTCCTCGAAGGAATAGGTCTCGCAGTCGAGGCCGCGGGACTCCCCGACCCGGACCGAGTAGCGGACGCCCTTTTCGCACTTTTTGAGCAGCTGTTTGCCGGGGATGAGTTCCCCGTTCTCGTCCCGCAGCGGGATGAGGGTCTGCACCGGGTGCTTGTAGGTGTAGGACGGCAGGTCCGTGTTGAGCTGATAGCCGAGAGAGGTCAGGAGTCTGTGGGCGGCATGGCCCTCTTCCTGAGGCTCGCCGTCGATGCGCAGCGGGACCGGCGGGTCGATGATCGTGCAGAAGGCCTTGTGTGCCTTCATCTCTGCGGCGATGAACGTCGTAAATTCCTTCTGAAGTGTCTCATTGGAAATATTGGATACGGTGCCGTAGGGCACATACCAGAGTTTGCCCGCCAGCGGGAGATCCCGCTCCAGGACGAGACAGGTGAGGACCCGCTCTCCGGCCTCGTCGAAGCCGGAATAGAAATGGGGCGCCCAGGCCGTCTTGACCTTCGGCCAGAGGGAACACTGCTGGTACTGACCGTGATGTTCTTCCACAAAACGGTCAAAGGTTTCAAAATCGGTTTCCGTACGGAATGTATACATGCTTTCTCCTTACAGCTCGATGCCCCGTTTTTTCAGGGCTTCTTCGATGCATCGTTCTTCGTTGAAGGGCTCCTTTTTGCCCCGGACTTTCATAAAACGCTCATGCCCCTTGCCGCAGCAGAGGAGGAAATCGCCGGGCTCCAGCATGGCGACGGCATAGGCGACGGCCTCTTCCCGGTCCGGGATGACGACGTATTTGCCGGCGCCGCCGGCCTTCTCGACGAACACGGCGATCTCGTCGGCGATCTTTTTCGGGTCCTCGAACCCGGGGTCGTCTTCGGTGATGACCGTGAAGTCCGCCAGCCGTCCGCTGGTGGTCCCCAGTTCCTCCCGGCGCAGCTGCGCGCGGTCTCCGACAGAGCCGAACAGGGTGATGATGCGTTTCGGGCCGTAAGCCCGGATGGTCCTGATGATGCCCTCGAGACTGATGTCGTTGTGGGCATAGTCGATGATGATGCCGAACTCTTTCGACAGATATTTGATCTGACAGCGGCCGGGGACACGGACGGTCCGCAGTCCCTCTTTCGCCTGCTCCAGGTCGAGTCCCATGAGGTCACAGACCGCGAGGACCGCCAGTGCGTTGTGGACCGAGAAGTCGCCGGGCAGGCTGATCTCGAAGGTGTCCTCTCTGACTCCGTTGCGCAGGAAGTCGAAGCGGATGCCCATGAAATCGTCGGAGCGGGTCGGGACCATGTTCTCCGCCCGGAACTCATTGTGTTCCGAGAGGCCGTAAAAGATCTTCCGGCCGGGGACCGCTTCCAGCATGTCCGCCGCGGCGGGGTCGTCCCCGCAGGCGGCCGCCTGGCTGCAGAGAGAGAAAAACGCTTTTTTAAAGCTGTAGTACTCCTCGTAGGTCTTGTGCTCGTGCCCGCCGATGTGGTCGGGCGAGATATTGGTGAAGATGCCGCAGAAGAATTCGAGGAAGTCGGTCCGGTGCCATTTGACACCGAGGCTCGACACCTCGATGGCAACGGCCTTCACGCCGTCGTCCGCCATCTGCCGCAGCAGTTTCTGGGTCTCATAAGACTCCGGGGTCGTGTTGACCGTCGGCACCTGCTTCCCGTTCCAGGACGCGCCCGCCGTGCCGATGAGTCCGGTGGGGATGCCCGCCCTGTCGAGGACGGCCTGCAGGATGTAGGTGATCGAAGTCTTCCCCTTCGTCCCGGTGATGCCGATGACTTTGAGGTCTCCGGACGGGTGGCCGAAGAACGTGTCGGACAGTTTCGCCAGTGCCACGCGGGTGTTTTCCACCACGATGATGTATGGCTGTTCCGGCAAAGAACCGAGACCTGCCGTGCTCTCATGGCCCGCCTCCAGGACAAAGACACGGCAGCCCGCGTCGTAGGCGTTCCTCGCGTACCTGTGGCCGTCGGTCTCCGCGCCGACCATGCAGACGAAAAGAGTGCCTTCGACCGCTTTGCGGGAATCGTAGACGACATCGGAAATGTCGGTCTGAAGCGCTGTGTCCGGTCCCGTGACCGCAGCGGTCTCGAGACCTTCGAGCAGTTGTTCGAGTATCATAGGTCCTCCTATGGATGTGAAAACGATGAAACGTCGTTCGAAAAGTTGTCTGACAGAAATTATAGAATCTTGCAAATCGAAAAGCAAGCCTTTATAATACTTGATAACTATTGTTTGAATATCAATCTTTATTGGAGGCATTCCAAATGGCCAAAGAACTTGCGACCAAGTACGATCCGTCAGAGTTCGAAGACAAGATCTACGACTTCTGGCAGGAGAACAAGTACTTCCACGCAGAACCGGACGAGACGAAGACCCCTTACACGATCGTTATCCCGCCCCCCAACATCACCGGGCAGCTCCACATGGGGCACGCGCTCGACAATACCCTGCAGGACATCCTCATCCGCTATCACCGGATGAAAGGGTTCGATACCCTCTGGGTCCCCGGCACCGACCACGCGTCCATCGCCACCGAGGCGAAGATCGTCGAGGCGATGAAGCAGGAAGGCATCACCAAGGATGACATCGGTCGTGAGGCGTTCCTCGAACGCGCCTGGGACTGGCGCCGTCAGTACGGCGGACGCATCGTCGAGCAGCTCAAGAAACTCGGTTCCTCCTGCGACTGGGACCGGGAGCGGTTCACCATGGACGAAGGCTGTTCCAAAGCCGTCGTCGAGGTCTTCAACCGCCTGTATGAGAAGGGCCTCATCTACCGCGGCGAGCGCCTCATCAACTGGTGCCCCCACTGCATGACGTCCATCTCCGACGCCGAAGTCGAATATGAAGAAAAAGACGGTGCCTTCTGGCATCTGAGATACCCGTTCGCGGACGGCTCCGGTTACCTGGAGCTCGCCACCACCCGTCCCGAGACCATGTTCGGCGATACCGCCGTCGCGGTCAACCCGGAGGACCCCCGCTACAAGGACAAGATCGGCCAGATGCTCATCCTGCCCCTCGTCGGCAAGGAGATCCCCCTGATCGGCGATGAACACGCGGACCCCGAATTCGGGACCGGTGTCGTCAAGATCACCCCGGCTCATGACCCGAACGACTATGAAGTCGGTCTGCGCCATGACCTGCCGATCATCAACGTCATGACCGATGACGGCCGCATGAACGAGAACGTGCCGGAGAAATATGTCGGCATGACCACCGAAGAGTGCCGCAAAGCCTGCGTGGCCGACCTCGAGGAACAGGGTTACCTCGTCCGCGTCGAGCCCATGAAGCACAACGTCGGCACCTGCTACCGCTGCGGCACCGTCGTCGAGCCCCGCATCTCGAAGCAGTGGTTCGTCCGGATGAAACCGCTGGCGGACCCGGCCATCGACATCGTCCGCTCCGGCAAAGTCCAGTTCGTTCCGTCCCGCTACGACAAGACCTATTTCCACTGGATGGAGAACATCAAGGACTGGTGCATCTCCCGCCAGCTCTGGTGGGGCCACCGCATCCCGGCCTGGTACTGCGACGACTGCGGCGAGATCACGGTCTCCCGCGGCACGCCCTGCAAGTGCGAGCACTGCGGCAGCGAACACATCCATCAGGACGAGGACACCCTTGACACCTGGTTCTCCTCCGCGCCGTGGCCGTTCTCCACGCTCGGCTGGCCGGGGAATACGCCGGAGCTTGTATATTTCTATCCGACGTACGTCCTGGTCACAGGCTACGACATCATCTTCTTCTGGGTCATCCGCATGGTCTTCTCGGCGCTTGAGCAGACAGGGGAGGTCCCGTTCCACACGGTCCTGATCCACGGACTCGTGCGCGATTCCCAGGGCCGGAAGATGTCCAAGTCCCTGGGCAACGGCATCGACCCGCTGGAGATCGTGGAGAAATACG
>JAEEGL016337880.1_pt1 | contig 11664 bp, 6 predicted proteins | sample 9134231 | NCBI WGS metagenome assembly JAEEGL01 (sample SAMN16246548, study PRJNA631951) | gut metagenome | biome: gut microbiome; feature: rumen; material: fiber-attached | host: Bos | place: Iran: Karaj | collected 2018-10 | reverse complement strand
TGAATCACCTCGAGGTGCTTCAGGTACTGCTGACCGAAGGTCATCCAGAAGCGGGCACGGCGGATGGTCGGGTAGTTGATGACGAGCGACTCTATCTCCTCGTGGTGCAGCAGATAGCTGTCGCGGGGACCGATCTCGGGATAGGTCAGGTCCTTGTGAATCTCCAGCGGCTCGGTCTCCACCCACTGCCCGTTCTCCCAATAGAGGCCCTTCTGGGTGATCTCGCGGATGTTGATTTCGGGGTTAAAGTTGGTGGCGAAGGCTTTGTGATGGTCGCCGGCGTTGCAGTCGACGATGTCGAGATATTGCAACTCCTTGAAATGGTGCTTGGCGGCATAGGCGGTGAAGATGCTGGTGACGCCCGGGTCGAAGCCGCAGCCAAGGATGGCCGTCAGGCCGGCCTGCTCGAAGCGCTCGCGATAAGCCCACTGCCAGGAGTACTCGAAGTGGGCCTCGTCCTTGGGCTCGTAGTTGGCCGTGTCAAGGTAGCTGCACCCACAGGCGAGGCAGGCATCCATGATGGTGAGGTCCTGATAAGGCAGGGCCAGGTTGATGACGAGCTCGGGCTTGAAGTCGGCGAAGAGCGCCTTCAGCTGCTCCACGTCGTCAGCGTCGACCTGTGCCGTCTTGATGTCCATGGTATAGCCTTTGTCATGGATGGCCTTGACGAGTGCGTCGCACTTCTCCTTGCGGCGGCTGGCAATCATGAACTCAGTGAATACGTCGGCATTCTGTGCAATCTTGAATGCCGCTACGGTAGCGACGCCACCGGCGCCGATCATCAATACTCTACTCATTGTTCGTTTCTCTTCTTTTATGGTTTGTTGTTTGTTTTGCTCTTTAGCCTTGTACCAGAAGTCAGCGATGACATCGTTCTGCTCTGCCGTCTTGCGGTCGGCCACGGTGTTGTCGAAGTTGCGGTCGAGTCGGAATATCTTTGCCATTGAAAGTTGGAATTTGAAGGTTTGAAAAGTGAAATGACTTTATATGAGGCGCTTATGGCGGAAGAACCACCAGGCGAGTCCTGCAGTGCCGACGGAAATGATGAGGGCGAGGACAAAGCCAAAGGATTTCTCCTCCATGCCGTTGATAAGGTTCATACCGAAGAGCGACGCGATGAGCGTGGGGAACATCATGATGATGGTGACGCTGGTGAGCGTTCGCATGACGGTGTTCATGTTGTTGTTGATGATGCTCTGATAGGTATCCATCGTCGACTCAAGGATGTCGGAGTAGATGCTCGTCGTTTCGCGAGCCTGTGTCATCTCGATGCCGACGTCCTCAATAAGGTCGGCATCAAGTTCGTCAATCTGTAGCTTGAACTTCAGCTTCGAGAGCAGCGTCTCGTTGCCGCGAATGGAGGTCTGGAAGTAAGTCAGCGAGTCTTGCAGTCGCGAGAGGCTGATAAGCGACTCGTTGTTGACGTTCTTGTCGAGGTTGCGCTTGGCCTTGTCGATGAGCGAGTTGATCTGCTTCAGGCGCTTCAGGTACCACACGGCCGACGAGTAGAAGAGGCGGAAAATCATGTCGACATAGTCGGTGAACCCTACGCCGCGCTTCTGCTGGTAGGAGACGAAGTCGATCATCATGTTCGTCTCGTAATAGCAGACGGTGATGGTGACGTCGCGCTTGTGGATGATACCAAGCGGCACGGTGGTGTAGGGTGTGCGAGAACGTACCTCCTTGACGTAGGGTATACGTAAGATAATGAGCATCCATCCGTCGTCGTACTCGTAGCGTGCACGCTCGTCGGTATCGCTGATGTCGGTGATGAAGTAGTCAGGTATGCCGAAGCGCTCTTCCAACTCGTGCTGGTCGTCTTCAGTCGGACACGTCACTTGTATCCAACAATTGGGCTGCCACTCTTGTAGCTGGCTCAGCCCCCCTTGGGTGTTCCAGTAGCTTTTCATTGTGCTAATCCTTTTTTAAATGCGTAATGCATAATACTTAATGCATAATAATTGAGGGCAAGAGGATTAGCGGTCTTGCCTGCCGATCCTCCCGCTTAGCGTTTAAAACTGTCCGCCGGGTAATCGTCCATAAAAGTGTAAGTTTTGGTTATAAGTTTGAATTCGGGTGCAAAGGTAAGAAAAATAATCGAAAAAACGCACGTTTGCTGCATTTTTTTTGCAAACAAATGGATTGCTCCGAGAAAAGCGTCAGTCCGCTCGAGCGGACTGGGGGTTTGCTCCGAGAGGACTGGGGGACTTCTCCGAGAGGACTGGGGGACTTCTCCGAAAGGACTGGAGGTTTGCTCCGAGAGGACTGGGGGTCTTCTCCGAGAGGACTTGGGGGGTACTATTCGCCCTCGATGGGGTAGTTCGGAGAGGGTGTGCGCAGCGTGCGCATCATCTGCTCCATCTGCGCTACAAGGTCGGGATACTCGTCGGCCAGGTTGTGCTGCTCGAAGGGGTCTTCCTTGATACGATAAAGCTCCAAGGGTGCGCCTTTCTTCACGCTGACCGCCTTCCAACCGTTATAGCGCAAAGCGCGCTGCTTGCCAGGGAACTCCCAATAGAGCGGACGGCTGTCGGTGTCGATGTCGTTGCCGAAGAAGAGTGGTGAGATGTCGATGCCGTTGGTCTTCTGCGGCAAGCCCGGCGTGCTGCCCGTCAGTGCGGCCAGCGTGGGCATGAAGTCGGGGAAGTAGACCAGGTTCTGAATCTGCCGGGCGGGCACACGTCCCGGCTGGTTGACGATGAGTGGCACGCGGATGCCGCCCTCGTAGAGCTGTCCCTTGCGGCCTTTCAGGCCTGCGCCGCAGTTCAGTTCCTTGAGGGGAGCCATGACAGCAGCGCCATTGTCAGAGGCAAAAATGACGAGTGTCCGCTCACGCAGCCCCAAGGCGTCGAGGGTGCCGAGCAGACGCCCGATGTTGTAGTCCATGTGGGTGACAAGCGCAGCGTAGCGTTTGGTGTTCATCGACCAGTCGCCACGCTCGTCATACCACGACGTATCGTCAATGTTGTATGGCTCGTGGGGTGCATCGTAGCCGAGGAAAAGGAAGAAGGCATTATCCTTGTTGCGATGGACGAACTGGATGGCGTCGTCAGTAGAGATCTCTGTGTTGTGGCGCACATGGGCGTCATGGGCATTCTCGGCGATGTTGACGAGCGAGTCACCGTGGAAGCGGTAGTAAGGGTAATAGTAGGGTGAGTTAGAGTGGACGGTGGCGATGGTCCAGCCATAGAACTCGTCGAAGCCCCGGTGGTTGGGTGCGGCTTGCGGGTCGTAGCCGTCGAGGTGCCACTTGTTGACCAGGCAGGTACGGTAGCCGGCGCTGCCGACGACGGTGGCCAGCGTGGTGTCCTCAGGCAGCAGGTTGGCACGGCGCACAATGGTGGTGTCGCCCTGAGGGTTGATTTTCAGACCCGTCAGCCCGCCAGCGTAGCACTGGTTGTCGCGGATTCGGGTGTTACCGCTGTTGAGGCCCGTCATCAGCGCACAGCGCGACGGCGAACTGATGCCACTGCCGGCATAGGCCTGTGTGAACGAGGTGCCGGTGCGTGCCAGCCGGTCGATGTTGGGTGTCTGGATATACTCGTTGCCATAACAGGCCAAGTCACCGTAGCCCATGTCATCAGCCAGGATAAAGATGATGTTAGGGCGCTCGGGGGTGGCCTTAGGGGCAGTTTGTGCCTGGGCATGGGTCACCAATAAGGGACTTGCGGCGATAATCAGTTTGTTGAGATGGGCCATCATCATAAAAACTGCTGCCACCACTCAGCCTCTGACTGAGAGGCGGCAGCAAATTATTCACTATTAACTATTTACTCTTCACTTCACCGGCACGTCCTCAAGCGTCTTCGTCAGCAGCTGCCAGAAGGGCTCGACGGTCTTGATGAGGGCACGTTCGGTGGTGGTGTGCGGCGACTTCATCGTGGGACCGAGCGAGACAACGTCGAGATGCGGGTACTTGCCGAGGATGACCGAGCACTCCAGGCCAGCATGGTCTACCTGGATGATGCCGTCCTGGCCGAAAAGCTCCTTGTACTCGCCAAGCAGCAGGTGCAGGGCTTCAGAGTCGGGGTTGGGATCCCAGCCGCCATAGCTGCCGCCAGTCTCCACCTTCATGCCGGCCATCGAGAAGCAGCTCTCGAGCATGCCGACAACATACTCCTTCATGTCCTCACGGCTCGAGCGTGCCAGAATCTTCAGGGCAGCGCGACCGCCCTCGATGTCGATGATGGCGAGGTTCGAGCTGGTCTCCACCACCTCGGGGTAGGCAGGAATGAAGCGTACCACACCGTCGTGGCAGGCGAAGATGGCGTTGACGATGTTGTCCTGAATCTCCTCGGGCAGCTCAGTAGCAGGTGTGTCCACCGGCTCGCAGAACACCTCGATGCCCTGCGGTTCGATGAGCTTGAACTCGTCGTTGAAGGTCTCCTTCCAGTCGCTGACCAGCTCTTCCAGAGCGGCGACGTTCTCCTTCGGCAGCGTGACGACGGCCTCGGCCTTGAAAGGAATGGCGTTGCGCATGTTGCCACCATGCCAGCTGGCCAAGCGTGCATCGAGTTCAGCGATGGCCTCACGAACCATCTGCACCATCATCTTGTTGGCGTTGCCACGGCCCTCGTTAATCTCCAGACCGCTGTGGCCGCCACGGAGTCCCTTGACGGTGAGGCGTACGGCAGCATCCTCGGGGTCGGTGTCAGTCTCTTTGTACTCCAAGGTAGCGGTGACGTCGATGCCACCGGCAGAGCCGATGACGAACTTGCCCCATGTCTCGGAGTCAAGGTTCAGCAGGATATCGCCCTGCAGCTCGCCCTCAGGCAGGTCGTTGGCACCGAACATGCCCGTCTCCTCGTCAGCAGTGATGAGGGCATCGATGGGGCCATGCTTCAGGTCCTTGGCTTCCATGACAGCCATGATGGCAGCTACGCCAAGGCCATTGTCGGCACCGAGCGTTGTGCCTGTGGCCTTCACCCACTCGCCATCAATCCACGGCTGGATGGGGTCGGTCTCGAAGTTATGCTGTGACTCGGGTGTCTTCTGCGGCACCATGTCCATGTGGGCCTGCAGGATGATGCCCTTCCTGTTCTCCATGCCGGGCGTGGCGGGCTTGCGCATGACGATGTTGCCAGCGGGGTCCTTGAAGGCCTCGACGCCGGCCTGCTTGGCGAAGTCGAGCAGGAACTGCTGGATTTTCTCTAAGTGTCCGCTCGGGCGTGGCACTTGTGTCAGACTGTAGAAGTTGCGCCAGATGCATTCCGGCTTTAGGTTTTTGATTTCACTCATAGTTTTTTAGTTTTAGAGGTGAGTATTATGCTTATCTTTCACATGGATTGCTTTATTTTTCTCACATAGATCGTTTTTGTTCTCACGCAGATTGTATTTGTTCTCACACAGATTGTATTTGTTCTCACACAGAGTCACAGAGAACACGGAGGCTGCGCACAACTCTGTGTCCTCTGTGACTCTGTGTGAGAATAAAGTCTGTGTGAGAATAAAGTCTGTACGAGAACAGGAGCGGAGGCTGCGCACAACTCCGTGTCCTCTGTGACTCTGTGTGAGAACAAAGTCTGTGCGAGAACAGGAGCGGAGGCTGCGCACAACTCCGTGTCCTCTGTGACTCTGTGTGAGAACAAAGTCGGTGTGGGAACAGGAGCGGAGGCTGCGCATAACTCCGTGTCCTCTGTGACTCTGCGTGAGAACAAAGTCTGTGCGAGAACCGGAGCGAAGGCTGCGCACAACTCCGTGTCCTCTGTGACTCTGTGTGAGAACAAAGTCTGTGCGAGAACAGGTACGGAGGCTGTGCACAATTACAGGCTACCATTGATGACTCGTTTGATACCATCCTTTAATTTGTCCACATTGAAATTTATGATATAACCAAGCTTAACGCCTGTCAGTCGCATGTAAGTCAGCAATTGTTTGCTGTGAATAGGTTGAACCTCAGAAACAGACTTTAATTCTAATATGACAGTATCATCAACAATCACATCGAGTCGCAAGTCAACATTCAGCTCTACTTCCTTGTATTTCACTTGGACGGGTACTTGATGTTTGACTTTGAAGCCGTTTCTCTGAAGTTCATAGATCAAGGCTGCCTCGTAGACACTTTCCAGCAAGCCAGGGCCTAATGCAGTATGCACTTCGTATGCGCATTGTAACATTCGGTATGTATAATCGTTGTCGATATTTATCATAGCTTCATTTCTCACAAAGAATCACAAAGGACACGGAGGCTAGACACAACTCCGCAACCCCGAAGACCTCCGCATAAACCCCAGCCTTATCCAGGCATAGATGCCCAGCAGGACGACGAGCAGCGTCTGCACAGAGTGGACGATGAGTACGAAGTAGAGAGCCTGCGTGTCGGCCACACCATAGAGGATGAGCATGGTCTTCACGGCAAAATGCCACGGACCAGCGCCATTGGGCGTAGGCACGATGACGGCAATGCTACCAACCACGAAAGTGACCAGCGCACAGCCAATGCCCAGCGATGCCGTAAAGTCGAAACAGAAGAACGTCAGGTAGTAGTGCAGGAAGTAGCACAGCCAGATGCCGAGCGTCAAAGCCACGAAGAGCCACGGACGGTGCACCTGCCGCAGCGAGCTCACACCCTCCCATAAACCCTGGAGCGTGGTCTTCACCTTATTATATATAGAGAGGCGCTGCAGCAGGAAATAGGCCAACACGCCAACAGCCAGCATGCAGACGCCAGCCACCAGCCACCCCGCCCATGAGAAGCCTCTTAGAATGGTGTCGAGCGACGTGCCCGTCCGCTCGAAGAACGTGCCAAAAGTGCTCATCTGGAAGGCAATGGTCACTCCCGTGATGAACAGCATCAGCAGCGTGTCGATGGCTCGCTCGGTGACCACCGTGCCTAACGCCTTCGGGAACGACACGCCGTCCCACCGCTGCAGCACGCCACAGCGTGTGAACTCGCCAATGCGCGGCACTACCAGCGACGCGGCATAGCTCAGGAAGATGCTGTTCACGGCTACGCTACTTCGAGGGCGTTCGCCAACGGGCTCCAGCGTCTGCCGCCAGCGCCAGCCGCGGATGGCCTGCGCCAGGATGCCGAAGGGGAACGACAGCAGCATCCACGTCCAGTCCATCTCGTGGAGCAGCACATGGCTGACGCTCTGGAAGTCGAAATCGCGGTACATCCAGTACAGGATGGCGCCGCCCAAGAGCAGTGGCAACAGTATCTTCAGTGTCGACCTTGCACTTTTCATAATCATCGGCAAAGATACGACTTTTTGGGCAGCAAACGCGCGTTCAATGCCCAAAACTGCGGTCCTTTAACTACCTTTAACTGCCCTTAACGCCTTTAGTTACTCCACAATTCGTGCTTTTAACCTCCACTCTAAAGCCTTGGCGTTCAGAAAATGCCAAAATAATTTGGTCGTTCGCACTTTTTTTCGTACTTTTGCAACCAAGACGAAGCAATTACGTCGTATGCTAACCGTAGCACGTCGCATTGCCAACACCGTCGACGCATATTCTGACCTGCCCGTTCTCGAAGTGCCTACGCCTGTAGTCAATACATAACCGCAAGATACGACCCCTAACCGATAACTAACAAAACCTAATAGTACAATGACGAAAAAGATTCTATCAGTGTTGCTCTGCATCCTGGCAGGCGTGCAGACAATGAAAGCGCAGGAGGCCTACGCCGAGTACACCCCTGACAACTTGACACTGTCGTTCTACTACGACAACCTGCGTAGTACCCGTACGGGCAGAACCTACGTTTTGAATAATAACCAGCGGCCTGATTGGTACAAGGACGGCACGAATGCCAACGTCACCAAGGTGTCCTTTCACTCCTCGTTTGCCAATGCCCGCCGAACGACCATGTCTTTTTGGTTCAACGGCATGGAGAATTTACAACTCATCGAAGGCATTGCCAATCTGAACACCAGCAAATCCAGCAATCTCGGCTACATGTTCACCGATTGCAAAAACCTTACAAGCATTGACCTAAGCCATTTCGACACGTCGAACTGTGAGACCATCGACTGTATGTTCAAAGGCTGCACGGGCCTGAAAAGCATCGATGTCAGCAACTTCATCACGACCAAAGTGACTAACATGAGAGGCGTCTTCCAGGACTGCAGCGCCTTGAAGAGCATCAGCGTCACCAACTTCTACACCACGAACGTGAAGATAACGGATTCCATGTTCGATGGCTGCATCGGCTTGACAACGCTTGACTTGAGCAATTTCAATACGGCTAACGTCACGTCTATGTATAGAATGTTTGCTAAATGTAGCAACCTCACCACCATTTATGTCTCGAGTCTTTGGAGTACGAATAGCGTGAAGACAGGGTCACAAATGTTCTTGAAATGCAGTAAACTGGTTGGCGGCCAAGGAACGACCTACAACGACAACAATGACGGTTATGCATACGCCCGCATCGACGGTGGCTCTGCCGATCCAGGCTATTTCACAGCCCGTCCCCTCGAAGCCTATGCCAATTACACGCCGTTGAACACGACGCTGACCTTCTACTGCGATGCACTTCGTAAAACCCGCACGGGCAAGACCTACGATCTGAACGCCGGGTATGTAGAGCCTAAGTGGTACAGCGACGGCACATACGCCAACGTCACCACAGTGGTCTTCGACCCCTCGTTTGCCAACGCCCGACCTACCACGGCTTACTTTTGGTTCAATGAAATGAGCAAATTGAATGACATCGTCGGTATCAGCTACTTCAACACTAGTGAAGTGCAGGAGATGACTCAGTTGTTCTATAAATGCACCACTTTGACAAGTCTCGACCTAAGCCATTTCAACACGGCCAAAGTGACTGACATGCATGGGATGTTTGAAAGTTGCAGCAGCTTGAAAAGTCTCAACTTGGGCAATTTCAACACGGCCAACGTCACGGGTACATACGCCATGTCGGGCATGTTCTACAACTGCAGCAACTTGGAAACGCTCGACCTCACCGGCTTAAGTTTGGAAAAGCCTGTCGGAGCAGACCTTATGTTCGCCAACTGCCCCAAGTTGAAGACCATCTATGTGAGCAGCAAATGGTCCACGGCTACGGTGACCAGCAGCAGGAACATGTTCAATAACTGTACCAGCCTTGTCGGCGGACAGGGCACCACCTACGATGCCAGCCATGTCGATGCCGCTTACGCCCACATCGACGGAGGCTCCGCTGACCCTGGCTATTTCACTGTCCGCGAACTTGAAGCCTATGCCTGCTACACAGCGGAGAACACCACACTGACATTCTACTACGACGCGATACGCAGCACCCGCTCAGGCAAGACCTTCGGTCTGAACACTTTCTTCCCGGAATGGGGCTATAGCATTAACGGTGTCAATAGCAATGCCACACACGTGGTCTTTGACCCGTCGTTTGCCGACGCCCGCCCGACAACAACGGAGAGTTGGTTCTCTACCATGCTCCAACTCCAATCCATCACGGGCATAGAATACCTGAACACCAGCGAGGTGACCAACATGAGATTAATGTTCAATAAATGCAGCAAATTAGGAAGCGTTGACCTGAGTCACTTCAACACGTCCAAAGTTACGAACATGAATGCCATGTTTCAGAATTGCTCGGCTATGACAAGCCTGGACCTCAGCAACTTCGACACGTCAAATGTCACCGACTTTTCATTTATGTTCAATAACTGTAACAATTTGATAAACCTTGACTTGAGCGCCTTTAACACCAGTAATGCGACCGACATGAGTAGCATGTTCGCTTTGTGCTCCAAATTAGAAAGCGTTGACGTGAGTCACTTCAATACGGCTAATGTAACCACTATGAACAGGATGTTTGGTTCCTGTTACATATTAAAAAGCATTGACGTAGGCCATTTCAACGTTTCCAAAGTAACCGACATGGCTAGCATGTTTGATTCTTGCAATTCTTTGACGAGCATTGACGTAAGCAACTTCGTCACATCAAAGGTAACCGATATGGGATTCCTGTTTGCTTCGTGTCCCAGTTTGACAAGCCTTGACTTAAGCGCCTTCGACACGCACAACGTTACTCGTATGGAACGTATGTTCTCCAAAAATCGAAACTTGAAAACCATCTTGGTGGGCAGTTCGTGGAGCACCGGCTCGGTTACTTCATCAGGCAACATGTTCGACGAATGTAATAGCCTCGTTGGTAGCCAAGGTACCGCCTACGATGCCGGCCACGTTGATGCTTCCTACGCACATGTCGATGGTGGCACCTCCAATCCCGGCTATTTCACATCCGTGGAAGGCCTTGTAAAAACAGCATACGCACTACTTTCGACGGATGGCCAAACGCTGACCTTCTACTACGACTACATGAAGGACCTACGCACAGGAACGGCCTACAACCTTAACTTGGGGGGCACGACACCGCAATGGTACAGCGATAATAGCTGTGAAAACGTCCGCGAAGTGGTGTTCCATAGCTCTTTCAGCAACATGCAACCGACCTCCACGTGTAGCTGGTTCGACGGCATGAAGAACCTTACCACCATCACTGGGCTCAGCAACCTGAACACGTCGCAGGTCACCAACATGAAGTCAATGTTCCGCAACTGCCGCAGCCTCACCGAACTCGACCTCTCCTCTTTCAACACGGCCAACGTCACCACCATGAACGCCATGTTCGAGTTTTGTCAGAGCTTGAAGAACCTTAACATCTCTAACTTCAAAACCGCCCGCGTCACCACCATGTATCTCATGTTCGACGAGTGCAACGTCCTCACCGCCCTCGATCTGAGCAGCTTCAACACCGCCAAGGTCACCAACATGAGTTCCATGTTCTCCAATTGCCGCGCACTCAACATCATCCTCGTCTCCAGCTCATGGACAACAGATGCCGTCACTTCCAGCGACCAGATGTTCTCGCTTTGCACAAGCATCGTCGGCGGTCGTGGCACCACTTACAGCTACAGCCATGTAGACAAAGAGTACGCACGCATCGACGGAGGCTACAGCCGTCCAGGCTATCTGACCGACAGGGGTACCCCATACGCCGTCCTCTCTGACGATGGTAAGACATTCACCTTCTATGCCGACGGCCGACGACTGTTGCGCACCGAGCGCACTTACGCGCTGAACGAGAATTCCGACACGCCCGACTGGGAGCCCGACACCCGCGGTGTGACGTCGGCGGTATTCGACCCATCGTTTGCCTCGGCCCGTCCCACTAGCACTTTCGGCTGGTTCACCAATATGGCACAGCTCACCACCATCACGAATCTGGAGTACCTGAACACCAGCGAGGTCGACGATATGAGCCAGATGTTCTATGGCTGCGAGAGCCTGACAAGCCTCGACCTGAGCCACTTCAACACAGCCAAGGTGACGGAGATGTGGATGATGTTCTATGAATGCACGTCGCTGAAGAGCCTCGACCTCACATCGTTCAACACGGAGAAAGTGAGCGTAATGAACGAGATGTTCTCTGGATGCACTTCCCTCATCTCCATCGACCTCTCCAGCTTCTACACCTCCCAGACTCGCTACATGGACGAGATGTTCCTCAACTGCACATCGCTGACCACTGTCAGCGTGGGCGACGGCTGGGATGCAAGCCGCGCGTCGACCGAAGACATGTTCTTCCACTGCTATAGCATCGTCGGCGAATTGGGCACAACCTATAATTCCGCCTACGATGAGCACGTCGGCGAGGATGCAGCACACATCGACTGGGAGGACTACGAGGGCTACTTCGTGGGGCCCAACTACCTG
>JAEEGL016227049.1_pt1 | contig 11664 bp, 4 predicted proteins | sample 9134231 | NCBI WGS metagenome assembly JAEEGL01 (sample SAMN16246548, study PRJNA631951) | gut metagenome | biome: gut microbiome; feature: rumen; material: fiber-attached | host: Bos | place: Iran: Karaj | collected 2018-10 | reverse complement strand
TAATTTTAATGATTTTAAAAAAAAATTTTTTATTTATCAAAACAATGAAAATTTAATTAATAGTTTTTTAATAGAAGATAAAAAAGAAGAAGATAAAAAAGAAGAAGATAAAAAAGAAGAAGATAAAAAAGAAGAAGAGAAAAAAGAAGAAGTAAAAACAGAAGAAGAGAAAAAAGAAGAAGAAAAAACAGAAGAAGAAAAAAAAGAAGAAGAGAAAAAAGAAGAAGTAAAAACAGAAGAAGAGAAAAAAGAAGAAGTAAAAACAGAAGAAGAAAAAAAAGAAGAAGAGAAAACAGAAGAAGAGAAAACCGAAGAAGATAAAAAAGATTAAACATTTAATAAAATTTACAATATTAAAAAATATTATAAATAAATCATTCATAAAAAATTTTTTAAATTATTTTAAAGTTAATTATTTATATTATCTATATATTATTTCATTATTTATAATCAATAATATTTCATATATTTATAAATTTAATATGGAATGAATATAATTTATATCATCAGACCTAAAAAAAAATATAAATAAATATTAATTTTTTTTACCACATCCAGGGCAAGTATTATACTTAAATACATAAACATTTTCATTAAAACATTTCAAACAAAGTTTCATATTACACTCACAATTAAATCCTTGTATTCCTTTATTTATTTTACAAATTGGACATAATTGTTGTCCTAAATTTTCAATAGCACATCCTTTAATATTACTCTTTTTATCTAATGAAAAATAAAATTTTTTTTCTAAATTAATATTATGAATTGGACATATTAAATTATCTTTTTTTATTTTATTAAAATGTGTTTTACATATTCCACATCCACAATTACAAATAAAAAATGATTCTTTATTACATAATATACATCCTTTTTTTTCATTTAATTTTCCAATTTTATTTTCAAAAGAAGAAGATGAAGAAGTTTGTAAATAACTAATATTATTTTCATCATTTGATGAATTGGATTTTTCTGTATTTACAATAATATAATTTCCACATTTAGGATGCTTTTCTTTTATTATATTATCTTTATAAAAAATAATTTTTTTTCTATCAAAATTACGACAAATAAAATATATTATTAATATTATAATAATTACAAAACTTGGAATTAGATATGATAAGACTTGAATAAATAATTTTGAATTTTGTTTTATGTCACATGTACCATATAATAATTTATATCCTTTATCACATTTAATACAATCATAATTATTACATAAACTGCAATGTCCAAAAATTGAACATTCTGTTGAGTAACATGAATTTTCATACAATTCGAATCCATTTCTACATTTTAAGCATGAATTTGATTCAAAACAATTTTCACAATTTTTTGTATTACATTTTATATTATTTTCTTCTATTGTTAATATAAATAATGAGGAAAAAATAATCAATGATAAATAAAGAGTTTTTATTAATTTCATACTTTGAGTTATTTTAAAAATATAATATTAATTATCAATTATCAATTATGACGTGAATAATAATATTAAAATTAAATAATTAATGATAATTGTTTTAATTTCAAAAAAACTTTTAAAAAAAATTTGAAAGAATAATTCAATATTTTAATATAATTTAATGAATTTTAATATAAATATATTTATGTTTATAATTTTTTTTCTATTTAATATAAATTATAATAAATAAAATGAAAAATATTCTTCAAAAACTTGAAGAAAAAATTATTGAAGAATATAAAGAAAAGAAAAAAAATAAAGATTTTATAAAAGAACATTATAAACATAGTTTAGATTTAATAAATCCAATTGTATCAGATGGAAATATTATAATAAATGAATATCAATATAATATAATGATGCATTTATTTAATTTATCAAATTCAATAGAATATATTCCAACTATATTTATAAAGCAAATTGCAAATTTAAGTTCATTTAAAAATATAGAAATTAAAGGATTTTCAAAAGAAGTTCAAAATTCAAAAAGTACTGAATTTCTATCTCATTATTATAAAATTGTTTCTGTGATTATGAATAATAAATATATTAAAGAAAGTAAAAAAAAATTTTTTGAAAAAATTGTATCTGAAAAATTAAATGAAAAAACTGCCCAATGGTTAATTAATTTATTTACTCAATCAAATGATAATTTAGATGATAAAACTAAAGTTTTATTAAAGGCGATAACTCAAACTAAATTTGAATTTTTTGATGCTTTTGCTCAAAATTTTAAAAAAGCATTATATGAATTAATAAGTTCTAATAAAAATAAAAATTGGATGAATAAATATGTTTTTAAAATAATAGAAAAATGTCTTATTAAATTAAAAAATATTGAAAAAGAATTTATAGTAAAATTAGGAGAAATATGTCATAGTATAATTGATATATTTTTAGAAAAAAAAAATTTAAAAATTAAAAAATTATATAAAATTTCTATAAGAATAATGTATATTATTTATCATAGAAGAAATGAAAAAAATTCAAAAATAATAAAATTTTTTAATTTAAAAACACAACCAATTTTTAATATGGAATTAACAGATGAATTTATAGAATCAGTTATAAAAGATTTTGTAGATGTTAATTTTTATATATTAAAAAAGAAAGAATCATTAATTCAATTTTATCAACATTTCTATTCTTTAATTGTTACAACTAATGAAAATAAATTAATTGAATTATTTTCACAATGTATTGAAAATATTTTTAAATATGAAATGACTTTTAGAGAAAATGAAGTTTCACATATTTCTTTCATAAGACTTTTAATGAAAGATTTTAGTTCAAATAATAATAGTAATTATGCAATTAATTTAATATGTAGAATTATAAAAAATTGTCCTATTGAAATGAAAATAAAAATATTAGAAGAAATTACTTTTACAAATTTTTCTTTTTTTAGTAATAATGATAATATATCATTCCTTAAAATTTTATTAAATACTATTAAAGAAAATGTTCAAAATGATAAAATATGTGAATATTATGTTCAATATTTAGAATTATTATTTACACATTCATTAAAACAAAATGAAGAATTTAAGGAATTTTTATCATATTTTAAAAATATAGAAATAACTGGTGAAAAATTATTTTATATAACATTAAAATTTGCAATTAATTATTTTATATTTCTTCAAAATAATGAAAATTTTGATAAAAATTTAAATGATGATAAAATAAAAAGCAATATAACAACATTTTTAGAAATTTTAGCAGTAAAAAGTATTCAAATTGAAAAATTTAAAAAAGAATATATTCAAGAAGTTTTAAATATTTTTTCTTATTTTATTATATTTAAATTATTTGCTTATCCAAATTTAGAATTTAATTCAAAATTTAAATTAAATCAAAGAAATGATAATAATTCTAATTTTTCTATTCACTTAATTATATTTGCAAATAACATCCCAGAATTAATATTTAATAAAAATACTTTTTTAACATCTCCAGTAAAAATAGAAATAAGTCCTTTATTACTTATAAAATTAGGAAAATCTAAAAATTTATTACCAACAGAATTTATAGATTTTGGTGAGTTTAGTGCATTAAATATAGAAACAAAACTTTATTTAGTTGCAATTTATTATCAATTTATTGCAAAATATTTTTTAATAAAAACAATATTTGATACAAGTGAAGAATGGAAAACTCAATCTGGAATTATTGATTCTAAAGTTTCTATTGTAGATTTAAAAACTACAAAATTATCTATTGTAAATTTAATGAATTTAATGACTGATAATATCTTTTTATATAATAGTAAAAATAATGAATTTCTTTCTAAAATGTTTACTAAATTTTTTGATAAATATTTTGATGTTCTTAAAAAAAGTTATAATACACAATTTAAAAGAGTTTTATTATCATATGAATTAAAATTACTTTTAAAATTATCATGTCATTTCAATTCAGAAATTCGTTCAAGGGCATTAAAAAGAATAAAAACATATTTAAAATATTTCCCATTTTTATTAAATGAATATGAAATATTTGAATATTATGTAAATATATTAGGAATTTTAATAGAACAATCAATTAAACATTATGATTATTTTATTACTGAAATTCCTCAAAATGATTTAATATTAGAATTACCTTCTGAAAAAAAAACATTAAATCAAACATATTTTGATTTATATAAAGTATTTGAAAAAGGATTACAAAAATCTCATATGATAAATAATAATAATATTGCATATAATATGAGTAGTTATTTAAATCAATATACAATAAATCCATCACTTCAAAGAGATTCAATGAATTATTCAGTTAATCTTCTTCAAAAAATATATAATAATATTAAAAAAATAGAAATTCCACCAACATTAAAAACAAGTGCATATTTAAATCCAGAAAAATTTAGAAATTATTTAAAAACACATGTTAAAAAAAATTATGATAAATATATGTCATTAAGTTCAATTAATGATATTTATTCACCTTCTGATTATGCAAAATCTACTAAATTACAATTAAGAAATAAATTTATTGGTATTGTAGAAGGAAAAATTAATAATTTAAGAATAGAATTTAATAATGATGATAATAAATGTTATTATAGATTTAAATATGATATTTCAAAAAAAATTTCAAAATGTTTAAATGAGAATATAGATACAATATTATTAACACAAAAAATTTCTCCAATTTTAATTGAATTAACTGCATTTATTGTATTTATTAAAAGAGATGATTTTAAACTTTCTTTTAATAAAAATGTTATTATTGATGAATTAATAAATATTTTAACTTCAATTCCTCTTTTATTAAATAATTCAAATTCAATTGAAACTGCGAGTTTTTGTTGGGAATGGATTTTATATTTTGATAGAGAAATGATTCCTGTTATTTTAAGTAATATTTCTACTTGTTTAAATCATAGTTCAATTAAATTATTTTTCTTACAATCAATGATAAAACCAAAAAGTGCTATTTTTGATTTAGAAAATACTTTTGAAGATTCATTAAATAAAGCAAAAGATATTTATTATAATTCTAAAAATAAAATTGTAAATGAAATATTATTTTCTTCATCTTTTGATAATTGTACTAATCCAAATAAAAATGTTGAAATTATAAATGAAAAATTAAATGAAAAAGCAAAACATGTAAATTATGGTGAATTTATAAATGGACAAATAATTTTATTAAAATTTTTAAAAGAATGTATGAATGAATTTTGTAAATGTGATATGGAAAAATTAAAATTAATGTATGATATAATAAAAGAATTTGTAGATTTAAAAATTGATAAAAATTTATCAAGACATCCTTTATATGTTTATTTACATTTCTTTATATTTAATATTGCAATGGAATTAATAGATATAATAAAAAGTAGAATATCACTTTTTAATAATCTTGAAAAAGAATTAAATCAATTTAGAGTTTTAGTATATTTATATGGATTAAGATATTTTCAATTTGAAAAAATGAGAAGAATGATTGATAATAAATTACATTTAAAAGAAATTTTAGAAACATTAACAAATTGTATAGAAAATTTACAAAATGATGCAAAGACAAAAGAATTACTTCAAATTGAATCAAAAAAAAAAGATAAAAGTATAAAAAAATCAAAATTTGCAAAAGTATACATATTAGTAAATAAAATAAGAAAATCAGAAAAAAAAGACAATTTAGGAATATATGATAATTTCAAAGAATTATTAATATATTTAATAGATAATGAAAAAGATAGATTAAGATTTTGGAATAATCCATCATCAAGTCATAAATTAAATATAGATTTTAATGAAGAAAAATTAAAAAAAATATTTCATACTGCCTTTACATTTTCAAATAAATTAGGAATAAAATTAATCCAAAGATTTCCATGGATAACAAATAAATATCCTGAATACACAGAACAATTAGGACAAGAAATATATAAAGAAAAAAAAAATTTTATAAACAACCATTTGCATTAAATCTTTTAATAGAATATATAGTAAAAAATTCATTTAATGACTTATCAAACAAAAAAATAATGTATGATTTAATTTTTTGGAAATTTCCATCATTAAATTATGCTTTAAAATTCATATCATTAAAATATACAAATATGATTTTTTTACATAAATATTGTATTCATATGTTAGAACATGCATTAACAAAAGCAATTATTTTCTATTTACCACAATTAATACAATCATTAAGAACAAATACAAATTATCAAGTTGCAAAATTTATCTTTCATAAATGTAAAGTTTCATCTATGATTGCTCATCAATTTTTATGGGCTTTAGAAGTTGAAGAAGTAACTGGTCCAAAAATAAAAAAAAGATATTTACCTAAAGATTATTGTGAAATTTTTAGAAGTGAAGAAATATGTAGAAAATTACGTTTGAAAATATTAAAAGATTTAAATTATGTACAAAGAAAATTTTGGTTTGAAGAAAATGAAATTTTTTCTCAAATTAATGAAGTTTCTGGTTATTTTCTTCATCCTGAAGGTAAATATTCAAATTTGAGTTTAAAAATGACAAAAGAAGAAAAAACTGATTTTGTAAGAAAAGAATTAGAAAAATTACAAGGAAAAATTTTACCTTATATTTATTTACCAACAAATCCAACTTATAGATTATCTAATATTTTACCTAAAAGTGCAATTACTTTACAAAGTGCTAAAAAAGTTCCTTTTATTGTTAGTTTTGAAGCTGTTGAATATCCTGGTCCTGATAAAGAATTTTTTGTTAATATGAATTTTAATAATTTTATTGAATCTGAATATAAAAATTCAAATGAAAATGTTTTTTATAATTCATCTCTTAAAATAACAAAAACTGAAAATGAAAATTTATTAAATAGTAATATTACTACTGAAAATAAAAATACTGAAATTAATAATAAAGTTAATAATGATAATAATGAAATTAGTGTTTCTGATATTAGTTTTGAAGAAAAAAATAATGAAAATGAAGTTGTAGAAACAGAACAAGCAGAAGGAATTTTTATACCATCATTTGAACCAAGAGTATTAGTAAATAAGGGTTTAATTCAAAGTCAAATAATTGAAAATAATAATAAAATATCTCAAGATAATATAATAAATACAAGTCAAATAAAATCAAATCGTAGTATAAATATATTTTCAATCTTAAACACAAAAAATAATGATAATTTCCCAATAAATGAAACAGACGATATATTAGAATTAAGTAATTGTACATTAAGTGATATAGATTCAAAAGAAAATGGAAATTACTTAAATTCAAAAACAAATGAAAAAACATATATAACAAAAGAAAAAAAAGAAAAAAATGAACCAAATCAAATTTATATGCCATGTATATTTAAAGTTGGAGATGATTTAAGACAAGATGCATTGGCACTTCAAGTAATACAAATTTTCCAAGAAATTTTTAATGAAAATAATTTAAAATTATATACATATCCATATCAAACAATATCAACAATAAGTAGAACTTATAAAGATTTAGGAGGATATATTGAAGTAGTAAAAGATACTGATTCAAGAGATCAAATTGGTAAAACTTATGAAACTAATTTATATGAATATTATATTTGTTCATTTGGACAAGAAAATTCAAATAAATTTAGAAATGCTAGAAAAAATTTAATAATATCATTAGCTGCTTATGGTATAATTAGTTATATTTTACAAATAAAAGATAGACATAATGGAAATATTTTAATTGATAAAGATGGTCATTTAATTCATATTGATTTTGGTTTTATTTTTGATATTTCTCCAGGTGGAAATATGAAATTTGAGAAAGCTGCTTTTAAATTAACTAAAGAAATGATTCAAATTATGGAAGGAACTGAAAGTGAGGCTTATGCTACTTTTGTTGATTTGACTGTTAGAGCTTTTTTAGCTTGTAGAGATTATATGAATAATTTATTAGATCCTGTTTATTTAATGTTTAGTTCTGGATTGGATTGTTTTAGAGATAATTCTATTAAACATTTTATTGAAAGATTTAAGTTGGATTTAAATGAAGAAGATGCTGCTAATTATATGAGAGGATTAATTAAAACTGCTGCTGATAATTGGAGGACTAAAGGATATGATTTAATACAGAAAATACAAAATAATATTTCTTATTAAAATTTTTTACTTTAATATTTATATTTAACTTTATATTATATTCATTTTTATTGTTTTGAATTCTACAAATATATTAAAATAATTAATTTTATTGTATTTTTTGAATATTCATTTACAACTTTTTTAATCGATTATTTTTCTTTTCATTTAATTAATAAAATTATTAATTTTTAAATTTGATAAATTATTTAAGAAATTAACCTTTATGTTAAATAATTAAATAATGTGATATTATGAATTATTCCTATATTTATATATTAAATATTAACATATAATATAAAATTTAATCTATATAAATAAAAATTATTATTCTTCATATATAATATTTAAAAATGTTATCAAAATGTTTTGAAAACATTGATATTATAGGAACTAAATTTCATTTTTATATAGGAAAATCTCAAGAAAAAAAAACAAAAATAGGAGGAATATTTACAATATTTATATTTCTATTTTCAATATTTTTTATAGAAATATTTGGTCATAATTTTTTTACTCGTAAAAACCCAACTGTAACAATTTCAATATTAAATGATTTAAAATATGAATTTTTTGATATACAATCAGAAAAAATTTTTTTTGCTTTTAGAATAGAAGATTATGATGGAAATTTTATAAACGCATCAGATTTTTTATATTTTAAAATATATTATTATAAAACAGAAGAAAATGAAAAAGGAGAATATAGAAAAATAATATCAGATGAATATTTATCATATCATATATGTAATGAAACTGATTTTAAAGATATTAATTTATCAAAACAATTTGGAACTTTATTTTGTCCTGAATTAGGAGGAAAAAAATTTGGTGGTTATTGGGATAGTCCAAATTTATATTATTTTGAAATTCAAGTTTACTTTTGTAAAAATGGTGAAAAAATATCAAAAAATTCAACATGTACTTCATTAGAAAATTTACGTAATTTTTTAAATCAAGATAATCCAAAATTTTTTGCGTTTTATTATCCTTTAATAGAATTTAATCCATTATCATATCATTCACCAATTAAAAAAAGATATAAAAATTTTTATTATTGTTTAAGTCATCGTTTACAAAGAAATGATGATGTATTTCTAAAAAAAACAATAATGAGTGATGATAAAGGATGGATTTTTACTAATTATAAAAATATTTCTGATTGGGGAGTAGATTCTTTTAAAAGTACATATTCATATTATTCAGATGATGATTTAATGAATGATGGTTCTTCTTCTAAAATTTATGAAATTAATTTATATACTTCTATGGAAAAAAATTTATATACTAGATATTATTTAAAAGTACAAAATGTTATTGCAATTTGTGGAAGCTTAATTAATTTTATTTTTTTTTTCTTTGAAACTATTTCTCATATTATTGGAGAAAGCTTATTAAAATTGGAAATTATTAAAAATAATTTTCATATTGAAGATTATAATAAAAAAACTTTAACTACTTTAAAAAAAATTAATACTTATGAATTTCAATCTACTAAAATAGGAAATTTTGGTGAAAATAAATTTGAAAATACTCAAAAAAAAATTATTAAAAATAATCCTCATTCTAGTTTGTTTTCTTTAGCTATGAATGAAAATGATGAACAATTAATTGATAATAATGAAATAAAAAAAATTAAAATTAAAAAATATAATAATCATAACGATTTAATTAATCATAATACATTAGATTTAAATCTAGATTTGAAAAAAAAAATAGATTTTGAAAAAAAATTAAATTTAAATAAAAAAAAAATTCTTAAAAGACATAAATCTCAACCTTTAATTAAAAAAACTGAAAATAAAATTATGGATACATTTTATGAAAAAAGAGAAAATATAAAAATGTATTTTTTAGTTTGTTGTAATAATAAAAAATTTTATTCTAAATATTTTAATGAAAAAAATGCAAGTATTCTTCATTGGTATTATATTTATTTAATGCAATTTAATCGATATTTAGAATTAATGAAACAATTTGAAATTATTAAAAAATTACTTTTAAATGAATATCAAATAAAAAGTTTATTCTTATTAAAAAAACTAGATTTAAAAGATGAAAAAGAAAGAGATAGATTAATGTCTTTAAGATATGATGATAATGAAAATAATGTTATTAGATATTTTAAAAGAATATTTAAACAAGGAAATGTTGATAAATATGATTTATTTATTTATCAAAATTTAAATGAGAAAATTCAAAAAAATATATCATAATATAAATAATATATATTTGTATTATTCTTTTATATATTGTTTTATATAAAAAGAAAATAAGTACATATATAATTATTATTTAATTATAGTTTGATAAAAAAGCTTAAATAATTTCTTTATACTAAAATTAAATTTTATAGTAAATTTATTAGTTATTTAAAAAAACATTATTAAAAATTTAAATATTTTATTTTTATATTTTTATAACTTTCTAAAACACTAAAAAAAAAAACAAATATCACATTTCAACATCAACAAAACCCACAACACCATCAATTTTTTTTATCTTTTTTATCTTTATCTCCTTTATCTTTTTCATCATTTTCTTTTAATTCTTTAAAAATTTTTTTATTTTTAATTAAATTATCAATAGTATATTGTAATCCAGGGAAAAATTCAACAAAAACAGAATAAAAAGGTAAAACAACACCTTCAATAAAACCTAATTGTCCTTGTGGTATAGTAGTAGTATTTCTATCACATAAAAAAGAAACAGGAATACCTAATTCTTTTTCTTTATCACCTTGTAAATAAAATTCATTCATAACTCGATCAGCCCAAATTGAATAAATTTCATATGGTTTTGTTGGATTAGATATATCACAAACATGAATAATTAAATCCATAAATTTTTGTTGCATTTCAGTTTTTTTTATTCCTTCTAAATTCTCAAAAATTTTTTCTGCATTTTTTCCTTTTTTTATTGAATTTTTATCAATACACATTTTAATAAATGAAAATAATTCAGCATGATAAACCATATCAGTTGATAAAATACATTGTATCATTTTTTTCCTCATTAAAGCACTTTCAGTTTTATCTAAATCAGAAAATATATTATATTCAACATGTGAATTAATTAAATTAAAAGTTTCAGCAACATGAAAATTTTCTAAAACACTTTTATCATTATATCTAATAGCAATAGGATCATTAGTATTAATTAAAAAATTATTAGTAAGACCAGGATGTTTAAAATCATGTATCATACATGAAACAAATAAAGCACATAAACTATAAATATCTAAATGTATTAAATTATTAATATCTCCTTTATTAAATAATGTCATACAAGTTTGAGTAACATCACCAGCATGTAAATCATTATGATATGGATTTTTTCTTATATAACCTCGTGAAACTGCTTTTATAAAATTTTCAAATATTGGATATTTTATTAATGTATAAAAACCATATGCGTTAAAAATATAATATCCTATTACTCCTAATGTATTTTCACGACCTACTTTTTGATCTAATTTAAATATTGAAAATGTTGGTTCTTCTATTAAATCTATTAATTCTTCTGGAATATCTAAAAAATTATGATCTATTGATATATTTGGATTTATTGATGATATTAATGTTTTTGATGATAAATTTGACATTTTTAAACCTCTTTTTTCTCTATCATT
>JAEEGL015433635.1_pt1 | contig 11664 bp, 3 predicted proteins | sample 9134231 | NCBI WGS metagenome assembly JAEEGL01 (sample SAMN16246548, study PRJNA631951) | gut metagenome | biome: gut microbiome; feature: rumen; material: fiber-attached | host: Bos | place: Iran: Karaj | collected 2018-10 | reverse complement strand
GGTGTAGTCGTATGCAAGGGTTCCTCCTAACACGCTCTCATCTTCGGTACCTTCAAAGCCGCTGTAGGTCACGCCATTGTTCGCCGGTGCGTCTCCGTAGGTGATCGTATGATTGTTCGCGGTAATGGCCAGCGTCTTCTTGCCGATACTGAATGCCTGGGTCGTTACTGCTGGAAGTTTATAGTTACCTGCTTTCGTGCCTGTAAGACCTGATGCAGTTGCGGTATAGTTTCCGACTGCGGTATGTTCACCTGCTACCGTTACTGTCACACTTACTTCGTCGCTATTCACCAGTCCGATAGCTGTTGCGGTAGGTGACTTCGGGGTTCCGTCATAAGTGAAGGTTGCAGGAGATGGACTCCAGTTCAGACCTATCTCCTTCTGGCTGACGGTCAGCTTACCTGATGTAAAGGTGATGTCGTAGTTCGTGCTGGTCAAACCCTTCGGAGTAATCGTATACTCGCCTACATTTCCATACTGACTATAGGTGTAGTCGTATGCGAGGGTTCCTCCTAACACGCTCTCATCTTCGGTACCTTCAAAGCCGCTGTAGGTCACTCCATTGTTCGCAGGTGCGTCTCCGTAGGTGATCGTATGATTGTTCGCGGTAATGGTCAGCGTTTTCTTGCCGATGCTGAATGCCTGGGTCGTTACTGCAGGAAGCTTATAGTTGCCTGCTTTCGTGCCTGTAAGACCTGATGCAGTTGCGGTATAGTTTCCGACTGCAGTATGTTCACCTGCTACCGTTACTGTCACACTTACTTCGTCGCTATTCACCAGTCCGGTTGCTGTAGCGGTAGGTGACTTCGGGGTTCCGTCATAAGTGAAGGTTGCTGGGGATGGACTCCAGTTCAGGCCTATCTCCTTCTGGCTGACGGTCAGCTTTCCTGATGTAAAGGTGATGTCGTAGTTCGTGCTGGTCAAACCCTTCGGGGTGATACTATAGTCGCCTACATTTCCATACTGAGTATAGGTGTAGTCGTATGCAAGTGTTCCTCCTAACACGCTCTCATCTTCGGTTCCTTCAAAGCCGCTGTAGGTCACTCCATTGTTCGCAGGTGCGTCTCCGTAGGTAATCGTATGATTGTTCGCAGTAATGGTCAGTGTTTTCTTATTGATGCGGAAAGGAACATTCTTACTATTTTTCAAGCATCCGTTATCTACAGCAGCCAATGAAGCGTTATAGTTGCCCACATTGGTCTGAGTGCCACTGATACTCACCTGCTGGGCAATGTTGGTAAACGTCTTTGTACCATTCGAGAGTGTGAAGCTGCTGATGCTCGGCAGATGTGCCGATGCGTCATAGGTCCAGCCTATCTCGTCAAGCGTGATAGTGGCTGTCCACCCACCCGTTGTAGCTGTAACGATCTTACCAGTCCCGTCTATGCTCGCTCCATTAAGGTTAATCTTCTCAAAGACTTCACCATCGAAAATCACTTTCTTGTACCCATTCTCTGTAGTACAGTCATCTGGAATCCTGTAATAATAGAATCCTGTTCCGTCTGCCTTATTACCACTGAGAGCAGTTGGGTTTACTGGCAGTTTGATGGCACGATGCGGAGCCTCACCTCCACCGATTCCACCTGCTGCCTGAAAGGTGATTGCTTCGTCGTAGGTCCAGTATCCACTATTAGGAGTTACTTTCACTACGACATACTGCCCTACATTTACCTTAGTCGTACCAGGCGTTGCTGGAGTTCCAGGATTGTCAGCAGTAGGAACTCCACTGCTGATATACCAGTTTACCGTAGCACCACTGAGGTTGTTCTGCAGGTCGAGTTGTGCCTTCATTGTACCAGCTACTACAAACAAGGCTGTAGCTGTAAGAACAATTCTATAGATAAATCTTTTCATATATTGTTTTTTTATCGTCTTTGTTTGTCTAAGGAGCCTAATCCATACGTCCTATGTCTGTTAAGACGTAAGCAACTCTGCATTTTTTCTCTTCACTCCCCTACTCCTTATGCTAAATCTATTTCACCATCACTTTCTTTCCATTGTTGATGTACACACCTTGCTTTGTTGGCTTAGCATTCAACTTCACACCACTGATGGTGTACCAGCTATCTGAACCGTCAGTCAACTGTACATCCTCTATTGAATTCGTATCCTCAGCCCATCTCAGTGGAGAACCATTCGTTGGATTTCCGTTCAAGTCGATATAGCAGCGGTGTGCTTTTAGCTTATTGTCAGTTGGGTCAGGTTCCGCATAGATGAAGTCACCATTACCATTCATCACATAGATTCCGTGAGTTATTTCTGTCTCAGAGATTACGCCCTTGAACTCTGGAGCCACCCAATATGGAGGATTATTACCATCTTCGTCGGGTATGAAGTGCAACAATGCGGGCAGTTTGCCATTCTTTGCGTGTATCAACGTAGGCACACCATAGAAGCTGATTCCGTCAAGGTCTTCCGTCTCAAACAGTGTTCCATCCACATTACAGATGGTCATTAATTCAACTTCCTTATCTGTCACTTGGTAGTTTGCATATTCAGGCAGCCCGGAAGTATTAGACTTTTCAAGCCATTCGTGGTAGAACGTCATCCATTCCTTGCCGTTCGTAGCAACTGTGAACTCATGAGGTTCAAAGTAAGCAGCTGTCAAATTAACAACCTTGTCAGGCATTGTAAATGACTTATCGTTAAATACATCACCATTCAACCTTACGGTTAGATCTGCATGGTACGTACGCCCATCATCTTCTCGATAGATGGTCGGTTCGTAATCCAGATACACAGTTTCTCCCACTGCTATCGTAGGATTACCATCGGTATCTAAGCTATAGCAGTTCGTTCCTGCAACAAAATCCTGAACACCAGGTGTTGACGGATCCGGGTCGATTTTGACTGTCTCAACATATAATGGTGGAACCTCTACGGACAGGAGTTTTACAGGATATACATTCATCATCGCACCTTCGTTGTCGGTGATGTCATCCCAACCAATTACAAGAAACTTGGGATCCAGTTGTATTTTCGTATAGCCACGTTTCGTATAACCATTCGCTGTTGCTGTTCCACCACTATGAGTATAGCTGAGCGTTACTCCATAGTCATAATGGTTGTTCGTGAATGTTGAAGTTGACATATCGGATTCTGAACCTCCGTATATAGCTCCCATCCTACAGAACGATTCAGTCGTATTACCAGAAAGCGTTGTATTGCCTTTCACACGGTTATTTTTAATCGTTGTGCTATATACAAGTCCGACGATTCCACCAACTGTTTCGCTATAGTTAGAACTCAGCGTACAGTTCTCAACGATGCAATCACTGATTTCACAAGTATGAGATCTGCCAACAAGGCCGCCCATGTGACAGTTATTAGCAGAAGTTGGATTATAATTGATTGTACTTCCAGAAATAGAACAACCCGATACTTTGCTGTAACCCTCAATGAGTGCAACAAGACCACCAATAAATGTTTTTGTAGATGTCGCCGGATTTACCGAACCTTCAACTGTGCAGTTCGTAATTGTGATGCCACTGATGTCTGTACGAGCAGCAAATCCTGCTAAGGCACCCACTCTATTCCCATCATTAGTGCCTCCTTTGAATGTACAATTGTTGAGTGTCAGGTTCTTAATCACTGGATTACAAATGCCATCAGGATAATACACCGAACCAAACAGGCCAAGCGCACAACTGGCTCCAGACGCAACCTTATTGGTATAATTGATATTGCTAATCGTCTTGCCATTACCATCAAAAATACCACAGAAATAAGCGTCATAAACTCCATTATTCCAATATCCGTCATCAAAGCCTACAGGTTCAAAACTAGCATTTGAGGCATCGTCGTATGTGAGATTATTGAACAGCTTCACATACTCAGAAGCCTGTTTTGAAGGATCTGAAGGATCAGGATGACAGAACTGATATCCACCGACATTTACGCATTGAGCGAAGAGGTTCATGTCCGACACGTTATTTATTTGCCAAGGATCGTCCTCTGTACCGCTACCACTCAAAGGCATCGTAATGTTGAAGGAAGCAACTATATTGTCCAGGTCTGTTAAGAACCATGAATTATTGGCTGAATGAATCTTTATCTTTTGGGAACCGATGCGCTTATCACTACTGATGGTAAATTGCTTGTCAAAGTCTGCTGTCAGTGTAGCAGCCGTCATATTGTCATTTTTCACCTCAATGCCTATCACCTCTGGCTTATGACCATTGCCGTCGAAAACGAAGCTCATCGTTGCCGGATCGAAAGTGATCTCTGCTTTCCAACCAACGTTAGGGTCATCTTCCTGTGCTACAGTCAACACATTATTAGACATACTTACGTTGTGTAGATTAAACATGAACTTTGTAGGCACAAAGCCGTCCAGCTGGGTGGTAAGGTATCCAGCAGCAGCCGTATGAGTAGCAGGAATTTGATAGTAATACCAACCTGCACCATCGTTACGTCCCTCATCTGCCTTCAAGAGTGTCAATGGTCGGCCGAGTTCTAAGCCTGGCGCACGCTTTGGAGCCAATGAAGCACCCGTCTCAGTCGCCATCAACAGTTGCGCGTCCGTCCAAAAACCATACTCAGGTACGATATGGACCACCACATACTCATTTGCGTTGAATTCTGTAGTCACATCTCCTGGAGCAGAAATAAAATCCTCCGTAGGCTCAGTAGCACTCTTATAGGCAGTCACTGTAGCAGTCATAACAGGAGAATCCGGCAGACAGTTCACAAACATCATCCCCCACTCTTTCTTCAGTATCATGTTGTTCTTCGTCGAGCCATCTACCACAAGTGTCTTACCTGGTTGAACATATTGTTCCATCTGAGATTTTACCAAGGTTGCTTGTCCATAGCTGTTGTCAACAATACAATTCGTCAGTGTAAATACTGAAGATCCCGGATCTTCCAAATTGTCTATAGTAAATGTAATACCATCATCTGCTGCACCCAACCGGAAACTATTCGTTATTTCTACATTGGCGCCGTTTTTCAGTTCGACATGCTTTGCCATCCAAATGAACTCTTTGCAAACGACTGTGGATCCGTCAACAAGGAAGGTTTCATTGAGGTTTGTATTGGCATTATTAACATTTTCCAAAGTTACCGTACTATTTTTGATGGTTACATTTGAAATACCAGAAATAGAGCCAGTACAATTCAACGAAAGATTGTCGAAGGTGATGTTTCCATTGTTATCATATAAAGAACTACACAAAAATTTACCACCTGTCTCGGTACTCTTGATGGTAAGATCGCCTCCAGACTTGCTGATATCTCCAAATTTCACGTCATGTCCATGAAGGTCAATCACAAAGTCGAGATTCCAATACGCAGGTGTGTGATTCGTTGCACTCTCATCGATGTCAGCTATGATGGTAATGGTCTCATCACTCGACACCGCATCGAGAGCTTCGGTGAAGGAGGCGTATTTCGTTTCGCCGATCTGGGCGACGGGGATAGCGAAGGTGGCATTAACGGTCACGTTGGCTGCGGGCATGGTGAATACATAGTCATTAGCCTGACGTTTGATATCATAATAGCCGATACCAATAGTATGGTCGTTGGTGCCGTCGTTATAAGTGAGCGAGGTAAGGATTTTTCCGGCAGGCGGGGTGACGTTGATGGCCACGCGCTCGCCAGAAAAGGCTATACTCTTGTCAATTTCGACATTACTGCTGAGACCTGAGGCAAGGGTGACAGTATGGATGGAGGCATCTGTTTTGGGAGTGAGTTTCTTGCCAGCGAGGTATTCTTTGTCAATCACTATGCCACTTTCAAACGTACCACCGCCCTCGATATTAAACTTCTTGGTGCCGATAGGGGTTGGTAGTTTGTTATAACTGTTGGATTTAATAAAGTCGGAGGCATTCGTCCATCCGATGTTGATTTTATCGTAGTTGGCATAGAAGCCTCCTTGAGCGGTAACTTGGCCGCCGTTGATGGTAATGTTGTCGGAAATGGTATGTATACCATAATGGTTGTCACTTAAGGTTACAATTCCGCCGTTGATGACGCATTTTTCAACCACCATGCCATCAAAAACATCAGCGGTCAAGTTTCCGCCGTTCATGGTGAACCAACCGGAACCGGAACTTAAACCGGTGCAATAAATGCCTGCTCCTGAGGATGGATTTGTGATTGTTATGGTTCCGCCGTTGATGGTGAGATTCCCTCTCACATTGATGGATCCTCCTGCCCCACTCTTACTATTAATAATGAGTTCTCCCGCATGGCTACCACTGCTTTGGGCATAAATGGTTAAATTTTTATTAGTACTAGTATTATTATCAATTCCCGGGTCGTTTTCGGAATTGATGGTCAACTTTGCTCCGTCACAGAGGATGAGATGAGTTTCGCCATCCAGATCGACCTTGTTAGAGATTACGACTTCGCCCTCTACATAGTACCAGCCTGAGAGATTGTTACTCGAAGAAGCGATCTGCGTGGCTGTATGTGTGGCTTCTTCGAAGGCACCTGTCCCTCCGTCATAATTCAAATAAGTTATATTCTCCTGTGCCCACACTCCTGTACTACTCATCAGTAGTGCAAACAATGTAAAATATACTTTAACCAATTTGTTCATACCTATATTTTTTTATATTTCCTATTTCACCATTACTTTCTTTCCTCCACTGATATACACACCCTTCTGCGTTGGCTTACTATTGAGTTTCACACCTGTGATGGTGTACCAGTCTGCTGGCTCTTCGCTCTTCACATTTAACTCTTCATTTATCGATGTAGCATCGTCTCCGAAGTTGAACGGTATGCCACGCTGTGGTGCCGAGGTAGCTGGCGGATTGTATGTTCCACGTATCATCTGGAGCACATCGAACTTGCTGAACACGAAGATACAGATGCCTGCCTTCACGTTGTTGCCGCTGTTCGAAGCTGCTACGAGCTGGCCGTCGATGAGGGTAAAGGCGATGTAGTCTTTAGGTTTTGCTTCGGTTCCCAATGCTCCTTTGATAAGGTCGTCAAGCTTCTTTGTGCCGTCTGACACGAAGAAGGCAGGACTCGGATTGGCTGTCTGGTAGTTGTCCCAAATGGTATTTGTCTCGTCATCACTCGCACCGACTACAGGCACACTGGCTGGCACACCTGATGCATTGCCTAAGATGACAGGCACACCTGCCGGGATGCCACTACCCATCATTTCCTCCAACTCCATCTCATAAGCATCGCCGTTCTTCACGATTCGTCCTGTAGGCACATACACCTTCGTGTCGCTATCTGTTATCTTCCAGCATCCATTATCAGAGGATATCGCTACAAAGTTATTACCTCCGGCAAATGTAGAGGCAGGGATGAGAGTCTTCTTATTTATCTGACTATTATCTGTGATGGTTCCACTGATGGGTTGACCGCCACAATCAAACGATTTCCCATCTACAATCTGTACGTCCCCTTTGAACGAAGAAGAACAAATATAATCGCTGGTTTGTTTCCAGTCAAGTATGATATCATCCGCTTTGATACCATTAGTTCCATTTGCAGTAACTTGTCCACCTTTGATGGTTACATTTGTTGCCGCTTTGATACCATTAATTCCTTTCGCTGTGACTTGTCCGCCATAGATGGCTACTTGATTGAAGTCGATAGCATTTTTAGCATTGACTTCAAGTTTACCCATACTGCTACCCGAACTCTGAGCGTAGATTGAGAACAGAATAGAGTCATCATTCTTCACAATACCATTTTCCGTGCTGTTGATTGTCAACGTAGCACCATCACAAAGGATAAGTTTGGCATCGCCTGTGAATGTCAATTGGTGACAGAGGAACACATTGCCTTCCACATAGTACCATCCACTTGGCAGTTCAGTACATACTGCAGTAATCGGCAGGACGCCGTATACTGTTTTTTTCTCTCCCTTATCGTCCAGGTATTCCATACTTTCACTGCCTACATAATGGAATCTTCCGCCCTTCCAAGTGTAAATACCTTCCGATTGCGTAGCACCCAAATTGATGTTGGTAATCAGTGTACCAATGATGAACACATCCTCGAAGATATCCTTCTCGATGGTTGGGGCAGTTGTACCCATCACAATCAGTGTACCACCAGTAAGTTTACAGCCTGAAAAATAAAAATCTGTATTCGTTTCGCTACCCACCTTAAAGTCTGTACCGATACTCAAGCTCGTCAGGCTGCTGCAATCTTCGAACATAAAGGACATAGACTTCACCTGGTTGGTGTTGAAGGTGCTCAGGTCGAGGCTCGTCAGGCTGCTGCAACCACGGAACATAGCCTGCATCGATGTTACTTTGCTGGTGTTGAAGCTGCTCAAATTGAGGCTTGTCAGGCCGCTGCAACTAGAGAACATGCTGGTCATCTCCGTCACATTGCTGGTATTGAAGCTGCTCAGGTCGAGACTCGTCAGGTTGCTGCAACCAAAGAACATGTAGTCCATTCTTTCTACATTCGCTGTATTGAAGCTGCTCAGGTCGAGGCTCGTCAGGCTGCTGCAATATTCGAACATATTAAACATCTTTGTCACCTTGCTGGTGTTGAAGCTGCTCACATCGAGGCTCGTCAGTTTATTGCAATTATAGAACATATTGTTCATATCTGTCACCTCGCTGGTGTTGAAGCCGCTCACATCGAGGCTCGTCAGTTTATTGCAATTATAGAACATATTGTTCATATCTGTCACCTCGCTGGTGTTGAAGCCGCTCACATCGAGGCTCGTCAGGTTGCTGCAACTTTCGAACATTCGTACCATCGTTGTCACCTCGCTGGTGTTCAGGTATTCAATGCCTTCAATGGTGGTCAGTTTTTTGCATTCACGGAACCAGTGTGAACAACTCTTCGGACGCGCATCAGTAAAGGAAGGCTCGAACACCACCTGCGTGATGTTCCCTCTCTGACTATACCAAGATGGAGTAAGTCCCGTATAGGAAACGTCCCACGACGACTGATTGTCGGGTGTAAACACACCATACTTAAAGGTCAGGGTCTTGGTATTATTGCCATCGGTATTATCCGTAAGCACAGCGTATGCAGTACCCTGTCCAACCGAACTGAACTGTCCGCCTTTCCAAGCGTACAGCCCTTCTGTAGGAACTTCCATTCCCAGCACTTCTGGCTCAAGTGCGGTAATCAGTGTAGCGTCGTTGAACGCACCGTCGAAAATATTCTGAGTCTCATGGATACTTGGAGGAGTTGGAGCAGTTGGATCAGTAGTACTCGTCACAGTTAACGTACCTTTACCGAGGGCATAGCAGTTCATAAACATTCCTATCGTAAAAGTTTTGCCAGAAAGGTTACTGGATTCTGTATATTCATGAACGATAAACCCGCTACCGATATTCAGGCTCGCCAATTTTGAGCAAAGATAGAACATTCGGGACATCGTTGTTACCTTGTCGGTATTGAAGCTGCTCACATCGAGGCTCGTCAGGCTGCTGCAATTTTCGAACATAGAGGACATATCACTCACATTGCTAGTGTTGAAGCTACTCACATCGAGGCTCATCAGGCTGCTGCAATTTTCGAACATAGAGGACATATCACTCACATTGCTGGTGTTGAAGCTACTCAAATCGAGGCTCGTCAGGCTGCTGCAACCATAGAACATTCGTTCCATCCTTGTCACATTGCTGGTGTTGAAGCTGCTCAGGTCGAGGCTTGTCAGGTTATTGCAATCATTGAACATGCTGGTCATATTCGTCACCTTGCTGGTATTGAAGCTGCTCAGGTCGAGGCTCGTCAGGTTGCTGCAACCATAGAACATGTAGTTCATATCTTCCACATTCGCTGTGTTGAAGCTGCTCAGGTCGAGACTCGTCAGGTTGCTGCAACCATAGAACATATTGTTCATATCTTCCACATTCGCTGTATTGAAGCTGCTCAGGTCGAGGCTCGTCAGGTTGCTGCAATTAAAGAACATCACTTCCATATCTGTCACCTTGCTGGTGTTGAAGCCGCTCAGGTCGAGGCTCGTCAGGTTGCTGCAATAATGGAACATATTATTCATATCTGTTACATCGCTGGTATTCAGGTATTCAATGCCTTCGATGGAGGTAAGATGAGTGCAATTTCTAAACCACGAGTTGCAACTCTTCGGACGTGCATCTGCAAAAGAAGGTTCGAACACCACCTTCGTGATGTTTCCTGCCTCACTGCTCCAAGGTTGATCGGTTCCCGTACCGGAAACATTCCACGATGTCTCGTGGTCGGGGGTAAACTCATCATACTTAACATACTTAAAGGTCAAAGTCTTGGTATTATCGCCATCGGTATTGCCCGTAAGCACAGCGTATGCAGTCTTTAGTGTAAAGGTTTCGAATGTTCCACCTTTCCAGGGGAATTTGCCTTCATTGTTTTGCCAAACAGTCAACACATCCATTTCCAGCGTACCATTGGTGAACACACTGAAGATATCATTGCCGATATATGGCTCCACCCCTCGTACCCTCAGTGTTCCTGAGGCGAGGTTCCAGCAACCACCGAACATATTCTCCGTATCAGTATAGTTCCGAATAGTAAAATCGCTACCAATACACAGGTTCTTCAGGTAGCTGCAACCAGAGAACATATTTTTCATATCTATCACATAATTGGTGTTGAAGTGGCTCAGGTCGAGGCTCGTCAGGTTGCTGCAACCAGAGAACATATTTTTCATCTCTGTCACCTTGCTGGTGTTGAAGCTGCTCACATCAAGGCTCGTCAGGTTGCTGCAACCAAAGAACATCGCTTCCATATCCATCACCTCGCTGGTGTTGAAGCCGCTCACATCAAGACTCGTCAGGCTGCTGCAACTAGAGAACATAGCTTCCATATCTGTCACCTCGCTGGTGTTCAGGTATTCAATGCCTTCGATGGAGGTTGGCTGAGTGCAATTTTTAAACCACGAGTTGCAACTCTTCGGACGCGCATCAGAAAAAGAAGGTTCGAACACCACCTTCGTGATGTTTCCAGCCTCACTGCTCCAAGGTTGATTGGTTCCCGTATTGGAAACATCCCACGACGACTGATTGTCGGGAGACGTCGTTGTCTTTTTAAACGTCAGCGTATTCGTCGTGCCGTTGAATACTGCAACATAATAGTCGGTTGCCCATACTCCCATACTCATCAGCAGAGCAAACAATGTAAAATAAACTTTAACCAATTTGTTCATACCTATATTTTTTTTAATCCTTATTCGATAGAATCAATATCCATTTTAATTTCTTCCTAAATCAACAAAAAAACAGGGATGAATCATCAAACAATGGTGTATATGGACTCAAACCCTGTGATATAGCACAATTCTGAGTGCAAAATTACAAAAGAAATAAATACGTTGTACTCCCTACCTTCAACTTTTTTATTTTTCATCTAATTTATAATTAGTCATTTGACTAATTTTACACTTTACTCCTATTTTTTCTTCCATTTATTGACCATTGATTATTGACCATTGACCATTGACCATTGACCATTGACTCTTGACCATTGACCATTGATTATTGACCATTGACGATTGACCCTTGACCCTTAACCCTTAACCTTTAACCATCTACAGCTCTTAGCTCTTAGCTCTTAGTTCTTAGCTCTAGCTCCCCCTAAAGGGGGCTGGGGGTCCTGAACCCCAAAAAAGGAGAGCATCAGCCCTCCTTTCTATTCAGACATCCCATACAATTTGAGACGTTAGCAACATGCCTGCAGTGCAGATGAGCCTAGCAAGGCTCCCAATACGGTGATGATGAATCGGATGAT
>JAEEGL015371258.1_pt1 | contig 11664 bp, 13 predicted proteins | sample 9134231 | NCBI WGS metagenome assembly JAEEGL01 (sample SAMN16246548, study PRJNA631951) | gut metagenome | biome: gut microbiome; feature: rumen; material: fiber-attached | host: Bos | place: Iran: Karaj | collected 2018-10 | reverse complement strand
AGAACCCGCGGGCATTAAGTATTCTTAGAAAAAGGGGCTATGAGCCGCAGAATCCGGGAGGCTGCATAGTTCAGCTTGTCAGCCATCTGAAAGGAGATGAGACATTTCCTCACGAGATAGGTCTGTTTCTTGGCTATCCGCCATCTGACGTTGAGGGATTTATCAATAATCCCTGTCAAGGAGTAAAGTGTAGCGGATGCTGGAAAGCGTATTCTAATCCCGAAAAAGCGAAGAAAACGTTCAGGAGATTCCGAAAGTGTACAGAGGTATACCAAAGGCTTAGTAAAAACGGGAAATCTCTGGCTCAGCTGGCTGTAATGACTGGTTAAATGGTATAAGAAAGGTGAGTACAGAAAATGAATGAAAAGAAAAAGAGTGACATAGCTGTATTGCTGGACTATGCAGGAAACTACAAAGGACTGACATTTTTAGGACTTGCGCTATCGGGCGTGGCAATGGTCCTGGGGATGTTGCCGTATATATGCATATGGCTGGTGGCCAGGGATCTGATAGCTGTGGCACCGAACTGGACCGAGGCTGTGGGCGTGGGAAGGTACGGCTGGATGGCATTTGGTTTTGCTCTGGCAGGTATAATCGTTTATTTTGCCGCGCTGATGTGTACCCATCTGGCTGCGTTCAGGACTGCATCTAATATCAGGAAACAGGGTATGGCACATCTTATGAAAACTCCTTTGGGATTTTTTGATTCTAATGCTTCAGGGTTGTTGCGAAACCGCCTTGATGGCGCTGCTGCGGAAACAGAGACGTTGTTGGCGCATAATCTTGCCGATATAGTGGGCAGTGCCACTATGTTTATAGGGATGATAATCCTGATGTTTGTATTTGACTGGCGGATGGGTGCGGCCTGTCTGCTGGCGGCAGTGATCTCGGTTGGTGCCATGTTTACAATGATGGGTGGTAAAAATGCAAAGCTGATGCAGGAATATCAGGCGGCCCAGGATCATATGAGTAAAGCCGGAACAGAATATGTCCGAGGCATACCGGTAGTAAAGGTATTCCAGCAAACAGTGTATTCCTTTAAGGCGTTCAAGGAAGCAATAGAGGATTACAGTAAAAAGGCGGAGCAGTATACGGTGGGTGTATGCCAGGTTCCGCAGTCCATCAACCTCACATTTACTGAAGGCGCCTTTATATTTCTTGTGCCGGTTGCGGTAATTATCGCTCCCGGGGCACTAAGCTCCGGAGATTTTGCAGGATTTGTGACAAACTTCGCTTTCTATGCGGTTTTTTCTGCAATAGTTTCTACAGCCCTTGCAAGGATCATGTTTGCAGCAAGCGGTATGATGCTGGCCAGCACCGCGCTTGGCAGGATCTCACAGGTAATGGAGGCGCCAATACTTAAGATATCGGATACACCAAAGGAACCGAAGGATAACAGTGTTGAGTTTAGGGATGTTACTTTTACTTATGACGGAGCGGATGTGGCTGCTATAGATCATGTATCCTTTAAGGTAAAGCCCGGGCAGACTGTGGCACTGGTTGGCCCTTCGGGTGGCGGAAAAACAACGGCGGCAAGTTTGATCCCACGCTTCTGGGATGTGACCTCTGGGGAGGTCATCGTCGGAGGGGTAGATGTGCGTGATGCTGATCCTCATGTTCTTATGGATCACATAGCCTTTGTTTTCCAGAATAATAGACTTTTTAAAGCAAGCATTTTTGAAAATGTCCGTGCTGCCAAGCCGGATGCTACAAGAGATGAGGTCCAAAAGGCCCTGTCAGCTGCTCAATGTGATGATATCATAGCCAAGCTTCCTAAGGGTATGGATACTGTTATTGGGACTAAAGGAACCTATCTGTCGGGAGGCGAACAGCAGAGAGTGGCGCTTGCCAGGGCGATACTTAAAGATGCGCCCATAGTGGTGCTGGATGAGGCCACGGCGTTTGCAGATCCGGAAAATGAAGCCCTGATACAAAAGGCTTTTGGTGTTTTGACAAAGGGGCGTACTGTCATAATGATCGCCCATCGTTTGTCCACTGTTGTGGGGGCAGACAAGATAATAGTGCTTGACAACGGACAGGTTGTAGAGGAAGGCACCCATGATGAGCTTAGGCAGAAAGATGGGATGTATTCACGTATGTGGAGGGACTACAATCAGGCTGTCAAATGGCGTATTTCTGCAGGGGAGGTACAGTGATGTTCGGGAAAGATTTTCAGAGAAAATATGCACTTACTGATCAGGGCATAAAGAATACAAAACAGGCAACATTTTGGACAGTAATAGTTAATCTTGTCGTAATGGGAGGCATGGGAATCCTCTATATGATGATGACAAGGTATATGACCACACTCATATCAGGAGAGCCTCTTCCCGGGCCGGCGCTTTTTATGATCATGGTAATCGTTTTTGTGGTGCTCTCGATTATCACTCATCTGCAGCAGTACAGGGCCACCTATGGACTTGTTTATGGGGAGGTAAAAAGTGTCCGTCGTTCTCATGCCGAGCGGCTGAGAAAGCTTCCTCTGGGATATGTTGGCAAAAGGGGTATTGCTGATCTTACGGAAACCATCATGGGTGATGTAAACAGGCTTGAACACGTGTGGTCACACTGTCTGGGATATCTGTACGGATCATATATATCCACTGCTATCGTAGCAGTAATGTTGTTTGTATTTGACTGGAGGCTGGCGATTGCGTGCCTGTGGGGTGTGCCGGTTGCATTTTTGCTTTTGTTCGGGAGTCGTAGGCTCAACAAGCGCCAATCCGAGATCACAAAAGCGGCGGGCATACAAGTAGCTGACGGAATACAGGAGACTCTTGAGAACATACGCGAGATAAGAGCAACCAATCAGGAGGAGAGATTCTTAAAGGAGCTTAATAACAAGATCGACTATCATGAAAAGACCATGCTTTCCGGAGAACTTTCCTGCGGCATCTTTGTAAATGCAGCCAGCGTGATCATGCGTCTCGGTGTGGCAACTACCATTCTTACGGGGGCAAACCTGATATTGTCCGGTCGGGTTGATTTTATGGTCTTGTTTATGTTTTTGCTGGTCATCACAAGAATATACGCACCTTTTGATCAGGCGCTTACGCTGATCGCGGAAATGTTCATGTCACAGATATCGGCTTCTCGTCTGATGGAGATCCATGATACTAAAACTGCGGAAGGCTCAGACACATTCATCCCTAAGGGGCATGATATCGTCTTTGAAAATGTCGGATTTGCTTATGATGAAGAGCAGGTACTAAAGCATATGAGCTTTACGGCAAAGGAGGGCGAGGTGACAGCGCTGGTGGGTCCTTCGGGATCCGGAAAGAGTACATGTGCCAGACTGGCTGCAAGGCTGTGGGATGTTCCCGAAGGCCGGATAATGGTTGGCGGCGTGGATATAAATACCGTGGATCCCGAAGTACTTCTGGGCGATTATTCCATGGTGTTTCAGGATGTGGTGCTGTTTGATGATACAGTAATGGAAAATATACGCCTCGGCAAGCATGGTGCTACGGATGAAGAGGTAAAGGCTGCAGCAAAAGCGGCAAACTGTGATGAGTTCGTCTCTAGGCTCCCGCAGGGGTACGATACACCTATCGGCGAGAACGGCGCAAAGCTGTCAGGCGGTGAAAGACAGCGCATCTCCATTGCAAGGGCACTTTTGAAAAACGCTCCCATAGTGTTGCTGGATGAAGCGACGGCATCCTTAGATGTGGAAAATGAGACAAAAGTCCAGGGGGCGCTGTCAAGGCTTTTGGCCGGTAAGACAGTTCTAGTCATAGCACACCGCATGAGGACAGTGGAAGCGGCAGATAAGATAGTGGTACTTTCTGATGGCAAAGTCATCGAGGAGGGTTCACCTTCGGAGCTTATGGCAAAGGATGACGGAATATTTAAGCATATGACACAGCTTCAGAGAAACAGTGAAGAATGGAGCATTGCAAAAAGATTAGCCATATCTTATCTAATTAATAATATGCATTGTTCGAGTGAACGCTTGACAGGTTAGGCTAACCTAACTATAATGTTTATGAGTTAGGAATTGCTAACTCGCATAGGGCATATTATAAAAAGGAGGAATTGGATTATGGTAGGTATTGGCTGGTTTTTGGGAGGTCTCTTAGTCGGGGCGAAAGGAAAGGACATTTTTGGCAGCAAAGAGGCCAAAAAAGTATATTCAAAAGTGGTATCCTATGGGCTTGATGCAAAGGATTGCGTAATGGAGACGGCAGATACACTGCGCGAAAACTGGGATGATGTTTATGCTGATGCTAAAGATATGAAGGAAGAACGTGACAGGGAGAAAGATACTGAAAAAGAGGAAATAATAGAGGATACAAGCGATGAATCTGAAGAAGAGGAGGTTGTGGAAAAAAAGACTACAACCAAAAGAAGTACATCTAAAAAGGGTACCGCATCTTCTAAGGTTTCTACAAAAAGCGTGGGACGTTCAAAAAAAGAACAGTAAAGGTATAGTTATATGAAATGTAAGATTCTCCACGAATCCCGTAACAGAATACGGGTACACATTATGGGCAGAAAACCCACGATGGAACAGGCGGATCTTCTCGAAGAATATCTCCTGTCGGTCAGCTGTATAAACGAGGCAAAGGTTTATGACCGCACGGGAGATATTGTCGTTATATACAGGGAAGACCGCGAAGAAGTTATATCTGTGTTATCCGGATTCTCTTTTGATCTGCCGTGTCTTTTGGATATGGAGGTAAACCATACTTCCAGAGAACTGGCTCACGAGTATTCGGAAAAGATTGTAATGACGGTGGTCAGGCGTGGTTTAAAGCGTCTTTTGGTACCGCCCCTTATACGGCATGTGATATCCGTTTATAATTCCATAGAGTATATGGTGCGCGGGATCAAATGTCTTCTATCAGGAAAGATCGAGGTTTCGGTGCTGGATGCCACTGCCATTGGAGCATCTCTTTTAAGAGGCGATTTTGATACGGCTTCAGTAGTGATGTTTATGTTACGCATAGGCGATATCCTGGATGATTGGACCCACAAAAAGTCTGTTGATGATCTGGCGCGAACAATGAGCCTGAATGTAGATAACGTTTGGCTTAAAACTGAAAGCGGCGAAGAGGTTCTTGTAAGGGTGTCTGATGTAAGACCTGAGGATGTGGTGATAGTACGTACCGGAGGCATGATCCCTCTTGACGGTAAGGTCTGTGCGGGAGAGGCCATGGTAAACCAGGCATCGATCACCGGTGAGTCGCTTCCTGTTGCAAAGCAAAATGGCAGCATGGTATATGCCGGTACTGTGATTGACGAGGGCGAGATAGAGATAATTGTAGAAAAAAGTGCGGGTACGGGACGATATGACCGGATCGTTAAGATGATCGAGGAATCTGAGAAGCTTAAGAGCAATACGGAGACCCGGGCAATGCATCTGGCAGATTCGTTGGTGCCGTATATGTTCCTGGGATCAGGGATAACATACCTTTTGACGCGTGATGTGACCAAGGCGCTGTCGCTTCTTATGGTGGATTTTTCGTGTGCCCTTAAGTTGGCGATGCCGATATCGGTTCTTTCCGCAATGCGAGAGGCATCAAAACATGGGATAACCGTAAAAGGCGGAAAGATTTTTGAAAGCCATAGCCAATGCGGATACATTTGTATTTGATAAGACCGGAACACTGACTCACAGCAGACCTCATGTATACGATGTGGTTACTTTTAATAATGAGGATGAAACTGAGATGCTTAGACTGGCGGCATGCCTTGAGGAACACTATCCTCACAGTATAGCAAACGCTGTGGTTGAGGAGGCAAAGAGCAGGGGTATAGACCATGAGGAAAAGCACAGCAGGGTCGAGTATATAGTTGCACATGGTATTTCAAGCTCCATTGACGGTAAAAAGACTGTGATTGGGAGCTATCATTTTGTTTTTGAGGATGAAGGATGTGTAGTAAAAGAGGAGGATCAAAATAAATTTGAAGCATTACCGGATCACTATTCACATCTCTATCTTGCTATCGGAGGTGTGTTGTCGGCGGTGATCCTTATTGAGGATCCCTTGCGTGAGAATGCCTCAGTAATACTTGACGAACTTCACAGGCTCGGGATTTATAACCTTGTGATGATGACAGGTGACAGCGAAAGGACAGCAAAAGCCATAGCTGCGGAGGTTGGCGTGGACGAGTATCATTCCGAAGTTTTGCCCGATGACAAAGCTCATTTTATAAAGCAGGCGCGTGATGAGGGGCGGACAGTGGTTATGATAGGAGATGGGGTCAATGACTCACCGGCACTTTCGGAGGCGGATTGCGGTATAGCCGTATCAACCGGGGCTGCGATTGCCAGAGAAGTGGCTGATATAACTATCACGGCGGATGATCTGAAGGAACTGGTTGTGTTAAAGATCCTAAGCGACAGGCTGCAGGAACGCATTGAAAGAAACTATCGTACCATTATTTCTTTCAACGGGCTGTTGATACTGCTCGGAGTTCTCGGTATGATGCCGCCTGCCACTGGTGCACTTCTTCATAATTCATCAACCATAGCAATTGGTTTATATAGTATGACGGGACTGTTGCCAAAGCGTGATATTGAGGATGATGATACCGAGCATGGTACCAGGAACGTATTGCTTAAAAAGGTAAAATGATAAAACACATCCAAGGATACGCAATAAAAGAAGGGAGCGAAGATATGGATTTGAAATTTGGAGATGTTCAGGAAACGGCGCTCATCCCACTTGCTATCAAGGCGAGTGAAACAGTAAGACCAAACGCCAGGATTAAGGACTACAAGGCAAAGGAGATCATAGACACCCTGGGAGTGGATGTAAGCAAGTTTGACCCGTTTTTATCGCATGAAGGTGTAGTTGCAAGAACCATCATGTTCCGGGAAGAATTAAAAACGCTTATCGACAAGTATCCGGATGCCCTTTGCGTCAACCTTGGATGTGGTTTTGATGATAAGTTCTCGCAGGTCGATAATGGAAAGATCACGTGGTTTGATGTGGACCTGCCGGATCAGATCGCCGTCAGGCGCAAGGTCTATGAGGACAGGGAACGTTGTACCATGCTTGACGGCAGCGCACTTGACAGGGAATGGACTAAGGGGCTCACGAAAAGCGATATGACCATTGTTGTCGTGGAGGGCGTACTTGAATACTTTTCAAAGGAGCAGGTAAAAATCTGCCTGAACATGCTATGTGACAGTTTCCCACACGGGTATCTGCTCGCTGAGCTGCACTCTCCTTTCCTTGAAAAGCATGGAAGTCATCACGATGCCGTTAAGAATACAAATGCAACCTTTGGATGGGGCACAGAATCGGGAAAGGAATATCTTGAGCTGGAACCACGCCTTAGCTTTGTTTCCGAAAGAAGCTACAACGAGGAAATGAAGAAGTATTCAATAAGGGGAAAGCTGTTCGCTATCGTAGGCAAGAACATTAACAACAGACTTGCTGTATTCAAGTGGTGACGGAGGTCTGTATAGCATGGTTGTCACAGCGGTTGCCGTAGGAACCAGAGGCGATGTGAATCCCCTGGCTGAACTTGGTATGGAAATGATAAGAAGAGGGCATGAGTTCAGGATACTGACATCTGAAGCTTTCCGACGGTCAGATGCTACATGAACATCCTGAGGAATATGCTAAGAGGATAGTTGAATTTTTGGAGGAATAAAAAACCATGGCGAGAAAAGATTCAGAAAATCAGAAGAAGTCGATGAGCCTGTTGTTTCGTGGCAGGGCAATATTCAAGCCGCTAAACACAGGGTGGATAGATGACCACGTGGCATGCGTTAGGGAGTGGATAGCCAATATCTTTTTCTATACAAAAAACGGCAAAACTATAATGATAGATGCCGGGTATAATTACGAGCGCCTCCGTGAGAAGATGGGGTGGCTGGATATAGATCATGCATCCATCTTGCATATTTTGATCACGCATCAGGATACCGATCATGTGGGGGCGCTTGAGCGGGACAGTGAATTGCTTTTTAAGGATGCGACTGTTTACCTTAGTGAGATAGAAAACCGTTATCTGACAGGCGAGGCCCGGCGCAAAGTTTTTCACGGATTGTATAAACTCCCGCTTGTCAAAACAGACAACCAAAGAGTGCTTTTGAAAGACGGTGAGATACTAACCATAGAGGATATAAAAATAGAGTGTATACTTGTGCCCGGACACACCTGGGGGCATATGGTATATCTGATCGATGATGAATATCTATTTACGGGTGATACCATATGGTTTGGCGCGGACGGTGGATACAGCTTTCTCTCAACGCTGGCTGAAGATAACAAGCTGGCTGTAAGATCGCTGGAAAAGTTAGAATATAATCTCAGGGGCAGGAATCGTCCTATAAAGATCATCACAGGTCACACCGGGTGGACGGATAATATAGATTTTGCGTTTCTGCACAGGACAGAACTTTGCAAGCCCTTTACTAAAAAATATACTGATCCGTCTGCGCCGTATGACGGGTATATTGAGGATGATGATACCGAGCAAGGTGCCAGAAATGTACGGCTTGAAAAGGTAAAATGATAAAATATATCCAAGGAACCGCGCCGGTAGATATCCGGACAAATTACAAGAATATAGAATATTGGATTGCGGAAAAAGAAGACTTTTATCAAGGCGGAAATGTATGCTGTATTGGGCAGTGAAGAAATAGATCCCGCAGGAGCATATCCTGCAGGGATCTTTTTTTATGTTAGCAATTGTATTTGAAGAGAATTACTATGTTACCATTACAGGGTCTGCAAAATACTATGTGGTGGAGTTATCAGCTGCGGTGGTCGTGTTGTCGGTAGAATCCTTTTTAGTGGAATCTTTTTGGCGTTTCTCCGGCTTAGTGATTTCTATCCCGGCAGCTTTAAGAGCCTCATCCAAGGCTTTTCTAGCCTCTTTAGTAGTCGCTTTAAGTGATGTTAGCTCATCCTCAGTAGCACCATCTCTCTTGGCCTTGATCTCAGCCTGCATAGCTGCATCAAATGTGTCATAGGCGGCCTGCGCATTAGTCTTGGCGTCACTATCTGACAAAGCGGCTATGGATTCCGCGATCTTCGTTCCAGGAGAATTCTTCATGTCCTTTTTGCTTTTTTTGGATTTTTTCTTTTTTTGCGAATCAGAATTTTTGTTGCCAGATGTATCCTTTGAGGTGGAAGTCGTTTGTTCTAATGACTCCCTGTCGCCAGATGATCTGTCGGGCCGCTGGCGGCGTCCCTGATCCGATCTTTGCCCGGAATCCTGCTGATCCTCGGTCTGTGTGGCTGTCTGCCCGTCAGTCGGGGATTGGGCAAATGCTGCCATCCCTAATGATGCCACCAATAGCCCGGTTGTGATCACACTTGCTGCAAATTTGCCTTTTTTCATAAGCATTTTCCTCCTTTGTGAGTTGTTGCCAACGGAACAGATTACTGTCCATGGCAGGTTTATGTTTTAGGATAAATACGTGGTGGAAAAGTATAAAAATGGGGTAGTATGGAAAAATAATTGGAGCCAAGGGAACAATTTACCTATTGAAAAATATTGGCTCTGTGGTATTATAAGTTAGGCATTACTAACGAGATGCGATTTAAACCATAGAGAATTGGATACAATATAAGTTTTTGTGTTCACAGAAGTGGAGGAGCGAAGCATGAAATATATAGGACTTCCGGCGGCTATGTGGATACTTTATAGGAAATCCTTCCGGGATAAGCTTGTTGCGGATCTGGGATATGATATGAAGGCTGCAAAAAGGATATCTGCAGATGCAAAGCCGGTTTACAGACAGATCATAGAGAAGCTGCCTGAGTTTGAAAAGGATGACCGCTTTGTGGTGAATATAGTAAACTGTTCGCTGCTGATTGCATTCCTTAAGGCCATGGACAGCCGACCGGAGGTGGATGAGCTTACAAAGTATTATGCAGATGCCATGACCATGACAGCTACGAAGATCTTTTGTAAAAAAGCAGGTAGGGAAAAGTTTTCGGACAAGGACATCGCCGGTATGAAAGCGACCGCTGCGCTTAATGCTGCCGACCGCAACCCATATTCATGGAACATGGATTTCATTCCATATGAGGATGGAAGCGGATATGAGGCGCGATTCTACAAGTGTGGGATATGCGCACTGATGAAAGAGTATGGCTATTATGATCTTGTGCCTGCCATGTGCCATCTGGACTATACCATGAGTGAGCTTGGTGGTACAACGAACTTTGTGAGAGAATATACACTTGCATCCGGCGGACCATATTGTGACTGTGGGTATAAAAAGAAGGGATAGTAATGATCAAAAGTTCTGAAAAGATAATGAAAAAGAAGACCTTTATCAAGGCGGAAATGGACACTGTATTGGGAAGTGAAGAAAGCGATATCCTTTGGGAACAGTCATCAAAAAGGCTGGCAGAGATCATTAAAAAATATGAAACTCTTTCCGATGGGGTACATGCTCATACGGATAATTTCATTTTTCCGTCGGCAGCGGTATATCTGACCATAAAGGAACATGCGGGCGAAGATATTGCCTATAAAATAATTGAAAATTCTGCAATAAAGGCATCCGGTGATGCAGGCAAAAAACTAGCAATACTTATGAGAGTACCGGGAATGAAGAGCCTTTTTATAAAAGTGTGGGATCCTTTGACAAAAAAGAAGTTTGGTTCAAACAGTGGTTTTAAAAATGTCTTCTATGACAATCCAAAAGGTGAGTATAAAATGGATATTGTTGCCTGCCCATATTGTAAGTACTTTACCGAGCTTGGGTGTCCGGAGATAACAAAAGTATTTTGCGCAAATGATAACCGGGTGTATGGAAACCTTCCCGGTATCGAATTTAGGAGAAACGGTACCCTTGGTACTGGAGCCGAGCGGTGTGATTTTTATATCAGGAAAGTATGATAAAAGAGCGCTGGCAGCACATTAGTATTGATGATGCTGTATTACATATTTTAGAGAGTGCATACTGGGTTCTAGTACAGCGTCTTTTAATTAACTAGACCAAATCGCTTGCCTATGCGCTGTATGGCACACGTACCAAAGCCTCGGCGTAGCCCGCTACGCCTACGTTTTGGCACGGAACCCTACAGTACATATCCGTCGCGATTGGCCCAGTTACTTAAAATCCGATGTACTAGTGAAGAAAGGAATTGAAGATCATGGAATCAAATATTGCAAATATCGTGATCATACTGATAGTGGCGGTAATGCTGTTTTTGGGGATCAGGCACACCATCTCACATTTTAAGGGTGAGGGAGGTTGCTGCGGTGGAGGTTCGGCGCCCAAAGCTATAAAGCCCAAAAGGATTAAAAATGTGATCGCAAAGAAAACTATTACCATCGAAGGCATGAAATGTTCTAACTGCTATATAAGGGTGCAAAATGCATTAAATTCCATTGACGGTATAAACGCAAAGGTAATAGGATCAAGGAATCAGGCGGTGGTAAAGCTTGGAAGAGACATATCAGACGAGCAGATCAAAAGGGTGATAACGGATCTTGGATACAGTGTTGTATCAATGGGGTAATAATATCCGTTGGCTTAGTGCACAACTTGAACACTTTTATAATTCACTTCTGTTTTATGGAATGGAAAAAACAGATAAGCCAAAGAGTTGGCTGGAAGCCACCACGAATGGAGTTGTTAGAAACGAATATAGCGGAGTTTTCACTAATGTGATCACTTTAGATGATCTGTTTATGAAAAGCAGGAAATGATCTCTCACAATTTTTGATTCGTTATAATGT
>JAEEGL014729852.1_pt1 | contig 11664 bp, 8 predicted proteins | sample 9134231 | NCBI WGS metagenome assembly JAEEGL01 (sample SAMN16246548, study PRJNA631951) | gut metagenome | biome: gut microbiome; feature: rumen; material: fiber-attached | host: Bos | place: Iran: Karaj | collected 2018-10 | reverse complement strand
TTGGGAAAGGGGGCTGGCAAGGTTGGTGTCGGGGTTGCCCACACTGGGGTGCAGGTAGACTTTGAGGTTCCCGTCGCTGCTCACTATGTGGGCAGTGCCGTTGGAGGAGTTGTCGGACATGGTGGTCTTGGTGCCGGTAACGTCGTTGAGGGCATTGATGCCGAGTTCTCTCTGCAGCCATACCCATTCTGAACTGCCGCGTGCTTGCAGCACGAGGGGCTGATAGGTGAAGCCGTCGGCTCCGTAGTCACCCACATAGGCCACCGGCAGGCGGTCCGAGTGGTAGACGTAAGGCTTGTACGTGTTGTTTGAAAAGGGAGGTCGAATAAAAGTTGGCTCTATTTATTCATTTTTTCAGAGCGCTTGTCTCCGACACGGTGGATGGATTTGCTTGATGTACCCCACGCTATAAGTGCGGGGGTATTGAGCGTTTTCCTCTTCGAGGCAATTTATTGAAGTCCCCTAAAAAGAGGGTGCGACAAGTTTTTTCTTGCACTCCCTCATTTTTCAGAAGGATGTAGGCCGCTCCGCTCCTTCCTTTTAGGACGTTAGGTGCATGCTTTTGGCGGAATAAATCACGAGGTGTGCAAAAAAATGGCAGGGATGGGGGAGCGGTGTCTCCCATCCCTGCCATAAAGTATGCCGGGCGCTTAGCGCACGTTGGCTTCGAGGGCTTTGCGGACAAGGCCTTTCAGTTCGAGGGTGCGCTGCTGGAAGGCATCGCTCTTGTCGGGGATGTACATCTCGCCGTAGCGGATGTCGCCAAGCTCGATTTTGGGTTTGCTGAGGTTGCCTTTCACGTCGATGGCAAGCCGCAAGGGCAAGGGGCTCTTGAGGAGTTCGAGGTGGTAGGTGCAGTTTTTGGCAAGGTTGTGCTGGCCGGCAATGCAGAGCTGGTAGTTGTGGAGGTTGAGGAGGAAGGGGTAGACCATGATTTCTTTGCGGAACACTTGCGCTTCGACGCTGATGCTGTCGATGCCGATGTTGTTGTCCTTTTCGCGCCAGTTTTTGAATTGCAGCAGTTTGGCCATGGTGGCAACGGTTTGGTTGTCCATCACTACGAGGTCTTTGCCGTTGATGGCGGCGGCACCGAGGAGGGTGCTCATCTTGGGCTGGTAGAAGGCGTCGAGGTTGCACTCGGCGGCTAAGTGGAAGTTGGCTTGTCCCTTGAAGGCTTTGAGCATGGGCACAAGGGTGTCGATGGTGGGTATCATGTCCAGCAGCTCGTCAATCTGGATGTCGAGGAGGTGGAAGTCGAGGCCGACAAAGAGGTTGTTGACACGCGGCGATTCATAGATGCCGGTCAGCTGCATGCGGGCGGCTTTGCAGGTGAAACCGATCTGTTCCAGCACGGCGACGCCGTCGTTGACGGTGAGGGAGCCACCAAGTTCGGAGAGGTCGTTGCCAAAGGCTATGCAGCGTGTGATGTTGGTGTTGAGTTTCACCCTCACGTCTTTGGGCACGATGAAGGGGTTGGCCTCTTTGGGCACGTTGTCCTCGACGCGTTGCTGCTGGAGGGTGTCCTCGTCGCTGCCCATGCCGCTGAGGATGGCCATAAGCTGGTCAACGTCGGCATACTGCGAGGTGAAATTGATGTCGCCACGCAGCATGGCTTTGTGGCTGAGCCAGTCTTCGAGACCGTAGAGGGTGCCGTCGAGGTGGTAGTCGGAGACTCCCCACAGCACGTCGGCGTGCTCGATGCGGGTGGATTCAGGCCGGTAGGCGGCTTTGAACCAGGGCATGCGCACGGCTTCGGAGGCGTTGCTCATGGAGAGGACGGCACGGTGGACTTCGATGTCGGCCACGGGGTTCCACTGCTTGAGAATGTTGTCCTGTGTGGTGTCGTTGCGGACGCTGCCGTTGAGGCGCAGGGTGTCCGAATAGACTATCATGGAGTCCATATAGACGTTCAGCTTGGAGGCCCCGATGTTGAAGGCTGCGGCCAGGGGCACGCGGTCGTCAAGGATGTTGGGGATGCCGACACGGATGTCGGGATGGCTGACTTGGGCTGTCATGCCTGTGTTCTCCATGTTGACATCCAATTTGCCGCCCACGACGTGGAGCCCTATCAGTTCCGCCACAGTGCGGCTGTGGCGCTTGGTGGGCAGGGCCACGGCGGCGCTAAGCTGCGGGGAGGAGGCATGGATGCTGTCCCACCGCAGGTTGAGGTCCTTAAAGTGCATGTTGCCGCCAAGGCGTATCTTGTTCAGGTCGACAGCAGTCAGTGCGCTGAGGCGGCTTTTGGCAGTGAGGTCAAGGCGGGAGGTGCCGGCCAGGTCGATAGGCATGGTGTCAGGCAGGAAGGGACGGAGGTCGGGGAGGTTGAGGTTGCCCTTGAGGCGGGCATCGACAAGCATGTCGCCCATGAGGTCGTCGACGGTACCAGTGATGCTGACGGAGGAGTGGCCCAGACGGGCGTCGAGCTGCTGGATGTCCACTTTGGAGATGCCGCTGAAGGCGGTGTCGGTCGAGAGGTTGAGGTTGGCGCTGAGCTTGGCATTGATGGCACGCAGAGGCTCGGGGAGCATCTTGGGTGCAGAGAAGGAGCCTTTCTCTAACGTCACGTCGGCATCGACGAGGGGCAGCCGTCCATCGGCCACAACGCCGTGCACATGGCCAGAGAGGGAGGCTTTGCCATCCACTTTCATGCCGGAGAGGCTTTGGGTGATGAACGAGGGCCGGATGGATATAAGGTCGCCCACCTGCCAGCGGTCGGCTTGCAGGCGGAGGTCTACATTCATGGGTTTGTCGTCGCGGGCCATAGCCACGTAGCCTTGCACGCCGATTACGTAGTCGGTAAGTCTGAGAGAGGCGTCGTCGAGGGTGAAACGCATCTTGTCTACATTGGCGTGGAAGGGCACGTCGAGGGTGAGGAGGTCGTGGCGGGAGGCGAGCATGGCCTCGGTGGTGAAGGTCTGCTGGCCGGCGGAGACCATGCCTGAGGGCATGACCAGCCGCAAACGTCCTTGCAGTGAGTCGGTGGCACCCTGGCCTTCGGCGCGGAGCTCAAGGTCGTTGGCATGGGCGCAGAGGGAGGAGTTGCCGGTGCTGTCCCGCATGTCGACCAGCAGTTTGTCGACGGTTGCCTTCAGGTCGGCATCGATGATGGAGTGGAGGAGGGAGCCTTTGATGTCCAGATCAAGGCCTCCGACTTCGGCCAGCATGCGCTGCGGGAGGTTGCAGTATTGTGCACTGAGGTTGTTGATGCTGATTTTCTCCAACTGCACCACGTCGGGCAGTTGGGACTCTTGGTTGTCGGGTTCTTCTTCGTCTGTGCTCGGCGGGAAGATGTCGAGGTTGCTCCATCCGTCGGGGGCAGTGTAGAGGTTGGCGCGAGTGTCGTCGAGGCGCACTTGGTGGACCACGATGGAGCGGTCCTTGAGGAAGGCTTTGAGGTCAAGACCCACGGTGAGCGACTTGATGCGGGCCAGGGTGTCATCGTGGATGGCACAGGCGGCCAGGGCATCGTCGGCAGGGACCTGATAGGGGTTGATGAGGACGACATCGTCAATCTGCACACCGACATTGGGCCAGGTCTTGAAAAGGGAGAGGCTGACGTTGCCGAAATGGTTTTCGCAGAGGATATAGTCTTTGGCAAGACTGTTTACGATGGATGTGAGGCGGGCCGGGGTGAAGAGGAGCCAGCACAACACTGCTACCCCGACAATGATAAGGGTCAGCAGGGATCCCACGGAGATGAGGGCTATTTTCCAACCTTTTTTCATGGTGCGACGAGATTTGTATTCGTTTATACGAATTGAAAAGACAGAAGCGAAAAAGGAAAGGGAGATAAAATCATATCATCACTTCCCACTTTTCACTTTCAAAAAGGTACGGGGGTTGTCGTAGATGTCTTTAAAGACAAGGGAGTCGGCAGTTTGGTAAGTGACGGTGTAGTCGTAGTAGACGTGCTGCCCCATACGGCCGTAAAGGTCAATGCGGAGCTGGTCGAGGAGGACGGACCAGTTGAATTTGGTGCCTTCGTCTTCTTGCACATCTTCGCTGGTGTCCCAAGTCACGCCGGAGCCATCGGCATCAAAACGCCAAAACTCGGTGGTGTTCTCGGAGTCGTACCATTTGCCGGGGATGAGGTCGGCATTGACGTTGATGGAGTTGACGGGCTTGTCGCAGGAGGCAAAGGTCAAGGTGGCCAAGAAGGCAAGTATGGCGATGAGGAGGGTCTTGTTTTTCATCAGTCGTCGAGAACGTAAATGTCGCGGTAGGTGCGGCCCATGCCGTCATAGTCGAGGCCGTAGCCCACGATGAAATCGTCGGGGATTTCCTTGCCGATGTAATCAATTTTGTAGTGCTTCTTGAAGCTGCCAGGCTTGAAGAGGAAGGCACAGATGGAGATGGAGGAGGGTTTCTGCAGCTTGAGCTGTTCGAGGATGAACTCCATGGAGATGCCGCTGTCGATGATGTCCTCGATGATGATAACGTCGCGGGCGCGGCAGTCCTTGGGGAAGCCCATGAGCTCTTTGACGGAACCGGTGGTGGCCATGCCAAGATATGAGGAGTAGCGGACAAAGGAGACGTTGGCATCAATCTCTAACTCGCGCATAAGGTCAGCGGCGAACATGAAACTGCCCGTGAGAATGGGGCAGAGGATGGGGTTGCGGCCTTTGTAGTCGCGCGAGATGTCCGCGGCCATGCGGCGCACAATGTCCTGTATTTCGGCTTCGGGCATATACATCCTGAAGCGCTTGTCTAAGACTTGTATTTTTTCCATGACTGAATTATAGTTAGTTCGATCTATTAATTTTTTTGAGAGCACGTGTCTCCGACACGCTGAGTGTATTTGCTTGATGTTCCCCACGCTATTAGTGAGGGATTGTTGAGAGTCTGCCTCTTCGAGGCAATTTATAGAAGTCTCCTTATATTGTTTTCAGTTTTCACTTTCAATGTTGTCAAGGACGAGGCGGAAACCGAAGTAACTGTAGCCGTATTCGGGGAGGTACCAGCTGCGCTCAAAGACGCTGCAGCCCCAAGTGGGACTGTTGAAGCAGCCGCCACGCAGTATGCGGTTGTCGCCATTGCGGGGTCCTTGCGGGCAGTTCTGAGGAGCGGCGGTGTAGGGCTGCATCCAGTCGCTGCACCATTCCATGACGTTGCCGCCCATGTCGTAGAGGCCAAGCTCGTTGGGCTTGAGTTGGCCGACGGGATGGCTGTGGCCGCCGGCATTGCCGCCATACCAGCAGGTCTCCCACATCTGGCTGCGGACACCGGGGTAGGGGGTGCCGTGGGTGCGCACTCCGCCCCGTGCGGCATATTCCCACTCGGCCTCGGTGGGAAGGCGGAAACGGTAGCCGGTAATCTGGCTGAGGCGGGCGATGAAGATTTGCACAGCGTTCCATGAGACCTGCTCGACAGGGAGGCTGTCGTTGCCAACCCACTTGGAGGGGTTCTCGCCCATGACGGCAACCCAGAGGGCCTGGGTCACTTCATACTGCCCCATGTAGAAGGTGTTGACTGTGACTTTGTGGGTGGGAAGTTCGTCGGCGTAGGTGTGGTGCTCACCACGGGGGTGTGTGCAACCCATAGTGAAGCTACCGCCTTCGACGGGCATCATGCGGAAAGAGAGGCTGTCGACGTAGACAAGGAGGGCTCCGTCGTCCACTTCAACAAGGAAAGAAAGGTCGGCAGAGTCGACACCGCGGATTTCGGGAAGGCGGAAAGCGGTGATGGTGAGGTGCTCACCGGGCTTGACGCCTTTGCCCACATCACCCTGCAACCCTTTGAGGGGTTCGGTGTAGTGGCCCTTGCCAACGGCGACGCGCACGCAGATGTCGGCTTGTCGGTCTAAGGAATAGGTAATGGCAAGAGAGTCGCCCCGCAGGGTGAATGAGACATTATCCACCTGCTGCGCCCGCAAAGGCAAGATGACAGCGGCGAACAGCAGGATGGATAAGAGCCTTTTCATAAATGAGGATTGAAGATTGAAAATTGAAAAGGGGGTGCTAAACAGGTTTTCACTTTTCAGCTTGTAGATGTGCGTCGCTCCAGGCTTCGGGGTTCTTGCGCCAAGCGGCGAGGGATTCCATCTCCATGGGGCGGATGTATTCCTCTTTGCATGCCACCTCGATGAGGGTGTCGTAGTTGGTGAGGGTGTGGAGCTCGACGTTGGCATCGGCAAAGTTGCGCTCGGCTACTTCCAATCCGTAGGTGAAGATGGCTGCCATGCCCTTAACATTGCAGCCGCGCTCGCGCAGAGCGTTGACGGCAATGAGGCTGCTCTTGCCTGTGGAGACAAGATCTTCAATGACTACCACGGACTGGCCTTCGTGGATCTCGCCTTCAATCTGGTTGGTGAGACCGTGCGATTTGGCCTCGGAACGTACATAAACAAAAGGCTTTCCAAGTTCCTGGGCAACCAAGGCACCTTGTGCAATGCCGCCGGTGGCAACGCCGGCAATGACATCTACGTCGCCCCAGTATTCGTTCACCACGTCGACGAAGCGTTGACGGATGAAAGTGCGTATCTCGGGATAGGAAAGTGTGACGCGGTTATCGCAATAAATAGGCGATTTGCGACCAGAGGCCCAAGTGAAAGGGTGCTCGTTGTTGAGTTTTATTGCTTTGACTTGCAGTAAGAAAGTGGCCGTCTGCAGGGCCATGTCGTTGTTTGTTTTCATACCGCAAAGATACGCCTTTTTTTGAAAACGTACAAATTTTTTTCGCGTCAGGGGGTATAAGTTATGAATTGAGAGAGGGATATGGCTGTTCTATCACCATTCTCCCTCTCTCAATACTACACGGTTATCGGGCTGTTGTGCTTTGCGACGAGCCAGAGGTGTTGGGTGTGGCGTCGAAGTAGAGGCCGTGCCAGCTGGTGCCACCGCTGAAGGTGCTGTTGGTCCAGTATTGAAAGGTGCCTGAAGTGACATCGGGGCTGGAGAGGATGAGGGTGTTGCGACTGGGGGGAGGCTTGGCACCGGGGTCGGTGTAGTTCTCGATAAAGCCGTTGCCGGAGGGAGAGGTGTTGAGATACATGAACAGCACTTCGCCAGCGGCATTCTTGACCGTGAGGCCAGTGGTGCCGGTGTTGTTGATTTGCAGGTAGTGCTGGTATCCGCCGACATTGGGGGAATCCCAGGAGCCCATGTTGCCTCCTTGGCAGACGATGGTACCGCCCGTGAAGGTGAAATGGCCACCGGCATCGGTACCGGCATCGATTCCCACCTCGCTGCCCTTGACAATTATCAGACCGCCGGTGATGAGGGTGTTGCCGTTGCAGTCAACTGCGTCGTTGCCACGGGAGTAGCACCACAGTTTGCCACCGTTGATTTCAAGATATTTGGCAGCGTTGAGGGCGTCGTCGAATGAGTTGGCCTCAATGATTCCGCCATTGACGAAGAGGCTGTCCTTGCTCTCAATGGCCTCGCCGTTGGGGTCGCCGCTTGTCTGGGCGCAATAGGTGCCCACGTGGCCGCTGTTGAAGTAGATGTTGCCTTCAATCTTGATGCACTTGGGCAAGCCTTTGAAATAGTCGGTGGTGGATCCGCCACCCCAAGGGCCGTGGCCGCTGCTGACGGGATTGACGGCGTTGCCACTGGTCTGGACGTAGACCGTGGTGAGGTTATCGTCAGCCCCGATGGTGCCAACGGTGAGGTTGCCGTCGGCCTTGATGCCACGACCACCCAGCCCCGTGCTGCGGGCGTCGATGCGGCCACCATAGATGTAGATGTTGCTGTCCGCACTCATGCAGGTGCTGGCGTAGCCGTCGACGGCGTTGGTTCCCGTGCCGCCCACAGCCATGCCCGCTCCCTCAGTGGTGAGGATGGTGTTGCCGCCGTTGACAATGATGTCATAGTCGCTGGAGAGGCAGCGCCCTCCGGCATTGGAGGCAGGGCAGTCCACCGTTAGGGTGCCGCCGTTGATGACAATGTTGCCTACCGAGCCTTCGTCCCTATCACCAGTCTTGATGCCGGTGCAATAGGTGAAGTCGTAGCCCGTTTCGTAGTCTGCCGAGGTGTCAATCACCACGCTGCCCGAAGCTGTGACCGTCAAGTTGCCGCCGTTCATGTAGAAATCCTGGTCTGTCTTGATGCCCTTCTTGGTGTCTGCCGTGACTGTGACATCGACATCCCCGTTGTTCATATATACACCTCTCTTGCCCTGCAAACCGTTGGCATACGATGAGGTGACGCTCAGGCTGCCTGAACCCTGGATGGTCAGGCTCCCTTTCCCGTAGATGGTTGATTTGTCCACATTGCTGTCGGCATCGGCAAAGGTGTTCTCCCGTCCGGCAACCAGGTGCAGGATGGCGTTCTGGTTCTTGTCGATATTGATGGCTGCGCAGCCGTGAGAGGTGAGGTCTACACCGTCCAGACGCAGTATGACGGGCGTACTGAGCTTGTTGAAAAGCAGAAAACCGTCAGTGGAGGTACCGCTGAGGTTATACACCACGTTGTTCAGCGTAGTGGCTTGCGACTTCACGGTGACGTGCCCTCCGTCCGTGGTGATGTTTATGCTGTCGGAAGGGTAGGGGTTGACCACCGTGGTGCTGTTGCCGTTCCATACAATATTAATCATGCCAAGGGTGTCGAAATCAATGGAGTCGGCAATGATAGTGCTGTCGCCGTCGCTTACCATGGCAAAGGTCAGGCTGTCAATCTGATTGGCCAGACGGCTCCATGTGGCGTCGCTGTAATGCACGGTGACGTACCCTTGGTCGTCGGCCTTGATGCTGTCCAGTCCCGAACTGGGGGTCTGGAATACAACATTGCCCGCATAATGTGCACGGAGCACACGGGTGTTATTCTGCGCCTGTGCGGCGATGCTGCCCAGCAGGAGGGCAACTATGACAAGTGAAATATGTTTTTTCATAGTGGTTACCGATTATTGGTGAATGACAAGTTTGGCCACCCGGTTGCCACATTGGAGCAGGTAAAGCCCTTCAGGCAGATGGCTGATGTTGAGTACTGTGCCGTCCGTGGCTGTCTGTTGCATCAGTTGGATTCCGGCTGTGTTGTAGAGGGTCACTGTTTGCGGTGCCGACCCGATGCCGTTGAGCGTAACAGCCTCGCGGGCTGGATTGGGTGTCAGTTGGAAGGCCTCCTCGTTAGCCGAACTGATGCGCTGCGTTACAGGCGTGAGGGTGATTACCTGGATGTCGTCTAAGGCATAGACGGCATCGTCCACACGCATCGTGTCGTTCGAAAAGTAAAGGCCGTTTGTCTGGTTGATTGTGAACGTGCGGTCGCCGTTCACCTGCACCCTAACTTGGGCTTGCAGGCTGCCAGCCATGAAAAAAAAGGCTAAGGCGGAGAAAAAGATGAATCGTTTCATATAAGTTTAAGTGTATGTATTATGCAGTTTAGTGCAAGAAAAGTATCTTTTCTTGCACTAAACATAATCTTTTTTTTATGGGTTGCCTCTTAGAAGTAGTAGGTGAGCGTAGTCAACGCGAAGTTCCTGTTGGCTCGTGTCTCTACGGCTGTCCCCTTCATGGAGAAGTTGGTGTAGTAGAGCGGGTATAAGTAATTGACCGAAAGTTGGTAGTGATAGCCTAAGCGGAACCCTATTCCCCAAGTGAGTCCGAACTCGGCGGGAGTGGGCAGGGTGGCACTCATCGAGCGGGGATAATCGACTGTGTTAGGCATGTAAAGGTCGTGGGAGAGGAAGTAGGCTCCATAACCGCCAGCATTGATGGTGAGACGGTTGGAGACATCACCAATGTTCACTTGCAGGGTGAGGGGCAGCAGGAGGGCTTGCTGGCGCATTCTGAAAGTGCTGCTGAATGGCTGCCCCAAATCTGGCACCTGAGTACGGAGAAGCGTGTACAGCAGGTCGGCATGTATGGCGAAGCTATTGCCGAGATTCAGCTGCATGGCAACGCCGCCTTGAAGACCTATAAGCGACTTGCCGTTGAAGGCCGCATCGGGGAATCGGAGCCATGAGGAATTATAACCGATTTGCAGACCGAATTCAAAGGTTTTGTTTGTAGTGCGATGCTTGTCGGCCACTCGTCCCGACCCCACCTTGCCATCCCAATTGGCAATGCGCAGGGTGAAGGCTGCCATGTAGTCCGTCACCAAGTTCAGCCCCTCATAGTCTATCAGGTTGGCATCGTCCTCCGGCTTGTGGTAGGGCGATTTGATGCCTGTGGTGACTGCCAGTGTGGGCACTCCCAGCTTGGCAAAGGGTTCTGTGTCCGTGGCCGTGAAAATGGAGTTCTCATAGCGCTTGGTGCGTATCGGGATGTTGATCCCGAGGGTTGAGGGGTCTGTCATCGCAATGCCGTCGGCCAGGGTGCCCGTACCTTCCAAGGTGAGGGCTTTGCCCTGACGCAGCCATCCCACCATGTCCACACTCATCATCAGTTTCACACGGTCTATCATGTTCAGCTTTTTCAGGCGGGAGGCAAGGTCGGAGGAGCCGTGCAGCCCCATCTCCTCCGCATCGAAAGCGCATACTATCACGCTTCTTTTCAGTTCACTCTTGTGTGCCAACAGCTGTCTTGCCACCTCCGTGACGCATGCTGTCCCCGAAGCGTTGTCGTCGGCTCCGTTATACACCTTTCCATTCTTCACGCCCAGATGGTCGTAGTGGCCGCCAATAACGATGTACTCGCTTTTCAGCGCGGGGTCATTGCCCTCGATGAAAGCAATGAGGTTGCAATAACCCTCGCTCGTGTACACCGAGAACGGCATCCTGTAGCTGTCGCCCCACAGGGGTTTCAGTCCCATGTCGCGCCATTCTTTTTCTATATACAGGCGCGCCTTTTCGGCATCGGGGCTTCCTGCTTTCCGCCCTTGCAGACTGTCGGAGGCAAGGGTGTAAACATGTCTCTCCAAACGCTGCCTTTGCGTTTGGCCTTGTGCGGCAAAACTGCACACAAGTGTTGCCATGACAGCAACGATGATAGTACCTCTTCTCATAGTTGTTCTTTTTACGCCAATAACGCCGACAGGCTTTTCTTATTGTTCAGAAGTCAAAATAATCAATGCTGTTATCCGTGGATTGCTGCATTCCCCGTCGTGAGGCCGATTGCCAAAATAACTCGTCCGGCACATAATAAAATATCTCCTTTGCCGTTATCGCACTTTGATTAGGGCTTCCTTTTCCTTTTCCCTCTCTATGGGAGGAATCATGGACACAGTCCTGTTTTAGTAATGTAACAAGTAAATACTATTATTATGACCTCCTTTGCATCCATGTCCGCCTGGCAGTGGCTGATACAATTCTTCATTATCGTTGTGGCCATGCTGGTTGCCAATCTCATCCGTTGCAATGTCCCTCTCTTCAAGCGCAGCCTGCTCCCTTCGGCCTTGTTGGCAGGGTTGCTCATCCTCTGTCTGAAACCCTTCGGCTTTTTCAGCGTGTTGGTCAACAAACCCTCCATGGAGATTATCACCTATCACGCTTTGGGTCTCGGCTTCGTAGCCATGGCTCTGAAGAATAAGAAAATCAAAAGTTCCACCACGACCATGAAGGTGGTGGAAACCGGTGCCGTGACGGCAAGCACCTACATTCTCCAAGGCTTTGTAGGCCTTCTGGTCACCATCCCGCTCTTCCTGCTGTGGAACAACAGCGAGTTCTTCTATGCTTCGGGTCTCCTGCTCCCGATGGGCTATGGCCAAGGGCCCGGACAGGCTCTCAACTTCGGCGTCACCTTCTCCAACTGGGCTGAGGGCCAGGGCATCGCCTTCCACGGTGCCGACT
>JAEEGL014489417.1_pt1 | contig 11664 bp, 5 predicted proteins | sample 9134231 | NCBI WGS metagenome assembly JAEEGL01 (sample SAMN16246548, study PRJNA631951) | gut metagenome | biome: gut microbiome; feature: rumen; material: fiber-attached | host: Bos | place: Iran: Karaj | collected 2018-10 | reverse complement strand
GCCTTGCCGTGGAAGACAGGCACAATCTTCATCGTGGGCTTCTTGGCCTGCGAGATGTCGAAGTCGCCAGAGCCAGAGTGTCCGCTGATGCAGCTGTCCTTGGGGAAGTCGATAGAGTACATCTCGGCCAGCGTTCCTGTGCCAGAGATGGTCTTCAGGATGCTCATGGCCATAGCGACTTTCATGTCGCCCTCGACAGCGCATGCCGTGTGCTGCTTGATGAGCATGGAGAAGGCAGGAATGAGCATGGAGTCGAGCTTGCCGGCCACACCCTGGGCAAAGCCTGCGTAGTGTGAGGCTATCATGCCTAATTGCTCGTCCTTGACCCATTGCTCGAAGGCTACGACATAGCGGGCCATGTCCCAGACTTTCTCAACGGTGCCGCCCCCCTCAATGTCGAAGGTAGCAAGAATGTCCTCAGCCTTGGCGCGGATGGCTGCCTCGTCGGTGATGTCGTCGGCGATGGCCCACATCTGTTCCCAATCGAACTGCTTGGTGTAGACAAACATGCGATGATAGAGATTGGTCTCGTCAATGTAGAGGTCCATCATGCCAGGATAGGGACGGCCAATCTGTGCAATGTTCGTGTCGCGGAAACGGCGGCGCACCTGGGCGGCACGGCACCAGTCCTCAATCTCGGCCTGCACACCGGGGTCGCCACCCTCGACAACACCGGTAATTACTGCCGAGCGCTTGCCGGCACGGTTCAGGTCGGCCACCATCTCGCCGATGGCACCACAGGCATAGAGTTCACCCAGCCAGGTGGGAATGTCGGTCTTGTCGTAGTCGGGAGCCAGCTTCTTCTGCACGTTGACGATGATGACGGGAACGTCAAGGTCACGGACGGCAGGCAGCATGTTGTAAGACGTACAATAGGTCAGCATCTGAAGGATGACGAGGTCCACGTCTGCGGCACGGAACTTGTCGCCGGCAGCCATCGACTGCTCCTTGGTGGTCACCATGCCACCGTCAACGACCTCGATGGTGTCGGGCAGTGTCTTCTTGAAAGCCTCATATTGGGCCTCGAATTCAGGAACGAGTTGGGGGAACTGTGGCAGGTATGCTCCTAATGCGATGGAGAACACACCTACTCTTGCTTTGGTTTCAACTAATGGTTTTGCCATGATTCTTTTTTATTTTTGATTTGTTACTGTTAGATATTTCTCATATGCGGCATCCCATGCAGCCTTGTCGCCCGAGGGTGTATAAGGCTTCACATTGACGCTGTTGGCAATGACCTCACGCATCTGCCAGATGTCGCTGACGTTGCCTGAGGCCTTGGCCTGGAGCATGATGTTGCCGATGGCAGTACACTCCTGTGGACCAGCCAACACGAGGACGTCGCAAGCATCGGCAGTAAACTGGGTGAGATATTGGTTGAGCGACCCACCGCCAATAACGTGAAGGACCTTGAGATCGAAGTCGGCAAACTCTTTGAGCCAGCCAAAGACCTGACGATAGCGCAGGGCCAGCGAGTCGAAGATGCAACGGCATATCTCGGCAGGTGTTTCAGGAACTGCCTGCCCCGTCTGGCGGCAATAGGTCTGAATGGCCTCAATCATGCTGGGAGGATTGGCGAAAGCCTTGTCATCAGGATTGATGATGGAGCGGAACGCCTCGACACCCATGGCCGAACCCTGCAATTCAGGATGCGACAATTGGCGCACCTCCTCAGGCCACTCCTTGCGACAGCGCTCATAGAGCCACATGCCACAGATGTTCTTCAAGAAACGGGTGGTACCCTCGATGCCGCCCTCGTTGGTAAAGTTCAGTTCGTAGCTACGGTCGTTGATGATGGCCTGTTGGCTCTCAATGCCCATCAGGCTCCATGTGCCACTGGAGAGGTAGGCGAAATTCTTGTCCTTGGCTGGGACGGCGGCGACGGCAGCACCGGTGTCATGACCGGCGACGGCAATCACTGGGACGGCACCGAGACCTGTCATTTTCTGTACCTCGTCGGTCAGCACGCCAATCTGTGTTCCCGGCTGTACCATGCGCCCGAAATGGCCGCGCGTCAGTCCTACGCTCTCGATGAGCTTCTCGGACAGGTCACCTGTACGCGGGTCGAGCATCTGGGACGTCGAGGCGATGGTGTATTCGCAGACGGCCTCGCCCGTCAGCATCCAACTCAAGGCATCGGGTACGAACAGTATCTTCTGGCAATGTTCCATGGCACTATTGCCAGCTTTCCGCATAGCATGCAACTGGAACAGCGAGTTAAAGTTCATGAACTGGATGCCAGTGATGTCGTAAACCTCGCGTGGTGGCAGCACGTTTTGCAGATAGTCGTCGATGGCAGCAAAGGTGTGCGGGTCGCGATAGGCCATGGGATTGCGAAGGATGGCACCGTCGGAACCGATGAAGACAAAATCGACACCCCAGGTGTCAATGCCGATGCTGGTCAGCTCCAGGCCGCGCTTGCCGACAATCTGCAAGCCGCGAATCATCTCGTAATAAAGTGCATAAATGTCCCAATAGAAGTGTCCGCCGGTCTCGATCAGGTTGTTAGGGAAGCGCGTCAGCTCTTCCTGCTCGAGCTGCCCATCGGTCAGGGCACCCAAGATAGTCCGTCCACTTGTTGCACCCAAGTCGACGGCAAAATAGTATTTCTTCTGATTTGCCATATTTATGTTTTAGTAGTTTTGAAATTCTCCCTGCAAAGTTAAACATTTCATCTGACACTGCCAAAATTATTACAGGAAAAGTTTGGAAATATGAAAGTGATTGCTTATCTTTGCATGATGAATGTGCATCTGAACTATTGATTTTCAGCAAACCAAGAAACTATTATGACTACAAAACTAATCTACACTGCAGTATTTCTTACAGCAACCCTTAGTACCCATGGCCAGCAGGTGAACGACTCTAATACGCCACTCCACCTCATGCAGCCACAATACAAAAGCTCGTACGGCGTTTCGACACCTCAGCAAGTGAAAGAAAAGATGGACTTGGTGTTTCACTATCTGGACCAGACGACCCCGTGCGTACTGGAGAACAAGTTAAACGGCAAGGAAGTAACCGTGAAACAGATTGACGAGAACACCAGACTCAGACCGGGCAACTACCGGTTGACCAGCTATGAGTGGGGTGTCACCTATTCTGCTATGCAGGCTGCCGCCGATGCCACCGGCGACGAGCGCTATCGGCAGTACGCACTGCAGCGCATGACGTTGTTGGCTGACGCTGCTCCCAGCTTTGACGCCATGCACAAAAAAGGCATAGCCATAGACCCGCTGATGAGAAAGGTGGTTGACCCGCATGCGCTCGACGATGCCGGGGCCATCTGCTCGGCCATGATCAAAGCTATGCTAAAAGACGGCAAGCTGGGATATCGTGGATGTATAGACCGTTATGCTGACTATGTAATCAATAAGGAGTACCGCCTGTCTGATGGCATCTTTGCCCGTCTGCGCCCACATAAGAACACCGTCTGGCTCGACGACATGTTCATGGGTATTCCCACGGTGGCAGGCATGGGATGCTTGACAGGCGACAAGCGGTACTACGACGAAGCCTGCAAGCAGATATTGCTGTTCAAGAAACGGATGTTCGTAGAAGATAAAGGACTGTTTCGCCACGGCTGGGTGGAAGCCATGGAGCCCCATCCTGCCTTCCATTGGGGACGAGCTAACGGCTGGGCTATCCTGACTATGTGTGAAGTACTGGACGTGCTACCCGCCAACCATCCCCAGCGATCCGAGATCGTGAAACTGCTCAGGGCCCATATCGACGGTCTGGCACGACTACAACAGAAAGACGGTTTCTGGCACCAGTTGTTGGACCGCAACGACACCTATCTGGAAGCGTCATGTACAGCCATCTTCACCTATTGCATAGCACATGCCATCAACCAAGGGTGGATAGATGCCCTGGCCTATGGCCCTGTAGCCCAACTGGGCTGGCACGCCGTGGAAAGCTCCATCAACCAGAAGGGTCAGGTGGAGAACGTATGTGTCGGCACCGGAATGGCTTTCGACCCCGCATTTTACGCCTACCGCCCTGTTCATGTGATGGCTGCCCATGGCTATGGCCCCGCCATTTGGGCTGGAGCCGAGATGATACGCCTGCTCAAGGAACAGCATCCCAAGATGAACGACTCCGCAGTTCAATTCTATCCAGAAGAAGTACCCACCGACCAACCCATTTTCAACTATGACGGCCAAATTCGTTATTAAGCTGTTAGCGCTGTTTGTAGTATTGCCAGCCTCAGCACAGTCTGGACTAAACCAGAAGGAATTCTCAAAATACTGGCGTGTAGAATCGGAATCGCCCGACTATCAGGTTACCTTCTCTGGAGACATCTGCGAGCTGGTTGCCCCCAAGGGACTGACCCTATGGCGTAGGCAACCCTTCACCGACGGCACCATTGTGGAATATGACGCACAGGTCAAGAACGACAGGGTCAGCGACCTGAACTGCTTCTGGATGGCCAGCGACCCGAAGGAAAAGGACATCTGGGCAAGGGCCGACTGGCGTAACGGTATCTTCTTGCGTTGCTATACGCTACAGATGTACTATCTGGGCTATGGTGGCAACCATAATACGACGACACGCTTCCGGCGGTATAACGGTGACGAACGCGGGGTGGAAGAGGCTGACCACAGGCCCGCCATCCTGAAAGAATATACGGACGCTGCTCACTTGTTGCGTCCCGACCATTGGTACCACGTCAAGATAGAAAGCTGCGAAGGACGTACAAGGTTCTATATCGACGGCGAACTGCTTGTTGACTACCTGGACGCACAACCATTGAAAAAAGGATGGTTCGGATTCCGCACGACGCTCTCGCGTGTACGGATTACCAATTTCCAGAGCCGTCCTGCCACCAGTCTTTCGCTGGCGTCGGGCATCCCCCTGCACTGGATAGGAAAGCCACGCGACAACCAGCCAGTCACCTTCGGCCTGCCCTTCAACCAAGGGGAACTGAAGGACGCTGCCCTTATCGCCCTGTCCGACGGTTCACCGTCCAGCGCATGGCCTTTGGCCTACTGGCCTGACGGTTCCATCAAATGGGCTGGGGTGTCGGCCGTGGCCAGCAGTCAGTCTGCTTACGTGGTGCTGAAAGACAAAAAGAAGAAAGTCCAGCAACAGAAAATCGCAGTCGACAAGGCTAATGGCCAGTATGTCATCCGCACAGGCAGACTGACGGCCTATATACCCATGAACGGACATCAGCTGATAGACAGTCTCGTATTGGACGGAACCCGTATTGGCAGTGCCGTAAGTCTGACAGCGACGACCACTAAAGGGGAATACACATCGTTGGTCAAACAAGTCTCTGTCGAACGCCAGAGTGTTGTGGACGCCGTTGTAAAAATAGAAGGCATGCACAGCGACGGCAACCGGCAGTGGCTTCCGTTCTGCGTACGCCTTTATTTCTGGGAAGACAGCGAACGGGTCAAGATGATTCATACTTTCATCTACGACGGCGAACAGAGCCAGGACTTCATTACGTCACTGGGCGTACGCTTCGGCATTCCCATGCGCACAGAAACCTACAACCGCCATGTGGCTTTTGCCATGTCGCCTGACCGGGTGTGGGCAGAACCCGTGCAACCGCTTGATGGACGTCGGGAACTACGCCTGCACCAGTCGCCTCCCGAAGAAGGTCGGGGTATTCCCCAAAAGCAGAACATACAACTCGACCAGATGGAAGGAAAGCGCATTCCACCGCGTGATACTTTTGATGCTCTGGGGCAGTCGCTCATCGACCACTGGGCACAGTGGGACTGCTTCCGGCTGTCACAGCTGACCGACAATGCCTTCTCCATCCGCAAGAGAGCAACCAGTGTATCGCCTTGGATTGGCACGCTGACTGGCGAGCGGTCGCCAGGCTATGCTTTTGCTGGCGATGTGGAAGGCGGACTGGGCGTCGGACTCAAAGACTTCTGGCAGTCCTATCCTTCTACTATCGAAATAACGGACGCTCGCAGCAAGGAAGCTCACATTAATGTCTATTTGTGGAGTCCAGAAGCGGAACCCATGAACCTTTGCCACTATGACACCATAGCCCACGGCTTATTAGAAAGCTACGAGGACGTTCAGCCAGGAATGAGTACACCCTACGGTGTTGCCCGTACCAACGAGCTGTGGCTATTGCCACAAGCCTGCTATCCGGGTCAGCAAGCACTGACGGAACAGGCAGCCATGCTGGCAGACGATGCCCGTCTGTTGCCGACACCGGAATACTTGCATAGCCGACGCGCTTTTGGTATCTGGTCGCTGCCCACAAGCCAGAAGGACGTTGAAGATAGACTGGATGACTACATCCGCATTTACCAGCAGGAAACAGAACGTCACAAATGGTACGGATTCTGGGATTACGGAGACTTCATGCATGCCTACGACCCAGAGCGTGGCGAGTGGCGCTATGACGTTGGCGGCTATGCCTGGGACAATACAGAACTGGCCTCACCCGTTTGGCTCTGGGCCATGTTCCTGCGTTCAGGGCGCCAGGACATCTGGAAAATGGCTGAGGCGATGACACGGCACAACAGCGAGGTTGACACCTACCACATCGGTCCCTTTGCCCCATTGGGAAGTCGCCATAATGTCAGCCATTGGGGATGCGGAGCCAAAGAAGCCCGTATATCACAGTCGGGTTTCCTGCGCTATTACTACTACCTGACAGCCGATGAGCGCATTGGTGACCTGATGCATGCCCAGACCGACGCAGACACGCTGCTTTGGCACTTGGATCCCATGCGACTTGCTGAGCCACGTGAGAAATTCCCATGTTCGGCACCTGCCCGACTGCGTGTCGGTCCTGACTGGGTGGCGTATGCAGGCAACTGGATGACGGAATGGGAACGCACAGGAAATACATATTACCAAAACAAGATTCAGACGGGCATGAATTCTATCGCCGCTCTGGAGGACGGAATCTTCACAGGCAATCTGGCCAAGGGATATGATCCTGCCACTGGACGCCTAAGCTACGACGGTCCTACCCATCTGCGCAGCACCAGCCATCTATTGGCCATTATGGGAGGTTTTGAGATCATGAACGAATTGCTGCCCGTAATGAACAATAAGGTCTTTGACCAATGCTGGCTCGACCATGCACGTCGCTACCGCGACATGGCTATGAAAGTGAGCAGGAACACTTTCCCTGTACGTCGTCTGGATGCATACGCAGCGTGGCTTGATCGTGACCCTCAGCGAATGGATTTCGTATGGAAGTCGCTGACAGCCAAACCAAAAGGGCTGTCTACGAATGAGGCAGCCCTATGGTCTCTCGATGCTATATATACCCTGGAGGTGATGCCCTGACCAACCTGTCATGAGTCACTACAGACTATACTTATTCCTTCTCCACCGCATCTGGCAAGTAATAGCCCAGGTGCGGTGGCTGGTTATAAGCCGTGTTCTGCCAGCTGATGCCTAATCGGTAGACATTGTCATGCATCAGTGTTGGCACAGCATAGGTGGTTGGGATATTCGTCGTGAAGATATTCAGGTGAGCCGCATCGCTCGCATCCCACAGGACGAGTTCCTCGCGCCAGTCGCCAAAGAGATCTGCCTGGAGGCAGGGGGTAGCTTTCGTCCAGTTGTTGGAAACAGAATGGCCCATCTCATACAAGTGCTTTCCATTGCTGAGTGGCAGGGGAATGGCTTTCTCGCCATCCCACTTCTCGATATATGAGGGGAAATGGGGACGCTCATGACGGTTTGCCAACAATTCATCCTGTAAGTCGCCATCCCAATATATGCGGAAATTAATGGAAGGCCTATGCTCTGACAGTGATTCTCCCTTGACATTCCTGACCAACCGTTTCTCTGAATGCCAATATTCGAAGCCACGATAGCGTGCGTCGATATCGGCAGCCAAGCCACGTCCTGTATCGTGCTCGGCGGTCTCATAGAATAGTCGCTCACCAGTACGTGCATCACGGAGGTCAGCACCATAAGGACGTTCCTCATGTACCATGAAGAGCTCAAGTCCAGGACGGTCTGGTTCCAAATCGCTCAGATGCATGGCGTCGCCATGTCCCAGTCCTGTGGAATAGAGTAGTGTACCATCGTTGTCGATAGCCGCTGAACCATAACAAATTTCGTCACAACCGTCACCGTCCACGTCGCCTACGGAAACGCTATGTGCACCCTGCCCATATGCCGTATGCTCCAGACCGCGATACCACTTCTGTTCACCCCGGCTGTTGACGACATAATAGTCGTGAGGGGTTGCCGAGGCATGGAACCACTTGGTAGACAGTTTCTTACCATCAAAGTCAACAGCCCAGAGGTGGGAAGGGGTGTAGTAGCCACGACACATTACGGCACTTGGCTTGCCTAGAGGTCCGTCAAGCCAGGCCACACAGGCTAGGTAACGTTCGCCACGGTTTCCCATGACTCCCCTGTCGCCCCATCCTTCTTTGTCGTAGGTGGGTGCGCCCCCTACTCTAAAAGCACGGTTAGGACAATAGTAGACTGTATGAACCGCACGTCCCGTCTGACCATCAAAAACCGTCAGGTATTCTGGTCCGCTGAGGATCCTTCCACGCTCGTTGCGATAGTCTGCGGCATTGTCTGCTTGTCGTATTTCTGGGTCATCGGCAGCCTCAGTCACGAAACGTCCCATGCCATCCATACTACCAGGAGCCGTCTTGCAAATAAGCTCTGCCCGTCCGTCACGGTCGAAGTCGTAAACCATAAATTGGGTATAATGCGCCCCAGCTCTGATATTCTTGCCCAGATTGACACGCCAAAGCTTGGTACCGTCCATCTTCAGGCAGTCGATTATCACGTCACCGGAAAAGCCATCGTGCGAATTGTCATGTGAATTGGAGGGATCCCATTTCAGAAACAGTTCGTATTGTCCGTCACCATCAACATCGCCCACAGAACAGTCGTTAGGGGTATAGACATAAGGACGTCCTTCCGCTATACCACCTTCTGGGCGGTCAAGGGGTATGCTACGGTAGAGATCTCCCCAGGGCGTGACTTCACCAGATTTCTCAGTCTCACTTCCATGTGCGACCACCTGATAGTGGCTTCCTGCTGAACCGTCAGCATCAGTAAAGTTGGTGACGGTTAGCCCTTGGGTAATGGCAACACCGTCGCGCAACAGGTCGAAGGTGATTCCCTTCTTGTCAGTCCCTAATAGACGCCAACTGACAAACACTCCTTTCTGGGCAGCTGGCAAAGCCACGACACCCCGGTCAAGACGCTCCATTTGTGAAGGGTACGTCTTGTACTCTTGCGCCATGATGTTCACAGCACAAATCATACATGTTAAGCAGATTAGTTTTTTCATGTTGTGTTTTTGTGATTATTTACTTTTTTTTCAGATATTTGGCCAACGGGCTGTTATTGTCACGCAGTCCCTTGGCGATGCTCTGGGCATTGGTCTTGGCACCGAGAAGCGATGTATGCGTGTGGTCGTGGTTAAAGTATTTCATAGCTTTCTCCTTCGATCCACACTTTTTGTCCAGGAAATCGGCCGTGATGTTGTGAAGGTCTACAAACTCGACACCTGTATCTTGAGCCACTTCGCGATACCACTTGCCATAGGTATCGTTGCGGCGTTCTATCTTGCCGTTTTCCCACTCGTTGCGAGGCGTCAGCGACACAAGGATGGGTGTCGCCCCCTTCTCGCGGACATCCTGTATGAATTTCTTCAGATACCAGCCGAAAGAGTAGACCACCTCATAGCTGCCAACCTGGGTATTCGACTTCAGCTTTTGGTCAATGACATTTTGCTTCGACTTGTCTTCCTGGGCTGCCTGCATACGGTAGACATGACACGTGTCCTTTGCCGTAGCAATAGCTGCACGGTATTTGGGCTTGTCGATGGCACCTATGTCATTATGGCCAAATTGGATGAGTACGAAATCACCGGGCTTTAATGAGTTGTACACTCTATCCCAACGGCCTTCATTCAGGTAGGAACGACAGCTGCGTCCTGCCATAGCAGCATTGACAATGCCAATCTTCGACTCGTCAAAGACGGTGTTAGCTACGGCACCCCAGCCCCACATACCATCCTCGTCCTTATCGGCATTCTTCACCGTACTGTCTCCGGTGATGAAGACCACGGGCTTTCCTTCCGTACGTTGTAGGTCGTAGACAGACAACTGTACGTTACACATCATGGCCTTCAGCGGATTCAGCGCAGGGTTATGACTGGCCATCAGCCCCTCTGCAGCCGAACGGGCATTCATCATGGCTCCGAAACGGCTTGTGTGAATCTTATCCAGGAAAAAATGGTAGTCTGTCTTCCAAGGACCATAGGAGTCCAATTTCTGACCGGAAATCTCGTTCAGGTCGATGAAAGGGACACCTTCTTCTGCTGCCACCTGCATCTGCCACTGGGTATGTTGCTTACGCACAATTTTCCCATTGTCATCGTACGCATTGCGCGGTGTCAACGACATCAGGATGGGATTGCCTCCTTGCGCGCGAACATCATTTATATATTTGCGCATATAGCTGCCATAGGTATAGACAGTCTCTTTCTCACCTGTTTCCTTAATGGTCACATTCAACGTATCGTTACCTGTACCAGGAATACTGGCACGGGCGCGTCCTTCATCGTACGGTCCGTTGTCATTATGACCGATGGAGATGATGACCCAGTCACCAGGACGGATAGCCTGACGGATGGGTTCCCACAGCTTGTTATAGAATGTACGACTGCTCATGCCTCCTAAAGCCTGGTTCTCCACCGTTATCTTCGTCAGGTCGAAATATTCATGGGCATAGTAGCCCCATCCCCACTGGCCGTTGTTGCCATTTCCCAATGTGCCGGTGCGCATGGTAGAGTTACCAATCAGGAACAAGACCGGATTATTTCCCCTGCGGCTCGACCCTGGTACAGGACGTGCTGTCATTGCTTTGGCTATGCTGTCAGGGGTGTTGTCAACAACACCGTTGACATCCTTCACACCACTACGGTCCTGGACTTGTGCCGCAACCGTCATAGTGACAACCGAGAAAAGGCTGATAAAAAATGTTCTCATTGTTTAATTATTTTAAGTAGTATTGATATTATTCTGCAAACTTACACATTTTTTTTGAAATACATACCTTTTTGTGGAATTATTAAGGCTTAATTAAAAAAAAAGACCAAAAAATTTTCATAAAAGCTAAAAAAGTCTTATATTTGCACCGCTTAAGCTACAAAGTAGAATCTACTAATTTTAACTTTATGGATAAAACAAATTTGATTAAAGGGACTGTCATGCCATTTGTCATGATGTGCTCTGCCATGCTGATTACTCCGCCATTTACGGGTATGCAGAATGCTTATGCCTCTGTTCAGCAGCAAGGTAGTATCACAGGTACGGTCGTCGACAGTCAAGGTGAACCAATCATTGGTGCCAGTGTGGTCATTATGGGTGGAAAAACTGTTCAAGGTACGGTAACGGACTTTGACGGCCACTTCTTACTGAGCGTTCCTGCCGGTACCCAGTTGAAAATCTCTTATGTAGGCTACAAGGAACAAATCGTCAAGGCTGCAAAGGACATGCTGATTACCCTCGAAGAGGAATCAACCATGCTGCAAGGTGTTGAGGTTGTGGCTTATGGTGTGCAGAAGAAAGTGACCGTCACAGGTGCCATATCTTCTGTCAAGTCGGAAGACTTAACCCGTACGCCAGTGTCATCAGTCAACAACATCCTGGCTGGTCAGCTTTCCGGTGTGACCACCGTACAGACCTC
>JAEEGL013442783.1_pt1 | contig 11664 bp, 11 predicted proteins | sample 9134231 | NCBI WGS metagenome assembly JAEEGL01 (sample SAMN16246548, study PRJNA631951) | gut metagenome | biome: gut microbiome; feature: rumen; material: fiber-attached | host: Bos | place: Iran: Karaj | collected 2018-10 | reverse complement strand
CTCAATATCGTTGACTTCAAGGAAAAGATTGCCGTACAGGTGAAAAACATCCAGCAAATCGTGGAATATCTCTTCAACACATACGATAGGGATAAGGCAATACTGGAACCGTCGTTCGTTTGCGAGAAATTGGGATTGCAAGGTCGTGTTGACTTAATGACAACTGACATGCGATTGTTGGTGGAACAAAAAGCGGGAAGAAACATGTATGTGGAACGCAAGAGCAGAAACAAGCATGGTAGTTTTCACGTTGAGAAACACTATGTGCAAGTGTTGCTTTATTATGGAATATTGGCTTACAACTTCCATGTCAGCAGGAATGAAGCAGACATTCACTTGCTCTATTCCAAATATCCTTTACCTAATGGATTGCTTGAAGTTCAACCTTTGCAAAAGCTTATCCACGAAGCCATTAAGTTCCGAAACTTGGTAGTTACAACGGAATACCAAATTGCACAAGACGGATTCGAAAGCATCATAGACCATATAACGCCTGAAACTCTTAACGAAGAGAGGTTGAACGATTTCTTTTTCAACAAATATCAATTGCCCAATATTACCAACACCACTACCCCACTTCACCAACTATCGCCATTGGAACGCGCTTATTTTTGTAGGATGATGACATTCGTTGCAAAAGAACAATTGTTGGCAAAGGTTGGAGCGGTGGAAGGAACGGGTAACAGTAATGCTGACTTGTGGAATATGCCATTGGCAGAGAAGAAGGAAACGGGAAATATCTATACTGACCTCACCATCATTCACAAGGAAAAAAGCGCTTCATCACACGGATTTGACACCATTACCTTGAGCATTCCCGACCAAGGAGATGATTTTCTTCCCAATTTCAGGAGGAGCGACATGGTTTATCTATATAGTTATCAGAAAGGCGAGGAACCCGACGTTAGGAAGAATATCCTCTATCAAGGTGCTATCGCCGAACTGAGTAGCACGGAGATTACCGTTCATTTGAACGATGGACAACAAAATGAGTCGCTTTTTAACGACCATCTACCATACGCCATAGAACATGCAAATAGTGATATTGGAAGCAGTAGTGCGATTGCGGGATTGCATCAGTTTATTTCTTCCATCCCTGACAGGAAGGCTTTATTGTTGGGACAACGTCCGCCAACATGCGACAAGACCAGACAACTCACTCGCACATATCATCCGAATTACGACGAGATAGTATTGAAAGCCAAACAAGCCAATGATTATTTCCTCTTGATAGGACCTCCAGGAACGGGAAAGACTTCTATGGCTTTGCGCTTCTTGGTGCAAGAGGAATTGGCTTCATCCACTTCGTCCATCTTATTGATGGCTTACACCAATCGGGCGGTAGATGAGATTTGCGCCATGTTAAATGATGCGAACATCGATTACATCCGTATCGGAAACGAATATAGTTGTGATTCGCGCTTCAAGTCGCATCTCTTGGGAAATGCCATTGAACAATGTCCGAAACTGAATGCCATTAAGGAGAAGATAGAACTAACGAGGGTCATCGTGGGAACTACTTCCACCATGTCTGCTCGTCCTCTTATCTTCAGCATCAAGCATTTCTCGCTCGCCATCATCGATGAGGCCAGTCAGATACTTGAACCCAACATCATCGGTTTGCTCTCTATGCATCATCAATCTTCCGACATTGACAAATTTATCCTCATCGGTGATTACAAGCAATTGCCTGCCGTGGTGAGACAAAACGAAAAGGATACGATCATCGAACATCCGTTGCTCAACGAAATCGGCTTGCAAGATTGTAGGAATTCACTATTTGAACGACTCATCAAAACGGAGAGAATGCAAAAAAGAACCGATTTCATCGGGATTTTACGTAAGCAAGGACGTATGCATCCCGACATTGCAGAGTTTCCAAACATGATGTTTTACAGAGATGAAAAACTGGAACCTGTACCTTGTGAACACCAAACGGAAACTCATATCGACTACTCGCTACCATCGGAAGATGAATTGGATGAAAGATTGAAGCATCATCGCATGATTTTCATTCCATCTCAGACTTGCAAACGACCAGATGTGTCTGATAAAGTCAATACGGAAGAAGCGCGAATCGTTGCTGACATCGTTCGACGAATACACCGTTTCTATGGTGAGAAATTCAATCCCAACACCACCATCGGTGTCATCGTGCCTTATAGAAATCAAATTGCCATCATCCGCAAGGAAATAGAGAAATGGCAAATACCCGTTCTCAACCAAATCTCCATCGACACCGTGGAACGCTATCAAGGTAGTCAGCGCGACGTCATCGTCTATTCGTTTACCATACAATATCGTTATCAATTGGCCTTCCTAACCGCTAATAGTCTTATTGAAGACGATGGACAAGTAATAGACAGGAAATTGAATGTTGCCATTACGCGCGCACGCAAACAAATGATTATTACGGGACACGAGGAAACGCTATCTTACAACGAAACATTCCGTAAATTCATTGATTTTATGAAGAAAAAAGAAAAAAATTGCTAAAAAACAATGAGATTCAAAAAATAATTCCTACCTTTGCAAAAGGTATAAATAAAAGAGGATATTGAGGATACGGAATTCCGACTACAGGAAGTTGTCGGAATTCTTTATTTTTGTTATCCAAAAATTAAAGAACTTAAATACAAGATATTATGGCTTATATGTCACAAGAAGGCTACGAAAAACTCGTGGCAGACTTAAAACACTTAGAGTCCGTTGAGCGTCCTAAAATATCAGCGGCAATAGCTGAGGCGCGCGACAAAGGAGACTTGAGTGAGAACTCGGAATACGAGGCTGCTAAAGAAGCACAATCTCACCTTGAGTCTAAAATAAACAAGTTGAAAATCACCATCTCGGAAGCCAAGATCGTTGACGTTTCCAGATTGAGCGGTGATGTAGTGCAAATACTCTCAAAGGTTGAACTTACCAACATGGCAAACCAATCGAAAATGGTTTATACCATCGTGAGCGAAAGCGAAGCCAACCTGCGCGAAGGAAAGATTTCCATCAAGACACCTATTGCTCAAGGTTTGTTGAACAAGAAAGTGGGCGACGAAGTGGAAATCGCAATTCCAAGAGGAACCATCAAATTGCGCATCGACAAGATTTCACTTGATTAACTATTTTGTCTAACCTAATCAATAAACACCATGAGTATTTTCTCAAAAATCGCAGCAGGCGAAATTCCCAGTTACAAATGTGCTGAAAACGACCAGTTCTATGCGTTCTTAGACATCAATCCTTTGGTTAAGGGACACACCTTGGTCATTCCTCGCCGTGAAGTAGATTATATCTTCGACATGGAAGATGATGAAATCGCCGCATTCCAAGTATTTGCCAAGCAAGTGGCCATCGCCATCAAGAAAGCTTTCCCATGCAAGAAAGTGGCAGAAGTGGTATTGGGATTAGAAGTTCCACATGCACACATCCACCTCATCCCCATGCAAAGTGAAGGTGACGTAGATTTCAGAAAAGAAAAACTGAAACTCTCTGAAGATGAATTCAAAGACATTGCAAATAAGATATATACGGAATTTAAAAGAGGTTAGTAATCACTAACCTCTTTTTCGTATTTCAATAGAAGGGGTGAGTAGTGAGAGATATCAAGAATTAGGTAATTCACAATGAATAATTCACAATTGAAGGAATTGAAAATTGTGAATTGAAAATTGAGAATTGTGAATTGAAAATTGAGAATTGTGAATTGAGAATTGTGAATTGAGAATTGAGAATTGTGAATTGAGAATTGTGAATTGAGAATTGTGAATTGAGAGTAATCTCTTGCTTCTTACTTTCTTGCTTCTTACTTTCTTAAAACAAATCTCTCACTTCTCACCTCTCACCTCTCACCCCTTTAAATATATTCCATTCCCTTCTTTATCTGTACCTCGTTGATATATTTCCTGACCAATGCAGAGGAATCTTCTTTCTTGCAAATCAACAAGACATTGTCCTTTTCTGCAACAATATAACCATCCAGTCCGTTGATGACACCCAGTTTTCCCTTGGGCAACTTGATGATATTATTCTTACTGTCGTCAATGATAATGTCACTATCTACAATCACATTGTCGCCTTCCACCTTTTGCATCGCCTCATAAATACTATGCCATGCACCCAAGTCAGCCCAACCGAAACTACATTTCTTTACATATACGTTTTCCGATTTCTCCAAGATGCCATAATCCACAGACATGTTGGGATACAAAGGGAAATTCTTTTCCACATACTTTTCCTCCATGTCGATGGTATAAGTAGGAGAAGTCAAGTCCAAGTTACGCAAAACGGCAGGCAATAACTTCACGAAGCAACTCAACAGGTATTCAACATTCGACATGAACAAACCCGTATTCCAATAAAACTCGCCACTTTCCATGAACAGACGGGCAAAGTCGCGATCAGGCTTTTCCGTAAACGACTGCACCTTATATAAGTCATTTCCCACGTTCTCACCCAGTTGCACATAACCATAACCAGGTTCTGGTCTGGTAGGTTTCACGCCCATCGTCAGCAATCCGTCGTTATTGCTAACGAATTCCAAACCCTCCAACATGTCGCGCTTAAACAAATCCTCATTCTGTACGGCATGGTCAGAAGGAACGACAATAAGATTGGCATTCGGACAAAAGAACTTCGTCCTATGAGCAGCCCACGCAACACTCGGAGCCGTATTTCGATAAATAGGCTCTGCCATCAAATTCTGACTGGGCAACTCAGGCAACTGTTCACGCACCAAATCAGCATACGTCTGATTGGTATTCACTAAAATATGGTCTGCAGGTATTATCTTGGCCAATCGGTCAAACGTCTGTTGCAATTGCGTCCTTCCTACACCAAAGAAATCAATAAACTGCTTAGGATATTCCGCACGGCTAACTGGCCAAAGTCTTCTTCCCTTTCCTCCAGCCAATATTACGCAATAATTATTATTTGTCATGTATCACTAAGATTAATAGCTATTAGGATAACGAAAAGTCCATGTATTTATTACATTTCACGCCATAAAAGAAGAAAGAATTGCACAGATTCAAACATTTTTGCAAAAAAGTTTGTGCAGTTCAGAAAAAAGATGTACCTTTGCACCGCATTTGAAGCCCAGATGGCGGAATCGGTAGACGCGCTGGTCTCAAACACCAGTGGGGCAACCCGTGCCGGTTCGACCCCGGCTCTGGGTACGTTTTATACTTCAATACGCAGGTATCAACAAAAAGCAAAGTGCTGTAAGACAACAACTTACAGCACTTTTTTATCCCCCCCACACACCAAAATTTCCCCACATTTTCCCCACCGAAACAAATTTGAGTGAATAACATAGAAGGTTGAAGGCTCTATTTCTTAGAATTTAGGGATTCTACATTCCCTATAATTAAGATATAAGATTAAGCCTACCAATACTGCATATCCCATTAATGTAACGAAAGGGAGCCATATATCGTCCCATATCCTCTCCCACTGACATTGGTTAAAAGCAGTAAACGTTGAATAGGCTACACTTATGAGGGTCAGTACAAACATCGCCCAAAAATTCCACCAAGAAAGGAAGATGCCCTTGTCGGCACCTAATTCCTTTTTGGCTTTCTTGATTCTCATGTCACATGCTTCGTCAACAGACTTCAAGGTGGATTCTGTATGTTTGGAGATAGCGACCTTTACATTCTCAGCAGCCTCGCCCACATTCTGATTTACTTGTTGGCTGATTATCCCTGGCAGCTTGCTCAGAACGTCCTTATCATTTGGAGACAAGCCAACCTTCATGTCCTTGCAATCATCCAATCGCTTCAAAATGTTTTCTTGAACTTTTTGGATATCAGCACACCGTCCCTGCAGATTCTCAATTCGTCTCAAAACACCCAGGATCTTCTCCAAGAACTCCAAACCATCATCATAATTACCGCCTGAAGACAGGGACGTCTCGTTTTGCCGGGTACCATTTTCTACTGGATTCTCACTTGAAGACTGCTCGACATCATCGAACAGGTTCTTTATGTCATCGTATTTTTTCTTCATTACATTATATTATATATTTACACTTATTCATATTTATATTATTATCTTCCGTAACCACGACGAATGACCTTGCGTGGACAGCTACGGGCAACGGCCTTGGCTATGCGCATGGCACGTAGCAATTCATCCTCTTCGTCTTTCTTCTTGTGAGGCAGGTCATTGTTGCTTCCTCCGCATCCTCCATATGAATGCCCAAAGCCACCAGGAGCGCTCATCAGTTCAAAGAACACGAAAAGCGAGGTCTCAATCACTTCTTCGAGCACAAATGCGAACTCATCTTCAAGAGCCTTGAAGGTATCGCACATGGCATCAACGATGTTTTCTGAGACATCAAAGGTGAAGTGCTCAGCCCCTTTACCGTTCCCGATGCTGCGGTCAAACTCAAAATGCTCCTTCTTCGTATCAGGATTTACAGTCTCACAAACAAAGTGGTGGCGTTCTTCATACTCAATCCTGGCCTTAAGCTCATCGGCTTTTTGCTTAGCCGTCTCAGCATCCATATCCTTGTGCAGTTGCTTCCAAGTAGCCTTAATTCTGCTAGCCGTGAGTTGTCTGCCTATCTCTGAGGCATTATACTTTGAGTTACCTCGTTTTATTCTATAGCCAACTACCTCGCCATTACTGTCCTTTCTGAGCTCGGCAGAATAGCCACGTTCCTTTATCTTCTGGAGAAAATCATCCCAGTCGAAGCGATTCATGTTTCTCAAGATGCCATAGAGGGCATCCTTGATTTCCGCCTTGTGCTCCTCACTGATTTCCCGCGATTGTTTCCAGCCCAAACTCTGGTTGATACTGTTAGCTGCCATCGTTGCCTTCAACCCTATGAGGTTGGTGTCATTGATCCTGCCATCGATGGTGAATCGCGACACCATGAAGTGCAGATGCGGAATCCCGCTCTTGGCATCATGGTGCAGCATGGCAATCCATTTGCTATGGGTCAAGTCCATCCGTTTCGACGAGACTTTCCCGTTCTTATTCCTGAACTCAATCTTATCCATTTCTTCAATGAAGCGATGGGCAAACCAGTTCCATTGTTCCGACGTCCACCCTTTCGACTCCTCTTTTGTGGGCGACACCTCCATTGCTATCAGGTTCCTGGTCACGGGCTTCCCCTTGGCGACATAGTTCTCCCCGGCATACTTGAACTGCATCCATATGTTGTCCATGTCATCATCTGACACGGCAGCCGCCATATCCCCTGCCATATTCTCACTGCAGACGAACTCCGCATCCCTTTTCAACGTGGCGTACGTCGTATAGGCATTGCCGTGTGCCACGGCTCTTGCTCTTGCTATCATCGCTTACCCCCTTTCAATCTTTTTGTCAAGGAACTCAATCATCGGGAACAGTTTCTTCCACCACTCCTGAATCACGGGCATCGACCTGAGGAACTCCTTCCTTTCCTCCTTACCCATTTGCAGACCCTTGATGTTGTTGATGAAGTTCACTATATCCTTGCGGGCTGCAAACAACTCGTCCCGGAACAATGTGTCGGGCATCTTAGGTTTGTAGTCCATCAGCACCCGCCTACAATACTCGCTGAAGTTCATCCTGCACCTCTCGGCATTGCTGGCGATGTATTTCTCTTCCTCATCCGACAGCCTCAAAGCTCTCGGATTCCTGACAACCGAATTCTCCGTTTCCGACTTGCGCGGTCTTCCTCTGCGCCTCATAATTCTCTTTTCGTTTGTGTTATCCTGCATAATTTAATACGTTTAATGTTCAACACAAGAGGTGCGAGCCTGCGAGAACTCAGCCATCAACACTTGTCGCCAAGTGTTCAAGAGTTTTTCGTATTACGAAAAAACCTCTTGCTAACAAAATCATCCTTTTGTAAATGTCGTGGATTGACGATGCAAAACTACACGAAACTTTTGGTTCCGTGCAGCTTTGGCTTAGGTAATATGAGGCTTTAGCAACCTTTAACAGAGGGAGTTTTCAATTACGTTTAAAGGCGTTAGTCTCAGTTAATGCTTCCCTTAAAGGACACGGGATATTCCCAAGTAAAAAAGCGGTCGCCGCTTACCGCTGATGAACTGGCAGCGCACGTCACCCGTTATCGCCCAGCGTTCGTTGACCCTGAACTCCATGCTGCCGCCCAAGTTCAAGCCTACCTTTATCCCTGTCTCAGTCGTCTTGTAGGTTGTCATGCCAACGTGTTCCTCCTGCTCCCACCATGACAGGTATGCGCCGACGCCAGTCAAGGGACCTAAACGCCAATGCTTGCCAAGGTTTAAAAGGTAATTCCACTCAATGTCACCGCCAAGATGGGTGATGCCGTTATGCTTGAAAAAATAATTAAAGGATAGGTTTGTTCGGAAATGGCAGCCCCAGTCTTCCGCCACGTGAATGCCCAGCCCAGGTGACTTGGTCTCCTTACCGTAAGCACCCTGTATGCCCACGTACTTGTCAAAAGTCTCTGCATGAAGCGATAGCCCACAGATGGTCACCGCCAAAAGAAAGATGGCCTTTTTCGTCATTCCACCGGCTTATATTGCTTGACAATCTCTTGGAAGTCATGTGCATCGATCTCCTTTTTCTCCAACTTATCGCACAGGACGAGGTCGTCCGACAGGTAGTCTACCAGCTCCTTGCGAAGCTGCTTGTTGCTGGAATCATAAAGTCCGACCATCTTTCCGATGTCTTCCCCTTTCTTGCGGCATATAATGAAGATGTTACCGCTTATCCCGCTGGTTATCCTCATGTCCCCACTTGATGGGATGGGGTATTTCTCGCTGCAAGAGAAAAAGTCCACGTATTCATCGGCTCCCACCACAACCATCCACATTGGCTTCACTCTCTTGGTCTGCTTGGCGGAGAGCAACTTATTGGTCATGTATGGTTGGTACACCATGGCGTGGACTATGTCAGGATGGGTCTTCTTCCATACGGACAGCACCTTGACATCGGCGGCAGGAACCTTGACCGTTTTCCCGTCCCCTTGGGTAATGCGGATAGTCTTTGCGTAGGCCTTCGGCATCAGCACGCGCCCTTGCAACTCCCTCCCGTCGTTTAAAACCACGCGCCCGTCTTCCTTGTCGATATAATACTTCACCTGTTCATAAGTCACGCAACTGCCCATGACACAGGTCGTCACCAAGCAAGCCGCCATCATTATCATTGGTTTCATAGTCTCTCGTTATGTGTTATTCCATTCAATACATTCTAGTTTTCAGTTAAATGCACTTGTTTGCTTTTATCTTCCAATGATGGTATCGCATTACATGATTCAATATTTTTTACTAATAAGCATTATTTTAGAAGTTATGGGGGGAAGATAATTCCATTCCCCATGAATGGGGGAATAATCGATTGGAATGCCAAATTCCCTTATACCATCGTCAAAATCCAACAAATCTTCTTTACATATATAATTATAGAAACCTGACTTCCATTTTATGTTATATGCGGTCAAGTTATCCATGGTCGCCCGATAATAATTCATCCCATCATGGCTAACCATACACTCATTATTAAAAGGATTCAGACATATTGTAATTCCGTCAATAATAATCAACAAGTGAGGGTTGAATGCTAGACTGCTATCCGAAGGTTCTACCATTGATTGAATTCCCGATGTAATAGATTGCCAAGAGTCACTATCTATATATATCGTATCCGAATAGGACGATTGCTCACACATCATTTTAAATTCATTGGGAGTCGGTGAAATGGAGAACTCGACTATTCCATTATAATAGAAGACAGTGAAGCTCGCATCACGATCTTCGAGATGGTTACAACCTATCATCAATAATGATAGAATGGTTTGTATACATATTATTTTAATCATCTTCATGTTTATTAGTCACTGTTAATGTGTTTTATAGAGATAGGACTTTCTGTCTTGAAACTTTTCCCTTTGTGATTTCTCCTTATAGATTCCTTATTTGCCAAAGCTGTTTTCCTTTCACTTCCAGTTATGACTCGATGCTCTTCCTTGTTTTCATATTGAGGAACTAAAATCCGTCTCCTGTCATTATGGGCTTTATGATTATTGAGATCATCTACACCATGATCCATTTCATGCTCAAGAATCGTTGCAGCGGATTGTCTACCACCCTCTGTTGTTTCTAAACCTTGTCTTGATTCCCAATAGACAACATGTTTCCTGTCATAATTGTAATACTCTGATTTTCCGTCATCGGGTTTTGTCAAGTAGATTTTAATAGTCGGATTGTTTGCGGCTTCAATGGTTTTTTGTCCCCCACCATTTTTGGCGTTATATAGATAAGCTTGAAAAAAGTCCTTGACATATTGATTGTCTGGAATATTCAAACTCTTATTTCCATGAAAACCGCTAAAACGAAACGTTCTATTATTTCCGTTTCCATCTGTATAACAGATAATAATGTCTTCTCCATCAGGGTCAATGAATTTAACAGGATTGCCCATCGTATAGCAATACGTGCTGATACCAGGGTAGTCGTTCTCTTTGGGGTCTGACCCATACCAAATACAAAGTTTTGGGTCAAGATATCTTGCCCCATAGTAATACAGCCCCGTTTCCTCGTCGAACTCCTTGCCGTTGAACTTGTAGGGTGTGTTCCAAGTGTCGCCAGTCTCCTCCATGAACACCTCGCCGTAGGGCATGTACTCGATATGCTGTACCACGTTGCCGTCCTTGTCGGTGATGACCGTGGAGCTGCCCAAGTGGTCGGGATGGTAGAAATACTGCCGTCCCTCCAGCCCGTCGGGGTCAGAGAAGTCGCCGAGGAAGTTCCCCGGCTCGTTGGAGTATGGCAACACCGCCGTCCTGTCCTCCCCACCGTAGGGTATGCCGAAAGTTCCGTAACTTGTCACGACTGTCGCCTTCTGCGTCGAGTTATTGTTATTATTATGCCCATACATTTTGTCATTCTATATTATCAGTTTTTACTCCGTTGTTAACAACTTTTGATAGTATTTCATTTATATTATCATCATTTAGAATTTTTGCAAAATCATAAGGTGAAAGATTAGAATAGTTTTTGTTATGAATATCTGCTCCATAAATAATTAAAAGTTTAACGAAGTCTATATCGAAAGAGGTCCGATATAAAGTTAGCGAATACCAAAATGGATTATTACCATATTTATCTATAATATTCACATTTGCGCCCTTCTCCAAAAGCAACTTGGCAATTGCTATGTTTTTCTCCCATACACAATAATGCAGAGCAGAAAAACCAGCCTTGTCTTGAGCATTAATATCTATATTTGCATTTATTATATACTTGGATATGGCATCTTGTTTCGATACTATAGCTTCCATTAATATATTCACACCATTTCTTTTTTTTACAGTATCAATGTTCTTATGTGTCTTTATATATTCTAGTGCAGATGAAATATCACCTTTCTTAATATAATTAAAAATTATGTTATTCATATTTATGTCCCCTGTTTGATTTTCTTGTTTGAGGTTGATAATTATTGGGATTACGATATTCTTTTATAAAATCTTCTTTTGATTTACCTAAATTCCGCAGCACTTTAGTTTAACTTTCTTTATAAGTTCCTGAGCAACTTTTTGTTGCTCAGGATTTTTGCCATGTCAGATTTTTCACTTACCTTAGTGATGCAAATAAAAACAAGCAAAAATCATCAATGACATGGCAAAAGTAAACATAAAATTTGGAAAAATCACTCCCTTTGGTGGAATATTTCCCGTAAGAAGGTTAT
>JAEEGL012287032.1_pt1 | contig 11664 bp, 9 predicted proteins | sample 9134231 | NCBI WGS metagenome assembly JAEEGL01 (sample SAMN16246548, study PRJNA631951) | gut metagenome | biome: gut microbiome; feature: rumen; material: fiber-attached | host: Bos | place: Iran: Karaj | collected 2018-10 | reverse complement strand
TACCGTGCATATGCACCCTTTTGGTATCATCTTTTTTTATTTAAGGAGGATATATGAGTAGATTAGAGGCAGCATTAATTGTATTTGGAATACTATTAATAGTTATATTTGTAATTGATTATTTCTTTGTAAATAGAAAATATTATAAAAGAATTACTAGTAATAGTAAGAAGAAAAAGAAAAACAAGGAATTGATTGAAATAGCATATTTAGTAGGTAAATTTAATTTAGATAAAAATAAACTGAATATAAAAACATTACTATTAATAATTGCAATAATTAATGCATTAATTATTTCTTTAGTTAGTGTGATAATAATACTTATAAGAATAAATATAGTATTACAATTATTAATTGGATTTGTTCTTTTATTAGGACTTATATATTCAATATATGAAATATTAGGAAGAATATTAGTTAAGAAAGGTTATGGTAAATAATGAATACAAAAGAAATAGAAAAGAAATGGCAAGAATATTGGGATAAGCATGAAACATTTAAAGCTGAAAACTGTATAGATAAGAAACCTTATTATATATTAGTTGAATTTCCTTATCCTTCTGGTTCAGGACTTCATGTTGGACATGTAAGAAGTTATACTGCTCAAGATACTATTGCTAGAATGATGAGAATGAAGGGATATAATGTTTTATATCCAATGGGTTATGATGCTTTTGGAGCACCAGCAGAGGAATATGCGATTAAAACTCATCAACATCCAAAGGATGTAGTTGCAAATAATATTAAGGTATTTGGTAAACAAATGCGTTCTTTAGGATTTTCATTTGATTGGTCAAGAGAATTTTCCACAACTGATCCAGAATATTATAAATGGACACAATGGCAATTTTTACAATTTTATAAACATGGTATGGCTTATAAAGATAAGATGCCAGTTAATTGGTGCCCAAGTTGTAAAACAGTATTGTCAAATGAAGATGCTGCCGGTGGAGTATGTGAAAGATGCGGTAGTGAAGTTGTTCAAAAAGAAAAAAGTCAATGGATGTTAAAAATGGCGTCATATTCTGAAGATTTATTAAAAGGTTTAGATGATACTAACTTTGCTGAAAGAGTTAAATTAGGACAAATAAACTGGATAGGTAAATCAGTAGGAGCCAATGTTATATTTAAAGTTAAAGATACGGATTTAGATTTTACTGTATTTACAACAAGATGTGATACATTATTTGGAGCAACATATTGTGTTTTAGCACCAGAAAATAAATTAGTTGATCAAATAACAACTTCTGAACATAAGGATGAAATTGAAGATTATAAAAAAGCATGTACTTTAAAAAATGAGTTAGAAAGAACTGAAAACAAAGAAAAGACTGGTGTATTTACTGGCGCTTATGCAATTAATCCAGTTAATGGTAAAGAAATACCTATTTGGATAAGTGACTATGTTTTATCTAGTTATGGAACTGGAGCCATTATGGCAGTACCAGCTCATGATGAAAGAGACTATGAATTTGCTCGTAAATTTGATCTAGAAATTGTACCTGTTATTGAAGGTGGAGATATATCTAAAAATGCGTATACTGGTGATGGAGTTCATATTAATTCAGAATTCTTAAATGGTTTAAATAAAGAAGAATCTATAAATAAAATGTTAGAATTCTTAGAAGAACATCATTGTGGAGAAAAGAAAGTTAATTATAAGATGCGTGATTGGATTTTCTCTAGACAAAGATTCTGGGGTGAACCAATTCCAATGATTGATTGCCCTAAATGTGGATGGGTACCAATGAACGAAGAAGATTTACCATTATTACTTCCTGATGTTGCAGAGTATGAGCCAACTGATACAGGTGAATCTCCTTTAGCAAAAATTACCGACTGGGTAAATTGTAAATGCCCTAAATGTGGAGGAGATGCTAAAAGAGAAACTGATACAATGCCTAACTGGGCTGGATCAAGTTGGTATTTCTTAAGATTTATGGATCCTCATAATACAAAAGAATTTGCATCTATGGATGCCATGAAATACTGGAATAAAGTTGATTGGTATAATGGTGGAATGGAACATACAGCAAGACACTTATTATATGCAAGATTCTGGGTACAATTTTTATATAATATTGGACTAGTACCAAATAAAGAAATGATTTGGACAAGGGTAAGTCATGGTATGATTCTTGGCTCTGATAATCAAAAAATGAGTAAGAGTAAAGGAAATGTAATTAATCCTGATGATATAGTTAATGAATATGGAGCAGATACATTAAGAGTTTATGAAATGTTTATGGGAGATTATCAAATGGATGCTCCATGGAATGTTGATTCTTTAAGAGGATGTAAAAGATTCTTAGATAAAGTAGTTAGATTAAAAGACAAAGTTAATGATAAAGAAGGATATACTGAAAGTTTAGAATCATTACAACATAAGACAATTAAAAAAGTAGAGTATGATACAACTCATATGGGATATAATACAGTAATATCTAGTTTAATGATTTTAACAAACAAATATGATGAATTAGATAGTATTACTAAAGAAGACTATCGTTTACTATTAATATTATTAAATCCAACTGCACCACATATTACAGAAGAATTGAATGAAGAATTAGGATTTGAACCAATTTGCGAAAGTAAGTGGCCAACATATGACGAAGAAAAAACCAAAGATACTGAAAAAGAAATTGGTGTTCAAGTAAATGGCAAATTAAGAGGATCAATTAAAATAAGTGTTGGAGATTCAGAAGATGTTATTAAGGAAAAAGCAATGCAAGAAGAAAATGTTATAAGACATATAGAAGGAAAAGAAATAGTTAAAGTGATTGTTATTCCAAATCGCATTGTTAATATTGTCGTAAAATAATTATAACATTTGCCCTAAATAGGCAAATGTTTTTTGCTGGTTATAATAAAAAATTTAACTATTTATCAACAAAACATAAAAGTTATCAACAAAATAGATATAAAACTTGTTTAATAAATGTAATTAATTTATAATATTTTTGAAGGTGGTAAATATGCAAGATACAACTATGCTCCCAGCAGATAGATATGTAGTAATTAATAAAAGTATATTATCTGATACGGATCGTAATATTATAATAAATTTATATGAGCCTTTAATTGGGCCGCTTGCTGTATCTTTATATTTTACGTTATGGAATGATTTAGGAGTATTAAATATAATTAGCAATGATTTAACTCATCATCATTTGATGGTGGTATTAAAAAGTGGAATAAATGGTATTAAAATTGCTAGAGAGTCACTTGAATCATTTGGTTTACTCAGAACATATATTAAAAATGGAGATATAAATGATTATATTTATGAATTATATTCACCATTAAATCCACTTGAATTTTTTAATCATCCTATTCTAAATGTTGTTTTATATAATAATGTTGGTGAAAAAGAATATAATAATTTAAAAGATTTATATAGATTACCTAGAGTAGATACTAAAGATTATACTGAAGTAACTAAGAAATTAGATGAAGTATATGATTCATCTAAATTCACTTTATCAAATGATTTAAGAACTACTACTAATGGTAATATTGAAGTAGAGCCAAGAATAAATTTTGATGAGATAATGGCTAGTATACCTAAAGGTATATTAAACGAAAAAGCATTAACTAAGAAAATTAAAGAGTTAATTAATAATCTTGCCTATATATATGGAATAGATACATTAAAGATGATTGAACTTATAAGAAGTACTTTAAATGAATATGGTAATATTGATAAAAACGGCTTAAGAATACTTGCTAGAAAAGATTATCAATTTAAAACTGGTACATTACCAACTTTAGTTTATAGAACTCAACCAGAGTATTTAAAGAATCCTCTTGGTGATAATTCTAAAAGAGGAAGAATTATTAATGTGTTTGAAAATACAACACCATATGATTTTCTAAGAATAAAATATCATGGCGCTAAACCAACTATAAAAGATTTAAAATTATTAGAAAAATTAATGATTGATTTAGAATTACCTCAAGCAGTAGTAAATGTTTTAATTGATTATGTATTAAAGAAAAGTAATAATAAACTTGTTCCTGACTATGTAGAAACGATTGCTAGTCAATGGAAAAGGGCTAATTTAAAAACGGCAAAAGATGCCATGGAATTTGCCGAAAAAGAATATAAAAAAACTATAAATAAAGATAGTAGTAATACTAAGAGAGTAGTAAAAGAAATACCAGTATGGTTTGATAAAAAAATAAGTGATGATAATTTAACTAAAGATGAAGAAGAAGAACTTAAAAATTTATTAAAGGAGTTTGAATAATGAATTTAAAAGAAGATAGAAAAAAATATAGTGAAAGTGTTTTAAAGGAATATAATAGTGCATTAAAAAGTGATGAATTTAAAGGACTTATAAAGAAAGTTAAACTAACTGAGGAAGAAGCAAAAAGATGTACTATTAAATTACAAGATACTTTAGAAGAATTATCTAATTGTAAGAATTGTAAAAGTATCTACGAATGTAGAAATAAAATAAAAGGCCATGTTTTTTTCCCTTCTAAAGAAGAAAGCAATATAGTATTTTCCTATATACCTTGTAAATATCAAAAGAAGGTAAATAAGAGTGCATTAGAAAAAGAAACAAATGATAATATACTTAAGATGGCAAAAATAAAGGAAATAAAACCAACTAAAAATAGAATGGAAATAATTAAATGGATTAAAGAATATTATGATAATTATGATCCATATAAAACTAGTAAAGGGTTATATTTACATGGTAATTTTGGTACAGGCAAAACCTACTTAATATGTGCCTTATTAAATGAACTAAAGAATAAATATGGTATTAGAATAGAAGTAGTGTATGTTCCAGAATTACTTAGAAAACTAAAAGAAAATTTAAACTTGGTTGGAGATAAAATATATTATTTAGAGAATGTTGATATATTGTTTTTAGATGATATTGGAGCAGAAAAAGTTACAGAATGGGGTAGAGATGAAATACTGGGTACTATTTTGCAAACAAGAATGAATAATAGAATGCCAACCTTCTTTACATCTAATTTAAACATAAGTGAATTAGAACGTCATCTAAGTATAACCAAAGATGAAGAAGATGTTGTTAAAGCTAAAAGATTAATAGAGAGAATCAAATATTTAAGTGATGATATTGAACTCTTAGGCAACAATTATAGAGAAGAAAAATAAAAAGAAACAAATGTTCGATTTAGTATTGACACTTTGTTTTTTTTAATGTACAATAAAATTGTCAGAAAGTTAGAAGGAGAAACAATGAAATCAAAAGAAGAAAAGAATACAGATAAAGCATTGGAACAAGTATTAAAAGATATAGAAAAACAATTTGGCGCTGGTGCTATAATGAAATTAGGGGCTGATGAGCATATTAAAATAGATGTAACTTCATCTGGATCTATTGCACTTGATATTGCATTAGGTGTAGGTGGATTTCCTAAAGGAAGAATTATAGAAATATTTGGACCTGAATCTTCTGGTAAAACAACTATTGCATTGCAGGCTATTGCTGAAGCACAAAAGAAAGGTGGAAGAGCAGCATTTATTGATGCTGAACATGCTCTTGATCCTGTTTATGCTAAAGCATTAGGTGTAAATATTAATGAACTATTACTTTCTCAACCAGATACTGGAGAACAAGCACTAGAAATATGCGACGCTTTGGTTAGAAGTGAGGCTATCGATATTGTAGTAATCGATTCAGTTGCGGCTTTAGTTCCACAAGCAGAAATAGATGGCGAAATGGGAGATAATCACATTGGCCTTCAAGCAAGACTTATGAGTCAAGCTTTGAGAAAATTATCTGGAACTTTAAATAAAACTAACACAACTGCAATATTTATTAATCAATTAAGAGAAAAAGTTGGAGTTATGTTTGGTAATCCGGAAACAACACCGGGTGGAAGAGCTTTAAAATTCTATTCAAGTGTAAGGCTTGATATAAGACGTGGTGAACAAATTAAACAAGGAGATCAAGTATTAGGAAATAGAACTAATATAAAGGTTGTTAAGAATAAAGTTGCGCCTCCATTTAAAACTGCATGCGTAGATATTATGTATGGTGAAGGTATTAGTCATGAAGGTGAACTAGTAGATATTGCGAGTGACTTAGGTATAATTGAAAAAACTGGTGCATGGTATGCATATAAGGGTGAAAAGATTGGACAAGGTAAGGAAAATGCTAAAGCATTACTTAGAGGAAACCCTGATATGGCAGAAGAAATTGAAGAAAAAATCTATGAACATTATGGATTAAATCGCAACACATCTGAAAAAGAAAAATAGGATAATAAAAATCCTTTTTTTCTTGATTAAAAATAAAAATACTATTATAATAAAATTATAGATAAGTTATATATTTTATAAATTTTCTGTAAATATAGAAGGAGAGAGGAAAGAAGATGGATAATATAGCTGTTATCATCTTATTTCTATTTCTTGGAATTATTGTGGGAGTGTTAGGTTTTTGGTTAATAACAAGAGCCAAGAATAGTAATGCTCAAAAAAATGCTAATAAATTATTGGAAGAAGCAAAAAAGGAAGCTGAAAAACATAAGAGGGATGCCCTTTTAGAATTAAAAGAAGAATCTTACAAATTAAAACAACAAACTAATGAAGAAATAAAAGAAAAAAAGCAAGAAATCAAAGAAAGTGAAGAACGACTAATGAGTCGCGAAAACAACTTGGATAAAAGAGAAGAAATGTTACAAAAACGTGACGTTGCTTTGGAAGAAAAAGAAAATAATTTGTTAGCTAAAGCGCAAAGTTTACAAGAAAAAGAAGATAAGATGGATAAAATCTTGAAAGAAGAACTACAAGAGTTAGAGAAAATTTCAGGATTAAGTAAAGATAAAGCCCATGATTTAATTATGTCTAAAGTTGAATCGGAAATGGCTTTAGAAATTGCTGAGTACATTAGAGAAGAGGAAGATAAGGCTAAACTTGAAGCTAATGAAAAAGCAAAACAATTAATTGTTGGCAGTATGGAAAGATATGCTGATGATGTAGTTGGAACTCAAACAGTTTCAACAATAGATTTACCTAATGATGAAATAAAAGGTAGATTAATTGGACGTGAAGGAAGAAACATAAGAACGTTTGAATCTGTTACAGGCGTAGATTTAATAATTGATGATACTCCAGAAACAATTGTGTTATCTTCATTTGATCCGTTGAGAAGAGAGATAGCAAAAATAACTATTGAATCTTTAATAAAGGATGGAAGAATTCATCCAAGTAGAATTGAAGAAGTATATGATAAAACATGTAAGGATGTCTATAATAAGATAACTGAAATTGGTAATAAAACAATTACTGATTTAGGTATCACGAAGATGGATCCAGAACTAATTAATTTAATTGGTAAATTAAATTTCAGAACTAGTTATGGACAAAATGCTTTAAAACATTCGGTTGAGGTTGCTAATCTTTGTGGATTAATGGCATCTGAATTAGGAGAAAATGTTACTCTTGCTAAAAGAGCAGGATTATTACATGATATTGGTAAAGCAATAGACTTTGAAGTTGAAGGAAGTCATGTAGAAATAGGTGAACAAATTGCCAAAAAATATCATGAGTCAGAAACAGTTATTGATGGTATAGTATCTCACCATGGAGATAGAGATGCTAATTCAGTAATAGCTGTATTAGTTAGTATAGCAGATACTTTATCAGCAGCTCGTCCAGGAGCAAGAAACGATTCATTAGAAAACTATATCAAGAGATTAGAACAACTTGAAGAAATAGGTAATTCTTTTGAAGGTGTTGAAAAAGCCTATGCAATGCAAGCTGGAAGAGAAATAAGAGTTATGGTTAAACCTAGCGAAATTGATGACAAACAAAGTTACAAGATTGCTAGAGAAATGAAAGAAAAGATTGAATCAGAAATGCAATATCCTGGTACAATTAAAATAACTGTAATTCGTGAAACAAGAGCATTAGAAGAAGCAAAATAATTGCTTCTTTTTTTGTCGAAAGTATAGACAAGCGTTTTTTAATATTTATAATAGATACTTAAGCGCGAGGCAGCGCCGCCAAAATCCAAAATTCAGTGTGTTTTACTTCAAGGAGAGTAGGTGAGGTAAGATGAAGTCAAGAAATTTAATTAAAGTATTGATTATCATTTTTTTTAGTTCTTCTAGTGATTATATTATTAGACCAATTAAAAGACGTTGCCTTTTTAGGATAGCAACGTCAAACTAAACAGTTTGGTGGCGCAAAACTCGCGCTTACCTAATTTAATTATATCCAATTATTTAATTATTATCAGTAAATATTAATCTACTTTTTGATTAACTTCCATAATAACTGGTAAGATAATTGGTCTTCTTCCTGTAAGTTCATTTATAAATGGAAGTAGTTCAAATATAATTTGGTTTTTTAAATCAGTATAATTATAAATATTGTCTTTTAAAAAGTTTGTTACTATATCTGCAATTTTATTTTCAATCTTTCCTATTAGTTCTGCATTCTCATTAACTAGAACAAATCCTCTTGCAGTAACATTTGGTTTAATTAATAACTTCCTAGTTAATGTATTTATATTTAATATCGTAATTAATATACCATCTTGGCTCATTAGTTTTCTATCTTTAATAACTATTGATCCAACATCACCAACACGGGATCCATCAACATAGATGTCTCCAGCTTGAATTGTACCACCTCTTGATACAGTTCCATTTTTTAATAAGATAACATCACCATTACTACAAATAAATGTGTTTTCTTTAGGTATGCCACATAACTCAGCAATTTTAGTATGTTGTTGCAACATTCTAAATTCACCATGCATTGGCATAAAGTATTTTGGCTTAATAATTCTAAACATCCATTTTAATTCTTCAGTTTTAGCATGCCCTGATGTATGAACATCACTAAATTCAGAATTAGTATATACTTTTACACCTTTTAAATACAATTTGTTAATAGTTCTATTAATTGATTCAGCATTACCAGGAATTGGACTAGATGAGAATATTACTAAATCATCTGGTAATAATGATACTTGTTTATGAGTCCCATTAGCAATACGTGATAACGCTGCAAGTGGTTCTCCCTGACTTCCTGTACATAATATACATAATTCGTTTCTATTTAAGTTTTGTGCTTCATTTGCATCAACAAATATAGATTTATCTTGAATTAGACCATTATTTAATGCCAGTTCAATTGATGCTTCCATACTTCTTCCAAATACAATCAATCTACGATTATATTTTTTGCATGTTTCAACAATGTGTTTAACACGATAAATATTTGATGCGAATGTTGCAATTATAACTCTTCCTACATGTCTACCTATTATATCATTTAAAGTATCATCAACTACTGATTCACTATTAGAGAATCCGGGTACTAAGGCATTGGTAGAATCACTTAGTAGAAGAGTAATACCTTCTTCACCTAATCTTGCCATTTTATGTATATCTGCCATTGGTCCAATTGGAGTTAGGTCAAATTTAAAATCTCCCGTTTCAAATATAGTTCCATTTGGAGTATGAACAACTACGGCATAACTATCAGGTATTGAGTGGGTAGTATTAACAAATTCAACATTGAAATATTTAGTTTTAATATGTGAATCATTATCAACAACCTCAATATTATCGTAACTCATATCTCTATCTTCTAATTTTTTAATAATTAAATCTTTAGCAATCTTTGGAGCATATATAACCGGTATTTTTACTTGATTTAATAAAAATGGGATGCCTCCGATATGATCTTCATGTCCATGGGTTATTATTAAACCTTTTATTTTATTTTCATTTTGTTTTAAATAGGTGATATCTTGAATAACATAGTCGACACCTAAAAGTCCAACTTCTGGAAACATAACACCAGCATCTATTATTAATATCTCATCTTCATGAGTTATTACATACATATTTTTTCCAACTTCGCCAAGACCACCTAAAGCAACTATACTAGTTGCACTTGTATCTTTCATAATTTCCCTCTTTCTTAATATAAAAAGTTCTTTTAACTAATGTTAATTATACAATAAATATTATTAAAAGTCTATAAAAAGTAGTAATAGATGTAAAAGTTTGGTATTATATAGGAGGTGATATATATGGGATTATTTAGCAAATTTAAAAGCATTATTAGTAAAAAAGATAATTTTAAAGATGAAGAAATTAAAGTTTATGATGAAGGTTTAAAAAAGACAAGAGATAATTTTGTCTCTAAATTAAATATTCTTGGTATAAAATATACAAAAGTTTCTGAAGAATACTTTGATGAATTAGAAAGTTTACTTATTATGGCTGATATTGGTGTAAATACAGTTATGAAGTTTATGGATAAGTTAAGAGACAGAGTTAAACATGAAAATATAACTGATACTAAATATTTACAAGAAGTAATAGTAGATGAATTATTAATCATTTATGTTGAAGGAGAATCTCTATCTGATAAAATTAAAATAAATGATAATGGACCAACAGTTATTTTAATGGTGGGAGTAAATGGAGTAGGTAAAACTACTACAATTGCTAAACTAGCCTATAAATATAAAAATGAAGGCAAGAAAGTTATGATGATTGCTGGCGATACTTTTAGAGCAGGAGCAGTATCCCAACTTGAAATATGGGCAGAAAGAACTGGATCATTATTCTACGGGAAGGAAAATGCTGACCCTGCTAGTGTAATTTATGATGGACTAGTTAAAGCTAAAGAGGATAAAGTTGATATAGTACTTATTGATACAGCTGGAAGATTACAAAATAAAGTAAATTTAATGAAAGAATTAGAGAAAATTAATAAAGTAATTGAAAATCATATTGAAGGAGCACCGCAAGAGACATTGCTTGTAATTGATGCATCAACTGGACAAAATGGTATTATGCAAGCCAAGGCCTTTAAAGAAATTACTAATATAACAGGTATAGTATTAACTAAATTAGATGGTACTGCTAAAGGTGGTATAGTACTTGCTATTAAAGAAGAAGTAAATTTACCAGTTAAGTTTATTGGTTTAGGTGAAAAAATGGAAGATCTCAAACCATTTGATATTGAAAATTATATTTATGGATTATTTAAAGATATGATGTAATTAATACAAAAGGATGATTAATATGGAAAAATTTATATATTATAATGAATTATATTTAATATATAAGGATTTATTAAATAGTAGTGAACAAGAAGTATTTGACATGTATTATGGAAATAATTTAACTATGCAAGAAATTGCTGATAATATGAGTATATCTAAAGCGAGAGTGGGAGTAATAATTAAGAATGTCACTAAGAAATTAGATAAATATGAGAATACTTTAAAGTTATATAATACTAAGAATGAATTAAATAATATATTAGATTTGAATAATATAGATGAAATTAAGAAAAAAATTGCTATAATACTTAAAGGAGAGTAATTATGTTTGAATATATGGGAGATAGATTATCTAATGCTATTAAAAATATTAGAGGAATGGGTAAAATAACTGAATCTAATATTAATGATGCCGTTAAAGAAATAAGAATGGCTTTACTCGAAGCAGATGTTAACTATAATGTAGTTAAAGAGTTTACTAATAGTGTAAAAGAAAAAGCATTAGGTAGTGAAGTAGAAAAAAGTTTAAAACCAGATGAATTATTTATTAAGATAGTTAAAGATGAATTAGTAGAATTACTTGGTGGAGATTATGTACCACTTCATACTGATGATAAATTTGAAGTAATTATGTTAT
>JAEEGL011175792.1_pt1 | contig 11664 bp, 8 predicted proteins | sample 9134231 | NCBI WGS metagenome assembly JAEEGL01 (sample SAMN16246548, study PRJNA631951) | gut metagenome | biome: gut microbiome; feature: rumen; material: fiber-attached | host: Bos | place: Iran: Karaj | collected 2018-10 | reverse complement strand
GCAGTACCTTTATGCGTGGTTGTTGGTCTTTCGGCGGGAGGCGGATGCACCGGAAGTGCTCCCGGAGGGAGCGCATGGGTACCGGGGGCGCTGCGGGGCCTTTTGCGCACAGATCCGGAAGGCGATGGATTTTTCCGGCATCCCCAGACGCATCGGGAGCGAGCGGCTTTTGCGGATCTTAAAGACCGGCTGCCGGGGCCTGATCATGGAGATGCTGGAGACGGGCGAAAAAAGCGGGCACGCCCAGGGCGCACTCGCAGGGGAGATCTTTGATGCAGGCCTGTTCCGGAAGGAGTCCGGGATCTACCTGGAATTACTTGCTCTGTCTGTAGGGAGCGTCGGCGGGGTATCCCCCCTTTAGCTTCTGCATGCAGCGCTGGATGGCGTCTCTGGAGTTTTTCCAGTCCGCGTCCTTGTTCCGGTAGTCGAATTTCTCGATGAGCCAGGCGATGTCCTCGTGGACCCGCACCAGATTGTCTTTGGTCAGGGGGAGCACGGTCTCATAGAACTCCTCCAGATCGCTGCCGGAGAGCTCCGCATCCGCGCCGTCGCACAGATCGGCCAGATGGGGGAGGCAGAACCCCTTGCCGGAGCGGATCTTTTCCCGAAAGGCATCATCCCCCTTCCAGAGGTAGAAAAAGGTGGCCAGATACCGCTCGTAGGTCTTCTCATACTCCTCGCAGATATAGCAGGAGGATTCCCGCTCCCGGATCCAGGCTGTGAGGGAGTTGGCGGAGTCCGCATCCTTTTTGGCAAAGATGCGAAGGCCCTTTTTGCCGGGGCGCATCTTCTCCGCCTCTTTGGAAAAGGCTTCGATCATCCGGCGGGAGTGGGTCTTCAGGATCCAGCCGTTGCCCAGGGTGTTGCCGTAGTCGAACATGGCTTTGAAATGCCGTCTGCAGAAGCCGGCCCGGTCCGTGAGATCCCGGATGTCCGATTCCATATAGGAGGAGCCGGAGCCGAGACAGAAGTCCAGAAGATCCTGCTCCAGGGAGCGTTCGATATAGCAGAAAGGGCATTCGTCGTTTGCCGCGACGGCGTCGTTTAAGGGAATGGTGTACAGCTGTTCCTTCATGATGGCCTCCTTTGATCGCAGTTTTTTGTTTTGATTGTATAGAGTTTTGCTCCCGCATGCAAGCGCGGCGGGATATCAGGTGACAGCTTTGGGATGACGGAAAGGGAGTGGAATGCATATGGAAGGAAAAAACGGCCCCGGTGTTCTGGTGGTGGAGGATGAAGAGATTGCCCTGAGCGGTCTGTGCGAGGTGGTCCGGGAGGTGATGCCCCAGGCCCGGGTGATGCCCTTTCGCTCGCCCGTGAGCGCCCGGCAGGCCTTTGAGGAAAATCCCTGTGAGATCGCCCTGCTGGATATCAACATGGGAGGTCAAAACGGGGTGGATCTGGCGAAATCCTTAAAGCTCCTGTCTCCGGATGTCAACATCATCTTTGTCACCGGCTACAGCGAATATACCGGGGTGGCCATGCGGATCCACGCCAGCGGCTATATCCTGAAGCCCGTGACGCCGGATAAGCTCCGGGCGGAGCTGGAGGATCTGCGGCATCCCATCGAGCCGGCCTCCCCGGATGTGCTGACGGTGCGGACCTTCGGGGACTTTGAGGTCTTTTACAAGGGCAGCCCGGTGAACTTCAAATACCGGAAGACCAAGGAGCTTCTGGCCTATCTGGTGGACCGTCACGGAGCGCTGTGTACGGTGGATATGATCGTCACCGTGCTCTGGGAGGAGGAGGACGGTGAGCGGAAGAAATCCTACTTCCGGAATCTGAAGCAGGATCTGCAGAGCACCCTTCGGCACATCGGCTGCGGCGATACCATCGTGGTAAGGCGGGGCGCCATGGCTGTGAACGTTAACCGGATGGAGTGTGACTACTTCCGGTGGCTCGAGGGGGATGTGGATGGGATCAATGCCTATCGCGGAGAGTACATGCGTCAGTACAGCTGGGCGGAGATCACCAACGGGATGCTCTCGGAAACCCTGTATGATACGGCGCTGCATTGACTTTGGGCAGACGCTGTGATAGATTATCTTTGTGCGCTTTAGGTAGATAAAGCGTCGGCGCGGAAAAGCGCCAAAAGGAGGAATATGCCTGTTACGGATTATCTGGTGAGAAACGCGCGGGAATACCCGGACGAGGTGGCACTGGTGGAGCTGAACCCCGATGTCCCGGACACCCGGCGGATCACATGGAAGGAGTACGACCTTATCGAGCCCACCCGCTTTGAGCCCTACAGACGGGAGATCACCTGGAAGGTCTTTGACGAGAAGGCCAACCGGTTTGCCAATCTTCTCATCGGAAGAGGGATCCGGAAGGGCGACAAGGTCGCCATCATCATGTACAACTGCCTGGAATGGCTGCCGATCTATTTCGGAGTCCTGAAGGCCGGTGCCATCGCGGTCCCCTTCAACTTCCGGTACGACGCGGAGGAGATCCTCTACTGTGCCGAGCTGGCAGAGGTGGACATGATCGTCTTCGGGCCGGAGTTCATCGGCCGTCTGGAGGTCAATGCGGAGCGCCTGAGCAAGGGCAGGCTCCTGCTCTTTGTGGGGGACGGATGCCCCGGATTTGCGGAGAGCTACCGGGAGCTGGTCTCCGACTACTCCAGCAAGGCGCCGGATGTGGAGATCACGGATGACGACTTCGGAGCGATCTATTTTTCCTCCGGGACCACCGGCTTCCCCAAGGCAATCCTGCATAAGCACCTGAGCCTGACCCAGGCGGCACAGATGGAACAGAAGCACCACGGCACGGGCAGAAACGATACCTTCCTGTGCATCCCGCCCCTGTATCACACCGGAGCGAAATTCCACTGGATGGGCAGTCTGGTGGCGGGGAGCAAGGCGGTGCTCTTAAAGGGGGCCAAGCCGGAGATCATCCTGTCTGCGGTGTCCTCGGAGCATTGCACCATCGTCTGGCTCCTGGTGCCCTGGGCCCAGGACATCCTGGATGCCATCGAGAGCGGCAAGGTCCGCCTGGAGGATTATGACCTGAAGGACTGGCGGCTGATGCACATCGGCGCCCAGCCGGTACCCCCGTCCCTCATTAAGCGCTGGAAGGAAGTCTTCCCGAATCATGACTATGACACCAACTACGGTCTGTCCGAATCCACCGGACCGGGCTGCGTGCACCTGGGGATGGAAAACATCCACAAGGTGGGTGCCATCGGCATCCCGGGGTACCGCTGGGAATGCAAGATCGTGGGAGAGGACGACCGGGAGGTTCGAAAAGGAGACGTGGGAGAGCTCTGCGTCAAGGGTCCCGGGGTGATGACCTGCTATTACAACAATCCCGAGGCCACGGCGGAGGTCCTGAAGGACGGATGGCTCTACACCGGAGACATGGCCATGGAGGATGAGGACGGCTTCATCTTCCTGGTGGACCGGAAAAAGGATGTCATCGTCAGCGGCGGGGAGAACATCTACCCCGTCCAGATCGAGAACTTCATCCGGAAGTTCGACAAGGTCAAGGATGTGGCGGTCATCGGCATCCCGGACCAGCGGCTGGGAGAGATCACGGCCGCTTCCATCGAGATCAAGGAGGGGATGACCTGCACCCGGGAGGAGATCGACGAGTTCTGCATGGGGCTGCCCAGATATAAACGCCCCAGAGAGATCTTCTTCGAGGAGATCCCGAGAAATGCCACGGGAAAGATCGAAAAGCCCAGACTCCGCAAGATGCACGGCGCGGATCAGCTGGTGGCCAGAGAAAACAGAAGTTGACGAAAGAATGCCCGAATCCGAAAGATCCGGGCATTTTTCACAAGAAAGCGTAAACGGAAGGAGCAGACATGAAGGAACTGATGCTGGGCAACAAGGCGGTGGCCAGAGGCCTTTACGAGGCCGGTTGCAGCGTGATCTCCAGTTATCCCGGGACACCGAGCACGGAGATCACGGAGGAGGCTGCCAAATACGATGAGATCTACTGTGAGTGGGCGCCCAATGAGAAGGTGGCCCTGGAGGCCGCTCACGGTGCGACGCTGGGAGGGGTCCGGGCGGCATGCGCCATGAAGCATGTGGGACTGAATGTGGCGGCGGATCCCCTCTTTACCATCTCCTATCAGGGGCTGAACGCCGGCCTGGTGATCTGTGTGGCGGACGATCCGGGGATGCATTCCTCCCAGAACGAGCAGGATTCCAGACATTACGCAAGAGCAGCCAAGGTGCCGATGTTAGAGCCCTCGGATTCCGAGGAAGCCAGGGAGTTTGTCCACAGGGCTTATGAGATCTCCGAAAACTACAATACGCCGGTTCTCCTGCGGCTGTGCACCCGGGTCGCCCATTCCCAGAGTGTGACGCAGACCACAGAGCGGGTGCTGCCGGAGCGGGTCCCCTATGTAAAGGATCCCGCGAAGGTCATGATGACCAAAAACTCCCGGGATGCCCATGTGCGCGTGGAGCAAAGAACACGGGATCTGACCGCCTGGGCGGAGAGCTGCAGCTTAAACCGCATGGAGCTGGGGACGGATACCTCCCTGGGGATCATCACCTCCGGGGCCTGCTGTGAGTACGCCAGAGAGGTCTGGGGGGGAAAAGCCAGCCTCCTGAAGATCGGCATGAGCTAGCCGCTGCCGGAGCAGCTTTTCCGGGACTTTGCCCGGAAGGTGGACCGTCTCATCGTCCTGGAGGAGTTGGATCCCATCCTGGAGGATCACTGCCGCAAGCTGGGGCTGTCCGTGGAGGGAAAATCCCTCTTCCCCATCTGCGGAGAGCTCTCTCCGAATCTCATCAGACAGGCGGCAGGGCTGCCTGTTCCGGAGAGCCGGAAGCTGGAGGATGAGATCCCCATGCGCCCGCCGGTGATGTGCGCCGGCTGCCCCCACAGAGGCGTGTTCTACATCCTAAAGAAGCTGGGATGCATGGTCTATGGAGATATCGGGTGTTATACATTGGGAGCGGTGGCTCCCTTAAACGCCATGGATCTCAATGTATGCATGGGGGCATCCTGCTCCGGACTTCACGGATTTTTAAAGGCCGCCGGAGATGAGTGGGAGAGCCGAAGCGTCGGTGTCATCGGGGATTCCACCTTTATCCACTCGGGAATCACAGGCGTTATCGATTCTGCATATAACATGAGTAATTGTACCATCATCATCCTGGACAACTCCATCACCGGGATGACGGGGCACCAGCAAAATCCTGCCACGGGGAAGAACCTGAGGGGAGAGCCTGCGGGGAAGGTGGACCTGGAAGCCCTCTGCCGGGCGGTGGGATTTGAACGTGTCCGGGTGGAGGACCCCTACGACCTGGAAGCCTTCGAGGAGGCCCTGAAGGAGGAGCTGACGGCGCAGGCGCCCTCCATCATCATCAGCCGCCGTCCCTGTGTCATGATCAAGGGGGTAAAGCACGAGGCTCCCATCGAGCCAAAAACCGAAAAGTGCGTGGGATGCAAGTCCTGCATGCGCATCGGCTGCCCGGCCATCAGCGTCACGGAGGGGAAGGTGCGGATCGACACCACCCTGTGTGTAGGCTGTAAGGTGTGTTCGAAGCTCTGCAAGTTCGGAGTCCTGTAAATTGGACACCTGGAAGGAGATAATGAGATGTAAACAAAGAATATCATGATCGTCGGTGTCGGCGGACAGGGCACCCTCTTAGCCAGCAAGCTCCTGGGATGGGTCCTGATGGAGAAAGGATATGATGTGAAGGTGTCGGAGGTCCACGGTATGAGCCAGAGAGGCGGCAGCGTGGTGACCTATGTCCGGTACGGCGAGCGGGTATACTCCCCCGTCATCGACCGCGGGGAGGCCGATATCATCGTGGCCTTTGAGCAGTTGGAGGCTGCCAGATGGCTGGACTATCTGAAGGTGGGAGGACGGATCCTGGTAAACACCCAGAAGACGGAGCCCATGCCGGTGATCACCGGCAGCGCCGTCTACCCCGAGGACCTTCCGGAGAAGATGCGCTCAGCCGGAGCGCAGGTGGATGCCTGGGATTTCCTTCTGCCTGCCCGGATGGCCGGCAGCGCCAAAGCGGTGAACATCGCCCTTATGGGACGGCTGTCCACCTATTTCCCGGAGGACTGGGAGAGCGTCTGGCAGGAAGGCCTGGAGAAAAACGTCCCGGAGCGGTTTTTGGAGATGAACCGAAAGGCTTTCGAATACGGGAAAAAAATCCAGGAGCTGGACAAACAATAACAAGCGTTGCGACATAAGCGGCAGGTGCGTCAGTAACGTCAGCGTCGGAAAAAAGAAACCGAAAAACCTTGAAAATACGTGCATGACAAAACTTCTGACCGGAATGTCGCGATGACAGGACCGCCGGAAGATACCGATATGTAACACCTGCTATATATGACAGTCATATTTTAAAAACGGAGAGAGAACCCATGAAACTGATATCCTGGAATGTGAACGGTCTTCGGGCCTGTATGGGGAAAGGGTTTGAGGAGAGCTTCCGAAAACTGGACGCGGATGTCTTTTGTCTGCAGGAGACCAAGCTTTCGGAGGGACAGCTCCAGCTGGACCTTCCCGGCTATGAACAGTATTGGAACTATGCGGAGAAGAAGGGGTACTCCGGGACGGCGCTTTTTACAAAAAAGAAACCCCTGAGCGTCCGATACGGCATCGGCGCAGAGGAGCACGACCATGAAGGGCGCGTCATCACCGCCGAGTACGAGGCCTTCTATCTCATCACCGTCTATGTGCCGAACTCCCAGCGGGAGCTCACCAGACTCGCCTACAGACAGGAGTGGGAGGAGGCCTTCCTGCGCTATGTGCTGACCCTGGAGGCGGATAAGCCCGTGATCTTCTGCGGGGATCTGAATGTGGCCCATCGGGAGATCGATCTGAAGAACCCCTCCTCCAATCACCACAATGCGGGGTTTACCGACGAGGAGCGGGCCTGCTTTACGAAGGTCTTAGAGAGCGGATACATCGACACCTTCCGGTATTTCTACCCGGACCTGGAGGGGGTCTACTCCTGGTGGTCCTATATGTTCCATTCCAGGGAGCACAACGCCGGATGGCGCATCGACTATTTTGTGGCATCGAAAAAGCTGGAAAAAGCCCTGCGGGATGCCCGGATCCACTGTGATATCCTGGGATCCGACCACTGCCCCGTGGAGCTGGATCTGGAACTGTAAGGAAAACAAGCATGCACAGCCTGAGATTTGTATTCGGCCCTTCGGGGTCCGGAAAGAGCACAGCGATCTATCGGGAGATCCTGCAGCTCGCAGGGGAGCATCCGGAGACGAATTTCTTCATCATCGTTCCGGATCAGTTCACCATGCAGACCCAGCAGCAGCTGGTCAAAATGAGTCCCGGCGGCGGGATCCTGAACATCGATGTCCTGAGCTTCGGCCGGCTGACCCACCGGATCCTGGAGGAGGTGGGCTATGAACAGCTGCCCGTTCTGGATGATACCGGAAAGTGCCTGGTGCTGCAGCGGGTGGCGGCGCAGGAGGAAGGGCGCTGTCCGGTGCTGGGGGCCCGGATGTCCAGACAGGGCTATATCCATGAGGTCAAGAGCATTCTGTCGGAGTTTATGCAGTACGGATATGCTCCCGATGATCTGGAGCGCCTCATGGGGGCCTCCCGCCCGGCGCTGGCGGCGAAGCTAAAGGACCTGCAGACCCTGTACCGGGGATTTCAAAGCTTTATAAACGGGCATTTTATCACCACGGAAGGCAGGCTGGATGTGCTGCGGCAGGCCCTGCCCTCCTCCCGGATCCTGCCGGGCAGTGTCATCGTATTTGACGGGTTTACGGGCTTTACTCCCATCCAGATGCGGGTCATCGAGGATCTGATGGAGATCGCCGGGGAGACGGTGCTGACCTTTGCCCTGTCGGAGGGGGAGGATCCCTTTTCGGAGGCGCAGCCCCAGGACCTGTTTTATCTGACCCACCGGACCGTGGCCGCTCTGTGCGCCTTCGCACAAAGGAGGGGGATCGGAAGAGGGGAGGATCTGGTCTGCAATCTCCGAAACCGCAGGCCGGACCTGGAATACCTGGAGCGTCATCTGTTCCGGTACGGCGCCGGACATGCAAGGCCCTATCCGGACCGTCCGGAGGGGGTGTCTCTGACGGAATATGCCGACCCGGCCCGGGAGGTGCGGGGGGCCGGTCTGGAGATCGTGCGCCTGATCCGGGAGCAGGGGCTGTCCTACCGGGACATCGCCGTGATCCTGGGGGATCTGGACGGATATGCACCGTACATCGAAAGAGAATTCGCCAAGCTGGGGATCCCGTATTATCTGGACCGCACGTCGGCTGTCCGGCTGAGCCCTCTGGTGGAAGCTCTGCTGGGGGCCTTTGAGATGCCGGAGAAGGACTTTTCCCCGGACAGCGTGGTACGTTATCTGCGCAGCGGCCTCTCCGGGATCTCCATGGAGGAGGCGGATCTCCTGGAGGACTATATCCGGAAGGCCGGGATCCGGCATGCGGGGATGTACCGGCAGCTCTTTGCCCGGATCCCGAAGGGGACCCGGGGGGAGGCGGACCTGGCCCCGGTAAATGCCATCCGGGGGCGTCTCATGGAGGAGCTGAGCCCGGTGCTGGAGCTTACCGGAAAGCGGACCGCCGCGGAGTTTGCAGGCGGGACTCTTCGCTTTCTGGAGGGGCTGCGGGCCGGGGAGAGGCTGTTATCCATGTCGGAGCGGTTCGGGGAGCAGGGAGACCTTCGCAGAGAGCAGGAATATGCCAGGATCTATGAGCTGGTATGCCATCTTCTGGAGCAGATCCATGATCTTTTAGGGGAGGAGACCCTCACCCGGAAGGAGTTTACCCAGATCCTGGAGGCCGGGTTTGCCGAGATCCGGGTGGGGTCCCTGCCCCAGAACGTGGACCGGGTGACGGTGGGAGACATGGAGCGCACCAGACTTCGCCCCGTAAAGGCCCTTCTGTTCCTGGGGGTAAATGATGGGAATATCCCCCGCAGCGCTTCTTCCGGCGGGATCCTGTCGGAGCTGGACAGGGAGCTTCTGTCGGAGCAGGGAGAGGAGCTTTCTCCCACTCCCAGAGAGCTGATGTACACCCAGCGGCTGTATCTGTATCTGAATATGACCAAGCCCTCGGAGTCTCTGTACCTGTCCTACGTAAGGAGCGGAGCCGGTGGGGAGTCCCTTCGCCCCTCCTATCTGGCGGAGGTGGTGAAAAAGTGCTTTCCGGAGATGAAGGTCCGGGACCCGGAGGCGGTGAGCAGCTTTGCGCGCATCGCCGGGGAGCGGGACGGGCTGGATGTGCTGGCGGCAGGACTGCAGGAATATGCGGACGGGCAGGCGCCGGATGCGGATGGCTGCTTTGACGGGCTCTACGCCCTTTACAGTGTCTACGGGAGCCGGCCGGAGCTTCGGGAGAGACTGCGGGATGCCGCTTTTGCCAGATACCTGGACCTTCCCATTCGGGAGGAGACGGCGAGATCCCTGTACGGAGAGCGGATGCGGGTCAGCGTCAGCTCTCTGGAGGAGTACGCGAAATGTGCCTACGCCTATTTTCTGAAATACGGACTGGGTCTGCGGGAACAGCCGGTCTATGAAGTGAATGCGGCGGACAGAGGGTCGGTGCTGCACAGCGTGCTGTGCCTCTTTTTCCGGGAGCTGGAAGCGGAAGGAATCTCCCTGAACGCGTTTGAGGAAGCCCGGGCCGCGGCGGATCTCCACAGGATCCTGGAGCGGGAGTCGGAGCGCTACGGTGCGGCGGTGTATTACGATACCGCCCGCAGCAGCTACCGGATCCGGCAGTACGAGCGGATCCTTCTGCGGACCGTACTGACGCTGCGGGATCACCTGAAGGCCGGAGCATTCGTGCCGGAAACCTTTGAAAAGCGGTTTCGCAGCGAACTGGTGCCGGAGACAGGTGCCCGGGAGGGGGAACAGGCCCGGGTTTTGCTGGAGGGGATCATCGACCGGGTGGATCTGGCCAGGGTCGGGGATCATACCTATGTAAAGGTCCTGGACTATAAGTCCGGAGACCAGAAATTCGACCTGGGAAGGCTCGTCAGCGGCAGGACCATGCAGCTTCCCCTGTACCTGGAGAGGGAGGTGGCCCTGCGGCAGCAGGAGGCGGGTGCCGGACAGGTGTCTCCGGCGGCGATGCTGTATTTCCATGTGGATGATCCGCTGACGGAAATCTCTCCGGATGTGAGCCCGGAGGGACTTCGGGAAAAACAGCGGAGGGAATACCGGATGCGGGGAGCCGTGAGCCTGGACGGAGAAGTACTGGGGCTTCTGGATCACGCGCTGGAGGGGATGAACCCCGGCGCGGACTCGGAGATCGTCCCCGTGACGCTGAAAAAGGACGGAACCCCCAATGGGTACAGCTGGGCCTTCCCTCCGGAGGATCTGCAGCTCCTTCTTCGCTACGGTGTATACAAAGCCCGCTCCCAGGCGGGAGAGATCCTGAAGGGACGGATCACCATGGACCCCTGGGAAAAGGGCAGCTGCGACTACTGTCCGTATCGGGGGTCCTGCGGCATGGATCCCAAGCTTCCGGGGACCCTTCGCCGGAAAGAGGAAAAACCGGACCGGGAGGAAGCCCTTGCGCGGATGCGAAAGGAACTGGGGGAGTAGAGCATGGATTTTACACAGGAACAACAGGAAGTCATCGCTGCCCGGGGGGCGGATATCCTGGTGAGCGCGGCTGCGGGAAGCGGCAAGACGGCGGTGCTGGTGGAACGGATCGTGCGGACGGTCTGCGACGGGACACATCCCGTGGATATCGACCGTCTGCTGGTGGTGACCTTTACCCGGGCGGCAGCCTCGGAGATGCGGGAGCGGATTCATAAGCGGATCGCGGAGGAGCTATCGGATCATCCGGAGGACCCCCATATCCAGAAGCAGTATGCCCTGGTGCACCGCGCCCGGATCATGACCATCGATGCCTTCTGCCAGTCCGTGCTCCGGGATCATTTTCAGGAGCTGGACATGGATCCGGACTTCCGGATCCTGGATGATGCGGAGAAAAAGCTGCTGGAGCAGGATGTATTACGAGAGGTTCTGGAGGAGAGCTATGCGCAGGGCGGGGAGGTGTTTCTCTCCTGTGTGGAGTTCTTCTGTCCCGGGGGGGATGATGCGGCCCTGGAGAGAGGCATTCTGGAGCTTCACGGATATGCGGACAGCTTCCCCTGGCCGGAGGCCTTTCTGAAAGAGCGGGAGGCGGACCATGCCATCCACATTCCGGAAGAATTTGCGGCATCCGCGGTGGGAGAGGAGCTGGCCGGGGCCCGGATCCGGCTTTTGCAGGGATTTGCATCAGGGTACCGGGAGCTGGCCTTGATCTGTGAGGAACCGGACGGTCCCGGGGTCTACGCGGAGATGATCGAAAGGGAATCCCGGGAGCTGGAGGAAGTCCTTCGAAAGGCCGAAGATCCGGAGAGCTGCGGCAGGGCTCTGGCTGCCTTCCTGGAGGGGATGCAGGCCCTGTCCCGGGCGAAGGACCCGAATGCGGATCCCAGGAAAAGAGAATATGTGAAAAAGGCCAGAACCGCAGCCAAGGCCGGGTTAAAAAGCCTTCTGGAGGAGCAGTATACCGTTCCGCTTAAGGAGCAGATCCGGCGGATCGAGGCCTGCGAGGTTCCGGCGCGGGCCATGCTGGAGCTGACCCTTCGGTTTCGGGAGCGCCTGGCGGAGGAGAAGGCCCGCCGGAAGGTGCTGGATTTCGGTGATATCGAACATGCGGTGCTGCGGCTTTTCTATCCCGAGGACGGATCGGAGTCCG
>JAEEGL010482245.1_pt1 | contig 11664 bp, 9 predicted proteins | sample 9134231 | NCBI WGS metagenome assembly JAEEGL01 (sample SAMN16246548, study PRJNA631951) | gut metagenome | biome: gut microbiome; feature: rumen; material: fiber-attached | host: Bos | place: Iran: Karaj | collected 2018-10 | reverse complement strand
TCCCTGTTGCTGCACGAAATCGCTCAAATTTTCTAAGCTATCTTCTGTAAATGTAACACTCAATGTTTCCTTTTGATTCGATGCCTTTGAAAAAAGCAGAATGTTTGTGTCTACAGTTGCATTTTCAAAAACATTAGCGCCAAGGTCGACCAAAAGTATGGGATTTGTCCTTGTTGTGAAAAATTCACGAGTCTTTTCTCCATATCCTGCACGCATCCATTTATTTGATGTGATATAGCAGAGGTGGCCTCCTTTTGCAAGAATATTCCATCCTTGTTCATAAAATAAGCTGTATATGTCACCAGTACGTGCAAATGTATAGAATCCCCAATCCTTATATAATTCACCCAATTTCCCACCATCGGCTTGCAGTTGTATGTATGGAGGATTACCAATAACAATATCAAAACCGCCTTTGTCGAAAATGTCTTTAAACCAAGTATGCCAAAGGAAAAAGTCTTTAGTGGATGAACAATCAAGTTTTTCAAGGTTAGCCATTGCAGCTGGTGTACCACCGATACTGTCGCTTATTAGATGTTTAACTTCATCGTTGATAGCTTGTCGCATACTAGCCTTCTGCTTATGATCTGTGACAGAGAAATAATCACGCATAAGACGCTGAAGATTCTTTCTGCTCAAATCGCTATCAAGACCAAGTACCAATTGTATCGACTTGCTTTGTCCGCCCGGAAGTCGGTTCGAAATGCGACTTAGGTCAAAACCATTATAACCCTCAATAAGACTATTCCCCTGCATAAACTTGTAGTCGAAGTTAGGTAAGGGTTCGGGAGTGTCTGCATCAACAACGATGGAGAGCCAAAAACGGAGACGAGCAATGTCGATGGCACCTTTTTCGATGTCTACTCCGTAAATGTTATTCTCAATGATTTCTTTCTTCAAGTCAACGCGGGAATACACACGCCCCCGTCCTTCGGACACCCCCTCTAACTTAAAGGGGGTGCTGCTGTCGCAGAGTGCTTCGCGGCAACGCCACAATTCGTTCAACAATCCCATCGGGAAGGCTCCACTACCGATAGCAGGGTCACAAATCTTTACCTCTCGCAATGCCCTATCTATAATGTCTCTGTATGGTTCTAGGGCAGGTTGCATCTCGTGGCTCTCGACAAATGCACGAATGAATTTATCGCAACCAGAACCATCAGTGGTGTGCCCCGCGAGCTTGCAGAGCGAACTATCAGAATCATCTTTTTGTTCTTTTCGTTCTGATTGAGATTTTCCTATTTGCGACGACAGGTAGGCAATCAGGCTCTCTTTACACATATAGCGCACAATCTCTTTTGGGGTATAGAAGGCGCCTTTGGCCTTGTTGTCCTCCAGCAGCGACTCGAAGATTTTGCCCAGCATCTCAGGGTCAACACCAATCTCAGCATCATCGGGGTCGTTCTCGTCGACGGTGAAGTTGTAGGAGGCCATAAAGGTGAACAAATCCTCGAAGAGCGATGCCGGCAGGGTGATATTCAGTTCGTCGATGGAATCGCGCTCAAAGAGTCCTCCATTCAGGTAGGGCAGTTCTTTCCAATCCTCCAACAATGCAATGTCCCACTTCTTATCCTTAAACAGTTGCTGACGGTTGCCTTTCTCGGTGTTGAAAATGCCAAAGAAGAGGGGCTCCAACACCTGCTCAAGGAAGTCTCCCTGATGAGGGCTGAAGAAAAATAAATCACGCAGAAATGCGGGGTTGTTGTTCAACCAGCCTTTCTTCTGCAAAAAGTGCAGGAAGACGATACGTCCCATCATCTTCTTCACATAGTCGTGGATGGTAGCACCCTCAAATCCTTGCCGTTTCAGCTCGTCGACGATAATGTCGTAATGGTCGTGGTATTCGTTGAAGAACTCCTTGCTGAGTGCATCGACCGAGAAGGCCTCACGGAGGTCGGAAAGTTTAAACCGGCCATTCAATTCGGCTACCCTCTCCAGTCGTTCAAGGGGTGTTTTGTATTGGCCCTTCTCGTCCCCCATAATGTAGGAGAATCGTTTGGCCGATGTGTTACCCTCCTTAAGGTCGCAGATATATGACAGTCGCCAATGACGGCCGTCGTCGAAGATGGCAATTGCACCGTCGACATCGTATTTCAGATAAGGGCTAATCAATTTGCGAAGCCCTACACGCTTGCGGCGCACATCGCCACCATCGGCCACACGGGTGTAGAAGAATCCGAGCAGACGACCATCGGTATCCTCCATCTGACCAATGTAATGGCTTTTGTCGCCTTGGGCATTGGTGTCGAGCAACTCCGGAATCTTTTTAGCATCATTGCAACCAAATACATTGTGCACAATCTCTTGACTATAGGTCTTGTAGTCAAATGGCGCCTGGAATATCTTGGCGATGTTTTGGGAATTCATCTTGTTGACTATTTGAATGTTTCAGAAAGGATAATATCTGCGCTGGTAAGTGCCACCTGCTTTGTGGTGGTTGTTATCTGCGGCTGGCTGTAGCGATAGTCCAGCTCTTCGAGTTGCTCCACAATCTTGATGAGAGGAGCAGGCTCCTTCTTCTGTTTTTTCGAAATGCGGATAAGCGCATCAGCCAACTGGTTGTAGGTGCCACGCTCCACCAGCTGTTTCAGTCGGTCGGCAGTACGACGACCCTCGTCGTCAAGCATCGGACGCACCTCACGCAGGAATGCGGCAGCCTTCTTGGCGTCGTTGTCCTTGCTGCCAATCTTGGGTTTATCCTCCTGATGCTCTTTCTGCTGGTCGAGGGTGTATTGCTTCAATGCCGTCTGTACCTGCTCGTAGTGCAACTGTTCGCTATCGCCGAAGGGAACTGCTTTCTCGTCGGGTTTCGCATAGAAGATATCGGCCGCCTCAAGGAAGGAGAGTTCACGAATGTCGGTACCAACAAGGTAGAAGGCTTTCTTAAGTGGTGAAGCAAGATATGAGACAGTTTGTGTCGGCGGGATAGCCTGTGTGCTTTTACGTGCACAGCGGCTTTTGGGAGGCAGTAGTTTGATATGGCGGTAACGGGTAGGGTCGGTGTCGTGCAAGTGACGCACTTCGCGCAGCAATTCCAAACTGCGGTCGGTTTCGTCGCGCACATCGGCATTGAAGAGTTTGAACTCATGCACCATCTCTTCGTGCGAGTAAATCTTGGTGTCTTCACCGAGGGCGGAATGGAAACTCTGCAACTTGATAAGGGAATTCTTCTTGAGGCTGATGATGGCGTCACCAGGATCTGACGGGTAGAACATATAGTTGTAGATAGCGTCGGCTGTGGAGCCGATACGATTCACACGACCTATACGCTGCATCAGACGGGTGGCATTCCAAGGGCTGTCGTAGTTGACGATAATGTTGGCGCGATGCAGGTTGACACCTTCAGCCAACACGTCGGAGGTGATGATGATGTTGTAGTCATTGCGCCATTCTTCTTTGTATTTGGCATCAAAGTTGGCACGTATCGTTTCACGCAGACGGTTGCGGTTTTTGGCGCACACCGCGAGGATATCATCACGATGCAGACGCTCTTTCAGGTTTTTCTCCAGATAGTTGACTGTATCCACACTTTCGCTGAACACCACCAGTTTCCCTTCGAGGTTCTTCTTGTCGAAAAGCTCGTCCTGCAACATATCGATGAAGAGATCCAACTTGGGGTCGGATTTGACCGCCTCCCAACGCTTGCACAGCTTCTTCAGCACGTCGGCATCGTATTGCAACATTGGCAGGAAATCGGGCTTGAAGTCGGCAGCACGGAAGGTGATCTCGTTTTGGTCGAACCCCTTGCCAATGGCTATCTCGATAATCTCGTCCAACTCCAACCCATCGGCTTGCAATTTCTTCACATTCAGCTCGGGGGCAATGATAACCTTGTCCTCTTCAAACATCTTTATCATACCCTCGGTGGCATCAAGCAGAGTATGAAGCGAGCGACGGAATGCGTCGAAGCTGCTCTCCAGACGTTTGACCATATGGGTTTGATAGATGGATGCCAGTGAGTCGGCCACCTGTTTTGCTTTCCGACCGGAGGGAACCTTGTACGAGGGACAATACTCCACAGCGCGGTAACGGGCATAATGCAAACCACTGCCGTCGAACATATCGGGATTGTCCTCTTTCAAGTTGGCTGTGGGAGTATCGACCAGTTTCTTGTAAGTGTCGACAAAGAGCATCAGCACCTCGGGCGACATCTGATAGGTACGGTCGGTGGGGTCGAGCAGTTGTGGAAAATGAATCTCGTTGGCATAGCGAGGTTCATGCTGGATATTGCTTCGCGTGCGACGCACCATCACCTTCTCCAATACCATATGGCGTAGTTCCTGATTTATCCCATCGATTCGGCTGGTGAGGAAATCAGCACTTAAGGAGCGACGTTGCGACATAAGGCTCTTGAACTCCTTTATCCAAGGGGCAAAGGTGTCGGCTATATTCCCAATACCATCGAGTGTGCAACGTGCGGTATCCTGGAATAGCAATAGTTGATTCTTGATATCCTCAGGGGTATTGTTGAGCGGTGTTGCCGAAAGCAGGAGGACGCGTTTGCCTCCTTTGACATTACCTTTGTTGAGACGTGCCGACTTGCAGATGCGCTGCAACAGGTCATAGTTGTCGTTGCTGTCATGCCGGAAATTGTGTGCCTCGTCGACAATGATAAGATCGTAGTATTCTTTCTCATCGTAACCGTTACCTTCGATAATCTTATCAAGACTGCCGTTGGTGATAAAACGGCTGTATTTGTTCTTGATGCCGAAATCCGCAAAAGTGTCCACCCAGTTGCTTTGCACGGATGGCGGGAAGATGACGAGGATACGGGTGTTGTCGCCATTGGCAGCAATAAACCGCTGGGCAATCATAGCAGCCACCACCGTCTTGCCTAAACCGACCACATCAGCAATGAAGCAGCCGCCATGCTGCATCATGATATCATAGCCCTGTACAACGGCATCGCGCTGGTAGGTGAGGTTGTCGTAATTGTCGGGGAGTTGCGGAATGAAATCGTCTTCCACTTGGTTGCCGAAATGGTCGATAAGCATCCGCATATAGAGCTCGTATGGAGTTGGCTGATGTTCTTCTGGAGCCAGATGGGTCTTTCCGACAATTTGGTTCACATCGTCCAACGTCACCGGGATGGCATCGTTCCACAAGGTTTGGAATTGTTCCTCACAATAATGCACATCGTCGTAATCCTTCATGGCCACATTGAGCTCGTAGCGGGGTGGCTCGGTGGTGCCGAGTCCTTGTGCGCTGAGGTTGCTGCTGCCCATGATGACCCAACCGTCGCTGTGTTCGCTGTGGTTTTGTGGCAGGCAGAGATAGAACTTCGCGTGTAGGTCCTTGGTTGGGTGAATGCGAAGTTGCAGGCGACCTTCCGACACATCGGTGCAGAACTGTCGGATGCCCTCGTCCACTTCCGATGAGTATTCCGACTGATAGACATCGTTGAGGAAATCCTCACAGTATTGCTCCAAACTCACCTCTTTGTCACCGAAAAATAGTTTGCCTGCCGCTTGTGACTGACGGAAGATATTGTCGATATTGATGCCGACAAGGATGCGAATCTCTTGGACGTGATCCAATTCTTTGCGCAACTTGAAGTAGCCGCTGGAACGGAAATAGCCAACAACGGCGTGGAAGATGTCGAAGTTGGCCATATTGGTGGCGATGCCGTGGAACTTGTCCATCAGCGTCGTCTCGATATTATTGAAAAACTTGGTGCTCATAAGGCTCGGCGTTTATGGCGCTTCGCCTTTCTTGGGTATAAAAAGTTATCCGTGTTCTTTTTGTCTATACCTGAGGTTCGCCAAAACCCTTACTACGAACAAGAAAGCCCACGGATACCCGTGAGCGTTCTGCTTTCTTCTGTAGTAAGATTTGAAATTGGCGATTTCGAGAATACAAAGAAAAGCAAAAACGCTTCTAATTTATGTCTTTATTCTATTATTCTATTTCTCTGTTTCTATTCTGTTTTATTCGTTGTTTATTATTTCGTTTTCACGCTGCAAAGTTACGAAAGTTGAGCGATATGGCAAAATTTATTTTCGTAGGTGTATGAGGTTATCTGTAGTTTTCTTTGCTAACAGGGTTGTTAGTAACTATCTTTTTACAGTTCTAGAGTTTATTCGTACTTTTGCAAAGTTAAATCTTTTTTAAAGGGAAAAGAAATATTACAACAGAAAATAAAAAACAGATAGGTATATGGCAACATTCGCATTATTTAATTTTCAATTTGATAAAATTATTGAACATAGCCGGCAGTATAAAATTGATGGCATAGATACGGTTTTGATGACTGCAGACGAGGCTTTTCCTAAACGGCAAGAACTCTTTGGAGAGATTCTCAAAAAAGATTTCGAAAAATCCACAAGCGACGACATCATTCACTTCAAAAACATAATTGGTCCAAAAGAGTACATTCACCGCCATCTGATGAAACCGACCGATGATATTGTCATCATGCGTGTTGCTAATAGAAAAACTCAGACAATTGTTGACTCAGAACTAAAGGAGAAAAAAATTGAAGACTATCAGAATTGCATTGTAATGATTGACAATCGTCCTGGCATTCAACGAATATTGATTGAAAACAAGAAAACTGCTTTTAGTGATGTGAAACAGGTGGCAAGGATTATAGAATTCACATTCAATAAACTTCTTCCAAAGTATAGCTTGAAAATAAGGCTTGAGCACCTTCAAGATAAACAGGATTTTTGGCAATATGCCGATGATAATAGTTCTTATCCTAAAGGATTTCATAGAGTTAGCATTCGTTTGCCCTATCCGAATCTGGAACGTTTGAAGAAGGTTTATGACCGCTTGTTCAGTCGTGCGCGTGAAAGTTTCGATAGCCGTATTGACCTGGATTTTGTGGCACCAGAAGGAGGGCAGCTCCGGTTGAATCAGAACGACGCATATCAATCGGAACTCATCGGGTGGCTGATGGAGGATGCCGGTGCCGATGTTAGAATGTTCTCCAATTCGGCAAAGAAAACACCCATCAATGTGGGGAAGAATTCGTACAGAGTGGTTTCCATCAGCGACACTACCATCAGGCGCATCAGCGAGGAGTCGCTCAACGGCGATTTGTTTGGCAGCAGCGCACTCGATGAGGTAAAAAGCAAACTGAAAACTGGCATTGATTCTGACTAATGAAACTGTTAAGCCTTACAGATAAGAACACGTTGTATCATAGGTACGTACAAAGCGACCTCTACCGTCAATGGGCGCCCATTCTTTCCATGCTTCAGCGCAAATATGACGAGGCAGATCCTGTTTTACTATGGTATGTGGCCGAACGACAGATTGTCCGCTTGCGGGGCGAGCAATCATTCAGAGAACAGGATATTGCTCCCATCTATAGCGAGTTGCTTTCCGATTGCCAAAAGTTTGACGAATCGCCACGAACAAAAGAGCAAGCCAAGCGCACAGCATCGACCGTGATGTGCATCGTGCTGACGATGCTGATGAACGCCGTTGAGAAAGGCCATGAAGAAGATAGTTTCGCTAACGAACCGATGTGCATGGCTGTTCTGGATATTTTTGTGAGTGATGCCTATTTCCAAAGTTTGATGAAGTTGTTCTTTAATCGCAACACCGGTTATGACGGACAGAAGGTAGTAATCGCACCTGGCGACCCCATGCTAGAAAAGACCTTGTATGAGAGCATGGATGATATGGCCAAAGAGGAAATCGGCCAGATGGTAAAAACCGTACTAAACCAAACTCAAGGCTTAAAGGCGGTGTTTAAGAGCAATTGGGTGCATTGGGAAACTCTTTGGAAGGATATTCTTGCCGATACCCAGATGCTGTTGATGATAAAAAACATAGAGCCACAAAGAAACGAATGGGGATTTAACCAAAAGATGGTGTGTAATGTTGTAGGAATGTTCAGGGATAAAATCAAATTATCTGTCTCTGACAATGCCCTGAACGATGCCGTCTGCACCAAAAACGTCCGCAGCTATATCTCCAAACATGCGGATTACGATGGCAACAATTCCGTTTTTTCGCGTGAGCAACACGAGAGAATTTTTCAATTGATAGAAAAAAATGCTTTATCAACGAAGAATAAATAATTAATTATCAATTGATAATTTGCTGATAGAAGATTGCTGATAGTTCGGCAATCTTCTTTTTTTAGCTTCCATGGCATCGTCGTATTTTTGCCATCGAATTCAACGCCGGACAACAGCTGAGCACGGCTCCGGGCACGAGATGAATAACGCCTTTCTATATCATCGTGCATGTGCCAGAAGGCATTTAATACCTTTTATAAAAATGAAAAAAGGATTAATGCACAACACCAAGGCAGGTTCAAAGAAATCAAACAAACCTCGCCAACGTAACCACAACACCGACCTCTGCGTCGATGTAAAATTCCGTCTTCGCCACGACCGCATCGCGATGATCGGAAAGAACTATCACGGAGTGCTCCGGCACGACGAGGAGTGGCACTACACCTTCACCGAGACCCCAAACGCGGACAAGCGTAATCCGCGGGTCTTCGAAGGCAAATGCATCACGGTCACCCGTAGGGATGACGGGACGTTGCGCCCGAACTTCCGTCCCGTGACGATGGGAGCGGACTTCAATGCCGCCACCTACGCCACCGACGTAGCTAACGAACTCCTTTGGGCTCTCACTGGCCTCTTAGGGAAGTAACCTGTCCTGTGCCGTTTCAGCGTTTCAGGCGTTTCAGTACTCAAAAGGGGTGTCTCACCCTCTCTTAAAACAATATAACTATATAATAATTAATAGTTTATGTAATAAAAAGAAGGATATGACACCCCCTTACCCTCTCGCTGAAACGCTGAAACGCGAAACGCTGAAACACCCAACTACAATGAATGATTAATCAAAAAAACTTTATTATTATGTACGACACTATTAAACAGATGGCTCCCGAGATGCCTAATCTCGGACGTGGATTGGAGGCTCCGCGCCTCCTGCTCTCCCAAGCAAGCAAAGATATGCACGAACCTTTGCTGCCGATGCTCTTTCCTGTATTAGGCACAAAGATTTCGAATGCCGAGTTCCTGTACCCCAGCGGGCAATGGCTCGAGATGTGCGGCCAGCAGGCAGCCCTGATTGCCGACAGCGCCGGCAACAAAGGTCAGCTGGGTCTTCTGGTGGAAGCCTGCAACCGCGATTTCCGCCAACAGGATGCCGAGGAACTGAAACGCTACCTCGAGTATCAGAAGACCTACAAGAAACGCTCGCAGTCGAAAGATCGCCCTGAAGAGGTCTTCCCTCTGCTTCGATTCCTGCCTGCCGACTGCTCCAAGCCCGGATACCTGAAGGCGCAGATGGCTTGTCAGGAGCGTGGCGGACTCACCACCTACATCGACCTCAAGGAGATTGAGCAACTCGACAACCTCTGTGGCTCACACAAGCAGGTGACGCAGATGCTCCGCCTGATGTGGGACCGCGAGGTGTATAATGCCCTTCGCGCCACCGTTGACGGCGTCACGGGTTCGGCTATGTTGCGAACCAACCTCACCATCAGCACCACACCTGTCCGTGCAAGAATCTTTTTCAAGAACAACCTCTACGACGGAACGTTGGGCCGTATGGTCTTCTCCTACAAGCCTCGTGGCAACCGTGACGGACGAATTCCCCGTATCGGCAAATTCAACGACGACTTTTATCAGCAGCTCGACGAATATCTGGCACGTCTCGACAACTGCAAGGGTCGCCATATCATCCGTCCGCTCAACAAACTCATAGACGGCCTCGCCAACAAGATGGCAGAAATGGGAGACTTGACCGACAACGACGGTCTCTGGGATATGGGCAAGCGAAGTCTGATCTCAGCTTGGAAGGCCGGATGCGTACTGTGGGCTCTCAACAATATGACGTGGAGCCGCCCGATGGGCGACGTCGTGGAGTGGCTCGTATGGCACGACATGTGGAGCAAGTACCAGGTGCTGGGTGATATGCTGAAAGAGGGCGACACCAGCACCACCGAGGCAGCCAAGGCAACCCCCTCCAATATGCTCGACGATCTCAAAGGCGACTCGTTCTCCGAAATCCAGCTGGAGGCACTCCGTACCACCATTGGCAAGTCGAAAGAGGGTACCAAGCGTCAGCTCCGCGTATGGGTGCATCGAGGATTGGTTGTCTTCAATCCCGAAACGGGTCTTTACACGAAAACGGAAACCTACCTTAAACGGAAATGAGTATGGATAAGTTTGAATTGCAGAAGCTTCGCGACCTCCCCATCGAGGGGGTCGCGGAGCGGCTGGGGCTCGAAATACGCCAGCACAAGGCCCTCTGCCCCTTCCACAACGACCACCACCCTTCGCTCTCCTTCAACGTGCGCCGCAACACCTACCGCTGCTTCGTCTGCGACGCCCACGGCGGCACCATCGACCTCGTCATGCGGACGCTCCACAAAGATTTCAAAGAAGCCTGCCTATGGCTATCAGACGGCAGCCAGTGGGCGGCGGTCGGCAGTCAGCAGCCAGCAGCCAACGAGAAGGTGTTTGATGCTTCGAGGTACGAGCGGTTCTTCGAGCGGTCCTATCTCTCCGCTGCCGCTAAAGCCTTCCTCTTCGACGAGCGCCGTATTGACCCCCGCGTCGTCCGCTGGTGCCGCCTCACCTCGTGGCGCGACAGGCAGGGAGTGAACTGGCTGCAGATTCCTTACTATGACCGAGATGGCCATCTCACAGGCATCCAAAATCGCAACTTGCAGAAGGGTGCACAGCCGCGATTCCGCTTTCCGCAGGGGTCGGAGTGCGGCATCTACAACCTGCCTATCTTGAACCGCCTGCACGAGGGCGAGGAACTGTGGATCACCGAAGGCTGCAGCGACTGCTGGGCAATGCTCTCTGCCGGCCACAAAGCCATCGCCATCCCCTCCGCCACGCTGCTCTCGAAGAGCGACAAAGAACAACTCATAACTCTTCACTCTACACTCTTGACTGACTTCCACATGTACCCCGACCGCGACGAACCCGGAGAAAGACTGTTCTTGCAATTGCAAAAGGTGCTGTCCAATCTGGAGCATCACCAGCTGCCACTTGGATGCAAGGACTACGGAGATTACTACGTAAAAGTGAAAAATGAAAAATGAAAAGTGAAAGTCCCTCGGTATGCAAAGTCCGAGACCAGTGGTATTGTCTTGACCGTTGCGCAAAGCGAGAGCAGAGTAAGCTCGCTTGCTATGCCGAGCCAAAGCAACGTGAATGAACGAAGTGAATTAACTCCCTGCAATCCTTGAACTCCCTGTACTCCTTCAAAAAACATCTTCCATCTAACATCAAACATCAATCCATGGACACACACGCATACACAAAGAAGGAGCTGGCGCTCCGCTTCTTTCCCGACAGTACGCCCAAGACGGCCGTGAAGCACCTGATGGCACTCATCCGCCGCAACGACATGCTGTGGGACGAACTCCTGTCGACGGGCTACAAAACCACCAACAAGACCTTCACGCCCCGCCAAGTGCGGGCCATTTTCGACTGGCTGGGGGCTCCGTAAACCCCTAAATCCTCCGCCATCGGCCGTTATCGGCAGCCATCCGCCGCAAACGTCAGACCCCCACGAAAAAAGGTCGTATCTTTGCATCGTGAATCAAGGACGAGTAGCACCTGAGTTGCAGATGAGTTGCACTCAAGTTAAAGTGAGAAGCGAGACAATGCTACTACACAACAATGGCGCCAACAAGTAGATTTGTTTAGCACTCCTTAAACTCTCAAC
>JAEEGL017380731.1_pt1 | contig 11665 bp, 9 predicted proteins | sample 9134231 | NCBI WGS metagenome assembly JAEEGL01 (sample SAMN16246548, study PRJNA631951) | gut metagenome | biome: gut microbiome; feature: rumen; material: fiber-attached | host: Bos | place: Iran: Karaj | collected 2018-10 | reverse complement strand
TTTCTCATTGTCTTGGGGGCGGGCATATAGCAGCAGTTTTCGGCATAGGCGTAGATTTTGCCGGTTTCTTCTACGGCTTCAATGAGTTCTACAGCCTCTTTCATATTCTGGCAGGGGAGAAGCTCCGATAAAACGTTCTTACCCGCTCTGAGCGCCTTTATTGCGAAGGGCGCGTGCTCATTAGCGAAATTCGCGAGCACGACTATATCCATATCGCACTTGAGAAACTCATCATAATCCGTGAAATATTTTATCTTCTCTTCGCCGAACTGTTCTTTCTTTTCGTTGAGATACTCCTCAAAATTGTCGCAAACGGCGACGAGCTCGGCGTTATCGGAGGCCTTGCAGTATCTCATCATATCGGTGCCGCGGCCGGCGCCGACGACGCCGATTTTCATCTTGACCGATTTTGATTTTCTGACAATGGTTTTATAAAATGAACCGTCTTCATAATACATATCGATGCTGTCTATATTTCTCTCCTCGAGCACCGCTTCCCAGCGCTCCTCCATACCGATATCATACTCAACCGGTCTGAAACCGGCGTTGATGTAACCGGTGATTGCGCTCTTTCTCCACTCATCGGTTGTGAGAGAAACATAGTCAAGATCATACTGGGAGAGATGTTTGAGAGCAGCGGTCATAAGATATTTCTGAAGCCCTTTGCCTCTGAAATCGTCTCTGATTGAGACCATATGAACGTCGCCTGCGTTTTCATCCGTCATCACAAACGCAGTCACGGTGCCGATATGCTCGCCTTTGTAATCAAGGAAAAACATATCTCTTTCGGGGTCAATATCCTCCTGCGAGGCGATGGCATCGCCGAATCCGCGGAAACCGTCGTGACCATCTCCGACAAGGCCGTTTCTGCATATTTCAACCCAGGCATCCCTGTCTTTTACATTTTTGTATTTTGAAAAGGAGTAGCCTTCGGGCAGCTCATATTCTTTGATTTCGGTGCCCGGGAACCAGTACATTTTAAGTTGAGACATTGTAAAAACCTCCGCGTATCAGATGCCAGATGATATATAGTAGATATTTGATGATGGAATCGCATTGCGTAAATAGGTATTAGGATCTAGTTGATTGAAACACATTGCGGTGAATTGCGGGATTCGTTAACGAGCCGCCATATATACATGCCGCTTGCGGCAACCGAAATTCCGAATTCCGCTTTCCGCATTCTGCATTGTTTCCACCTCATCCACCGCAAGCGGTCCCCCTGTCTCGCCTGTCGGCTCGGTCGGCGCTTCTGCCTGCGGCAGAGGTGTCCACCGGACACCCGCGCCCCTCAAGGGGAAGGCATACGCACCTTGCTAATTGCTTATTCTTATTATTCCCATCGGTGTCTGCTCGTGAGACTGGCCGAGCGGGTTGTCCTTGAGCACTTCCGCCATGAGGATTCTGTCTGTGTCGGGGGGATATGCTCCCATTATTACTCCGCCGAGGTCGTTGATATCGGTGACAAGCACGGGGCATCCGAGCACACCGGATACTTTTTCGCAAACCTCATCGGGGTTGAGAGGCGAGAGCGATACGCACTCATTATAGGGCGGGAGAGTGCAGTCGCAGGGGCCGTCTATTGAGCGCGCCTTTTCGCCGGCTATCTTATAGAACCAGCCGCGTTTGCCAATCAGTTTGCCGAATGCTGAGATTACCGCGGCAAAGAGAATTCTCGGTACGCCGCATTCGCGCAGCGCCATTTCCATCGTTTCCGGGATTCCGAGGCCGATGCCATAGGGAGTCTTCAACACGAATTTACACAGTAGCTTTGCAAGCGGGCGGGGGTGAATATCTTTCATGGGTATCGCTCTGCCCTGTGTGCAGCCGACCGCCTTTTCCGTGATGAAAAAGATATCGCCCGGCTGTATATGCTCCGCAGCGTAAGTCTTTGCAACTTCGGCTATATCGTCTTTTTCGGTGATTACGTGAGTTTTGATTGCGTAGCGCTCATAGGTTTTGCCGCGCACTTCAATATCTTTAACCTTTTTTTCGTTTACTGTAATGTTATCCATTGTTCTCTCCGTACCTGTCATTTTTGATTATGTCTTTTGCGATATATATAGGCCTGCCTTTGCCCTGAATATATGTTCTGGCAAGATATTCTCCGATAAGTCCGAGGCATATGAGGTGAATCCCCCCTATGGCGAGGATCAGCAGAACAGCGCTGTTGCCCGAAGTGTATTCCGCCCCGCGCACGCATCTGACTATGGTGTATATCAGATACACAAGGAAGCCGAGCAACGAAATCACGCCCGCAATGCCTGCTATCCTGAGCGGTGCGGTGGTGAAACCGAATATGCCTTCAAGTGCATATTTGAAAAGCTTGAAAAATGACCATTTTGATGTGCCTTTTGCTCTCTGAGCCGCTGTGTAGGGAATGAATTTTGTGTTGAAGCCGACCCAGGAAAAAAGACCTTTGCTGAATCTGAAGTATTCTCCCATACTCAGAACAGCCTCGACCATGGGTCTGCGGAATGTGCGGAAATCGCTCGCTCCCTGTCTGAACTGAGTGTCGGCGAATTTGTTTATAATTTTATAAAAACTGTCTTTGAAGAAAACGAGCGCTTTGCTCTCGCCCCTGTTTTCCTGATAGGCTGCTATGCAGTCATACTCCGGCTTTGAGTCAAGAGTTCTCACCATTTCGAGAGCAAGCGCGGGGCTCTGCTGAAGGTCTGCATCAATAATGGTGACATAGTCACCCTCGGAGTTTTCAAGCCCTGCATACATCGCCGCCTCTTTGCCGAAATTGCGTGAGAACGTTACAATCTTGACGGGAATATCCCCGCTGAGCAGTTTCTTGAGCTCGCGCAGTGTGCCGTCCTGACTGCCGTCATTCACAAAGACAATCTCATAGTCAAAATCTGCGTTTTTGAAATCCGATATTACTCTGTTATAAAAAAGAGGTATGTTTTCCTCTTCGTTATAGCAGGGAACAACAAGAGAAAGTTTCATTATTTCACCTTCAAATCTTCAGCTCTGTCCGTCTTTTCCCAGGGCAGGTCTATATCCGTTCTGCCCATGTGACCGTATGCGGCGACCTGTCTGTATATAGGCCTTCTCAGATCAAGAGTTTTAATGATGCCGGCGGGAGTCAGGTCAAATTTTGATTTGATAAGCTCCGCGATTTCGGCGTCCGGGATTATACCGGTATCATATGTATTGACAAATACGGAAACGGGCTGCGCAACTCCTATGGCGTAGGCAAGCTGTACCTCGCACTTCTTTGCAAGGCCTGCCGCCACAACATTTTTGGCGACATATCTCGCTGCGTAGGCCGCAGAGCGGTCAACCTTTGTCGGGTCTTTTCCGCTGAATGCCCCGCCGCCGTGACGGGCATATCCGCCGTAGGTGTCAACTATGATTTTGCGCCCGGTGAGTCCGCTGTCGCCTGCAGGGCCGCCGATGACGAATTTGCCAGTGGGGTTTATATGATATACCGTTTTATCATCGAGCATACCGGCAGGGATAACGGGCTTTATAACATTCTCGATAATATCTTTGCGTATTGTTTCAATTGAAACGCTTTCGCTGTGCTGGGATGAGATGACGACAGTGTCTATTCTCACAGCGTTGCCGTTTTCATCGTATTCAACCGTTACCTGGCTCTTTCCGTCGGGTCGCAGATAGGGGAGAATACCGTCAACCCTTACCTTTGTAAGGCGGGCCGCAAGCTTATGGGCAAGCGAAATTGCGAGGGGCATATACTCGGGAGTTTCATCGCAGGCATAGCCGAACATCATGCCCTGGTCTCCGGCTCCCTCTCTGTCAACGCCGAGAGCTATATCGGGGCTCTGGCGGTTTATCGCTGTTATGATTGAGCAGGTGTTGCCGTCAAATCCCTTTTCGGATGAGTCATAACCGATATCGCAGATGACTTTTCGCGCTATTGCGGGAATGTCAACAGTCGCTTTTGTGGTTATCTCGCCCATGATGATAACTATACCCGTTGTGGTGGAGCACTCGCAGGCTACTCTGCCCTCGGGGTCACGGGCGAGTATTTCATCGAGTACGGCATCCGAAATCTGATCGCAGATTTTGTCGGGATGACCGTTTGTTACGGATTCGGATGTGAAAAAGTAGTGTGCCATAAAAACCTCCGTGTGATTTTGCCGCTGTGCGGCGTGATTTCGCAATTATTCCCCGAAAAAGCCCGTCGAGGCGCTCAACGTCCCGACGGGCGAAAACACCTTATCTTCCGGCAATAAATGCCGCAGGAATTAGCACCTTGAAATACAGGTTGCCGGGCTTCACAGGGCCTGTCCCTCAGCCGCTCTTAATAAGGGAATATTTTATTTTGCGCAAATATTATATAACAACGCTATTACTTTGTCAACATTTTATTACGGCTTAAGCCGGGGCTCAGTCACCGAGAAATCTTCTCAGATTATCCGCCCCTATGCGGATTCCTTTAAGGCAGTTTTCCATACCCTCAAATTCAACGCTTATGTATCCGTCATATCCCGAGGCCTTGATTTCTTTCAGACAGGAATAAACGTCAACATTTCCCTGGCCTATAATCGCGCCTCTCAGATAGTTGCCGCCTCTTGATTTAAAAAATCCTTCGCCCGGATCGGCGCCGTCTTTGCTTTTAATATGAAAGTCTTTCGCGTGAATGTGAAACGCGTAGGGGAGCATACGCCTAACCGCCGGGACATTGTCTTCGTCGGCACAGCTGAAATTGCCTATGTCAATGAGAGCGCCGAAATTATCATCGCCGACTTCTCTGATAATCCGCTCCACTCTCTCGCTCTCCTGGCAGAAAAATCCGTGATTTTCGGTCATGGTTTTAATGCCTAGTGATTTGGCAAAGGAAGTTATTTTTCTCGCTCCGTCAGCCATGATATCAAGGCAGTCATCAAATGTCTCAAACGGGAGATTATCAGGGATTCCCCAGGCGATATCGTGCCTGAGCGACGGCGCACCGAGCTCCTTTGCAATTTCCAGCTTGCGGCAGACGCGCTCAACCTCTTTCTCGTTTGAGCCCTCTTCGAGTCTGAGCATATCCGCGCCTATCGTGTAGCTTATAACCGGCAGAGAGTGTTTTTCGCACTCTTCTCTGATTTCGCGGGCATAATCCTTCTCGCTCATCCCTTCGGGAGTGTTGAGATCCGTGAATTCAATGCCGTCAAATCCCATTTCTTTCGCTGTTTTTATTATGCTCAGCTGAGTTTCTTTCCCTTCCGAGATAAGACCCTGAAAGCTGTAACTGCTTACACCGATTTTCATAATCAGATCCTCGCTTTAAGAAATTCCACGGCTGTTCTGATATCCTTCTCGGGGTTTTCGCCGACTTCGCGCTCGATGGTGAGGAAACCTCTGAATCCGATTTCTCTGAGCGCCGCAAGGTATCCGTCCCAGGGCACGCTGCCCTCGCCGAGAGGAACTTCCTCAAAGCTCGGCCCTGTTACTATCGGGTCTTTCTTTACACCGTAAACTATCTCGGGATCCTTGTAGAAAAGCTGCTTTCCGTCTTTTGCGTGAGTATGAACGATATAATCCCTGAGATTGTGAACTGCCGTTACCGGGCTGTCTCCCGTGACCATAACAAGATTTGCGGGGTCAAGATTTACGCCGACACCTCTTGAGCCGAGAGTGTCGAGGAATTTTTTGAGCACAGCGCTTGTTTCGGGCCCGGTTTCTATGGCGAAATGGGCCTCGATGCTGTCTGCGTAACGTGAAAGCTCAAAGCACGCTTCCTGCATTATTTTGAATCTGTCGTGATTCTCGTCTTCGGGCACAACTCCGATGTGAGTTGTCACTATATCGGTGCCGAGCTCTTTTGCAAGGTCAAGGATTCTCTTAGATTTCTCAATTCTTTCCGGGTTTTCTTCGGGCCTTGTGAATCCTCCGCCGAGGTCTCCGCACAGAGCGGAGATAACAAGCCCGTTATCTGCAACCAGTTTTCTGAATTCGCTGATTTTTTCGGGAGTCATATTTTCGGGCGCCATTTCTCCTCTTGTGGCATACACCTGTATTCCCTGAGCTCCGACCTCTGCGGCTTTCTTCACCGCTTCGGGAATGGCAACTCTGAAGCTGTCAATTATAACACCTATACTGAAATCTGACATATCGGCACTTCCTTTCGGTTTTATGTTTTAATATTATCATCGAGTTATGAATTAATCAAGTGATTTAAAATAATTTAACATATTTCCCCGGGTGTTACATTCTGTTAACAAAAAATGTGTTGAATATCGGCAGACATTAAACTATAATATATGATTAGATAAGTATTTATGAAAGGGTGATATTATGCTGTGTCAGAACTGCGGAAAAAATGACGCCGTAACCCATATCAAACAGATTATAAACGGAGAGATGGATGAGGTCCATCTCTGCCGCGATTGCGCAAGACATCTCGGCTATGATGATATATTCAGCGGATTTGATTTTGATTTCGGCGGTTTTTTCGGCTCGCTCCTCGGAGATATGATTTCCCCACGTCTTATCGGGGAAACAGAGAGATGTGAGAAATGCGGCTGCTCGTTCAACGATATTTTAAGGTCCGGCAAGGCGGGCTGCTCGGAGTGCTATACAAAGTTTTATGATAAACTCATTCCCTCGATTAAAAGGATTCACGGTCAGGCGAGTCATACCGGAAAGGTCGGCTCCGGCGCTGTAAGGCGCGAGAAAACCGAATCCGCCGGGGAAAAGATTGAGCAGCTCAGAGCCGAAATGAACCAGGCTGTATCGGTTCAGAATTTTGAGAAAGCCGCTCTGCTCAGAGATGAGATAAAGGCGCTTGAGGGAGGGGAGAGCAAATGAGCAAATGGTATGCCGAAAAAGGCGAACAGAATGATGTCATTATTTCAACGAGAATCCGCCTCGCGAGAAATATCGACGGCTTTGTCTATCCCCACCTGCTTGACAAAGACGGTAAAAACCGTATAAACGAAAAGGTTAAAAGAGCTGTTTTTGAAAAACTCGGAGATGGATATTCCTTCTGCGAAATGAGTTCCTTCACTCCTCTTCAGGCGGTATCGCTCGCGGAGAGACATCTCATCAGCGCAGACTTTGCCTCACGCCGCGATGAATCGGGTCTGATTATATCGGATGATGAGAGCGTGAGCATAATGATATGCGAAGAGGATCATGTAAAGCTTCAGGTTATGAAGAGCGGCTTTGCTCTCGGCGAAGCTTTTGCCAGAGCGGATGAAATAGATGATTCGCTTGACAGCAGTCTGAGTTTTTCTTTTGATGAGAGGATAGGATATCTCACAAGTTCTCCGGCGAATCTCGGCACTGCCATGAGAGCTTCCGTTTTCCTTCATCTTCCGGCGCTCACTCTCTGCGGTCAGATAAGCGCTATTGCGAGCACGGTCTCAAAACTGGGCCTTAGCATAAGCGGCGCATACGGAAGCAGGAAAAAGCCCTCGGGCGACATTTATCAGATTTCAAATAAAATAACTCTTGGTATTACCGAGGAGACCGCAATTTCAAATCTTGAATCAATAGTCCGTCAGATTGCAAACCGCGAGCGCGGAGCGGCCGAGAGAGAGATTAAAGACCCCTCCGCGGAGGATAAAATCTACCGCGCCTACGGTCTGCTCAAAAACGCGAGGCTGCTTACCACGGAGGAATTCATGAGCCTCATTACATATGTGAGATTCGGCGCTTATGCCGGGCTTCTGGATATACCTGTTGAAAAGATTGACGCTCTGATTATCGAGGTTCAGCCCGCTACCGTTTCGGTTTCAAATGAAGATATAAATACCGTGACCGAAAGAGACGCAAAGAGAGCTGAGATTGTAAGAAAAGCTCTTGACTGAAAGTAACTGTTTAAGAAACGCGAGGCACAGTATTGCCCCGGTATAAGAAGGGAAGAGAATATGACTGATAATCTGCAAAAGAAGATAAAGACGGTCGAGGAAGAGATAAAGAAGGTTATATTCGGCAAGGATGAGGTTATTGACAATGTGCTTATGACCATGATTGCCGGAGGGCATATCATGCTTGAGGATATACCCGGTGTCGGCAAGACCACCCTCGCGCTTGCTCTCTCGAAGACACTCTCGCTCGACTATAAGAGAATGCAGTTTACTCCGGACGCCATGCCCGGCGATGTAACCGGCTTCATGATGTTCAATAAAAACACCGGCGTTTTTGAGTATAAAGAGGGCGCGGTAATGTGCAATCTCTTTCTTGCCGATGAGCTTAACAGGACTTCTCCGAAAACGCAGTCCGCTCTGCTTGAGGTTATGGAGGAGGGGAGCGTCACCGTTGACGGCGTCACTCATCCGCTTCCCTCGCCGTTTTTTGTTATAGCCACTCAGAATCCCCTCGGCTCTGCCGGCACTCAGAAACTGCCCGAGTCTCAGCTTGACAGGTTTATGGTAAAGCTCACAATGGGTTACCCCGATGAAAAGAGCGAATCCGTAATGCTGAAAAACGAGAGCAGGGATAAGAGCACTCTGACATCTCTTGAGAGAATAATGAATCTTGATGAAATCAAGCAGATGCAGACCGAAGCGGTTCAGACACATGTCGAGGATACGTTATATGACTATATCTCGGCTCTTGTAAAGACATCCCGCGAGAGCGAATGGCTCAGGAGCGGCGTCAGCCCCAGAGGCGCAAAGGCGATTCTCAGAACGGCAAGGGCGAGAGCCTATATGCAAGGCAGGGATTATCTTGTGCCCGAGGACGTGCTCTATGTTTTGCCGCTTGGCTCCTGCCACAGGGTCACGCTCAGCGCAAAGGCAAAGGCCGCCGGCAAAAAAGAAGAGGAAATAATCGACGAAATCGCAGGCCTTGTGAATATGCCGTCATAAAAGAGCGGCGCCGGAGAATTATATGACAGGTAACAGGATAAAATTCGGCTTCATTCTGCTGGTTGAAGCCGCTCTGCTTATATTCTATCACAATTTCTTTTTCTTCTACCTGCTGCTCATAACCGTTATGCTCGCTGCGGTCAGCATTGCCGTATCGAGAAGGGTCTTTTCCTCAATCGATGTTAAAACGGATATTCCTCTTGAATCGGTAGGAGAGGGAAACGACATCCCGGTTGATTTTACTGTTGAGAATAAAACTCCTTTTCCAGTGCCGGGAATACGTTTGGGCTACAGTGTGGAAAACGGGTTTTATCCCAATGAAGAGAAGCAGGAAATGACACTCCCCGTAAGGAGAGGTAAAAGAACCTACCGGTGGACTGTGAGCTCGGTTTATGCGGGTCTTGTCACTCTCACCGGGAGCAGTATGAAAATGCAGGATTATCTCGGGCTGTTTGTCTTTGAAAAAGAGTGGGAAAACGTCTCTCAGATAGCCGTATTTCCCGGCAGCGACGAGATAGTTATGAATATTGTCGAAAACACATTTTCACAGGGCGAAGAGAATGACAATGACTCTGCAAACGCTTCTGAGGATGTGACGCAGATAAAGGATTTCCGCCTCTATGCGCCCGGCGACAGGATGCAGAGAGTAAACTGGAAAATCAGCGCAAAGTATGATGATTTATATGTAAAGGAATTTGAGCTGATGTATGACAGGACTCTCACTCTTCTGATCGAGCTCAGGCGCGACAGCGATGAGGTCGGTTTTCTCGATGAGCTTATTACCGCCTTTTACTCGGCGGCGCTCAGGCTGATTGAGCTTGAAATCACTTTTTTCATCAGCTGGTTTGATGTTGACAAGGGAGTTTTCAGGCAGGAAAAGGTCGATGACGAGGATACTCTTCACGATGCCCTCAGACAGGTCTTTATGATGAGAAGCTATGAGGGATATGAGGCCTTTATCAGATACAGGGAAAGCAGAGAAAATAAGAATGACACGGCAGTCTATTTTACCACCCCGGGCTTTGATATGCAGTCGGGCGGCAGGATAGGCACATACAAGGACAAAGTGGTTTTGATATGTCTGTGAAGAAAGAGAGCAGATTAAAACTGAACAGCGACAGAAAGCTCAGGGAATACAGGAATGAGCTTGCGGGTAAGACGGGCATTCTTTTTTCATCCGATCTGAAGGCTGAAAAGGAGGGCTTTCCTTACCTCAAGTACATTGTGAACGCCCTGATTCTTTTTTGCTGCGCTTTCGGCAGCATCTACTGTTTTATCACGGCGTTTAAACTTGATATGAATGTTTTGCCCGTCATTTTTTCCTGCGCAGTTTCGGCTCTGGTTTTTTCATTTATGTACGCGGGAAAGAGAGCGAAAATTATAGTATATCTTATAGTCCTTTTCGGCATTGTTGCGCTCGGGACTACGTTTTATTCCGTCGCAAACAGCGGCGTGAGCGCTATCAGAAACCTGACTCTCTCCTATATTGACACACACAGCGGGCTTCCCTTCCTGAGGGAATTCAACACATATTTTGACGATAACTATGTTTCAATGACTCTGGCCGCCTGCGTTATAGGCGTAGCTCTTACGCTGATAATCAATATATTTGTATCCGAGAGGATGAGCCTTTTCGGTCTTTTCCTTATCACATTTCCTATAACGCAGTTCGGAATGTATTTTGATTACAAGGTCTCAAAGCTCGGCATGTTCCTTGTTGTTTCGGGCTGGGTGCTTACGGCCGCCGTGAAGCTTACGAATTCATATAACGGTCTCACGGCGAGGATGATAAGCAGATCCTCTGTCAGAAAGCACAGACACAGTTACGGTTTTGTCACCGACTCAAAGAATGTGGCGCAGATTGCGCTTATGTGGCTCGGCGTAATCGCCGTGGTTACAGGCCTCGCTTTCGCCGTCGTACCGGATGAGCATTTTGAGCTCGCCCTTCCGACGGACGGCATAAGAAAAAGCACGGAGCGCGTAGTCAAGAATTTCCTCTCATACGGCATCACATCGATGTTTTCTCTTGAGAGCAATTCCGCCGCTCCAGGCAGTCTCTCTACCGTTGCGAATGTCGCCTATGACGGTATGACCGACCTCAAGGTTCAGGTGGTTAATTACAGGGCAGACAGGATTTATCTCAGGCAGTATGTCGGTATTTATTATGACGGCGAAGATTTGAAGTGGAAGAGCGTTGAGTCCGATAACGATCCCGATTTTTCAAAGCAATACAACTATACGCCCGACCTTCTTAAAAACGATTATGAAAATGACGGAAGGGTTTCTCAGAGCGAGCACAAAATGAGCGTGCGCATAGTTGACCCGAATCTTCTTGACGATCCGGTCGCCGTTCCCTACTACGCTTCTCTGGATACGGATAAATACACATTCACAAATACCGGCTCCGCTTTTCTTACGGACGGGGAAGCAAAAAAGGAAACTCAGTATTATACTTTTTACACTGTTGACACTTCGCAGGAAAACTACTCATTCCTGACCGGCGAGATGGAAGACGGCAATGAAGACGAATACTCGGCAATCTGTGATGAAATGCTTGAGAGCAGCGAGTTTCTCTACACTCTTCAGCTGCCCGATAAGAATATTCCGGCAGTTGAGGAATTCTGCAATAACTATGATATAAAAAGCGATGATCCCGATGTCGTTTCAAAAGTAATATCCGCTCTCGAAAACAATTTCACCTATACTCTGCAGCCGGGCAAAATCCCCTACGGCGAAGATTACGTGAATTACTTCCTGAGAGCGAATAAAAAAGGATACTGTCAGCATTTTGCCTCTGCCGCGACGCTTATCTTCAGATATCTCGGCATCCACGCGAGATACGCAGAGGGATATGCCATAAACAGAGAGGATTTCTACACCGGCAAAGACCT
>JAEEGL016751697.1_pt1 | contig 11665 bp, 12 predicted proteins | sample 9134231 | NCBI WGS metagenome assembly JAEEGL01 (sample SAMN16246548, study PRJNA631951) | gut metagenome | biome: gut microbiome; feature: rumen; material: fiber-attached | host: Bos | place: Iran: Karaj | collected 2018-10 | reverse complement strand
GCCGTGGTGCAGGGAATCGTCGGCCACACCAGCGCCGCGATGACCCAGCACTACTACCATGTGAGTCGGGATGCCCTGGACAAGGCCGCACAGGCCCTACCGGACTTTGTGTCCACGGAGCCTCCCCCTGACAGTCATGGACGGGTACCGTGGTAGATTCGTGGTAATTTTGTACCTTGGAATACCCCAGAAGGACGAGACGTGATGACAATGCGATTAAAGCAGAAACCCTTGAAAACCAATGTGTTCACCGTGTTTTCAAGGGCTTGAAAGATGGTGGTCGGAGGGGGACTCGAACCCCCAAGCGCATATTGAAAATCAATCTTTTACAAACATAATGACATTCATTTGACATTCTTTCTTGCATTTTATCCGCCGAAAGCGTACCATGCGAAACCGAACCGCACGAAAAGGGAAACGCATGAAAACGAAGAGCAGAAAGAAGGGCGCTGGAACGCTGGTTTTGAGGGGCAGGGTGTTTGAAGCCCGCTGGACTGTGAACGGAAAGAAATTCTCGCGTTCCACCGGGGCCACTACCCGACGGGAGGCCGAGGCCAAGTTGGCGGAGTTTGTCGCCCCATTCCAGGCGAAGGAAGAGGCCGAGACGCTTGCCGCACTTTCCGAGCGCATCAAAGGTGCCGAGGAACGCGCAGGGGACGCCCTACTGCTGGCCGAGGCATGGAACGCATACGAAGGAAGCATGAAGCGTGGTGCGGTTGCCGAGGTGACGTTGACCCGCTACCGCCAACGCTTCGGAATCTTCGCCGCGTGGATGTGCGAACACTTCCCTGCCGTCCTCGAGGTGCGGGGCGTGACCGAGGAACACGCCGAGGCATTCATGCGGGAAATAGCCGCTTCAAAGTCTGGAAAGACCTTCAACGACTATCGCGCCATTCTGCTTCAAGTCTGGAATGTCCTTGCCCATGACAAGCGGGCGAAACTTGCGGGAAACCCGTGGGAGGGCATTTCGCGCCGGGACAAGGCGACTTTCACGCGGCGGGAGTTGACCGTGGAGGAACTGGCAAGCGTGATCGCGTCTGTAGATGGAGAAATGCGCGTCTTGTTCGCGGTTGGCATTTACACGGGCTTGCGGCTGGGGGATGCCGTGGCGCTGGATTGGGGCGCGGTTGACCTTGTTCGGGGATTCATCGATGCGACACCGCACAAGACGGCGCGGCATGGGACGCGGGTGCATATCCCGATTGCATCCGTTTTGCGCGGCATTCTGGAAGAGACGCCGAAGAGCAAGAGGCGTGGTCCTGTCATGCCGGAATTGCTGGCCATGTACCGCCATAGCGACGTAGCGCTTTCGGAACGGATACAGCGCGTTTTCCGCCGTTGCGGGATAGAGACGCAAGCCGAGGTCGCCGGAGCGGGTCGCAAGCGCGTTGCCGTTGGCTACCACAGTCTGCGGCATACCTTTGTGAGCCTGTGCGCGAATGGCGGCGTCCCGCTGGCCGTCGTTCAATCCATTGTGGGACACACCAACGCGGCCATGACGCGGCACTACTTCCACGTTTCCGACGATGCCTTGCGCGGCGCGTCGGCGGCGCTCCCGGATGTGGTCACGGTGGACGCCGAGGCGGTCGAAGTCGAGGACGCCCCGAAGGGGGCCGCAGAATCGCGCGCACGGGCCTTGCCGGGGGCGAAGGCTATTCTTGCCCTTCCCGCCCCGTCTGGCGTGTCTGGCGGCAATCTGGAAGCGCTGGCGGCGATTCTAGCGCGAATGGACGGCGTGGAATTGGCCGAAGCGGCACGGATGGTGAACGAGGCCATGAGCAACGGCGCAAGAAAGGAATGACACCCATGAAACGAGACAAGACGGAATTCAAGGCGCAGGGCGCTGACAACGGGACGTTCTACCCACAGGATGTGTATCTTCCAGATGGAAAGTGGATGACCATTTCGGACCGTGAGACGCACTTGAAGGCGCTCCGTGCCTGGGGATGCCAGAGCGAAATCTTCACAGCCACAACGAGAGAAGAGGCGGAACGAATCGCCGATGCCGAGTTGCGGGAGATTGCAGCGCTGTCTGAACGCGGCGTTGAACTCATTAAGTCATGGGTGAGGTTCTTGCCCGCCATGAATCACTACGAGGGACAAGAGCGGGGATTCTTCTACGCCACACTCTCCGCCGCCGGAATCGGCGGAAACTTCCCCAGCGGTGGCACGAAGCTACTTCGAGAACGCTTGGTTGACGCCATGAAGTGCGCTGGCTTTCTCAAAGAAGAAATAACGCGGATGCTCACAGATCCGAAGGAATGCGGCTATTGCACCGAATGCATTCAGAAAACCAAGGCGCGAATGAAGTGCAGTGATGGCACATCAAATGTTGAGGATGTCGCCAATACCAAGAAAGTCGGTTTCGTCTCCAAGGGAGGAAGACCGCGCAAGCGGGCCGACACGGACGGGGGGGGATGCACACAGGAAGAAGCGGCGAAAATCTGCGGGGTTTGCGCGAGTACAATTCGTCGTTGGGATAGAAACCAAGGAACTCCCGAAGGCTATCCAGGACGGAATCACCCTGTGGAGTTGACGGCATGGGCTAACAGGCGGGCAGAGGGGAAGAATATGAAGCGGGCCGTCCGCAACGCTGTTTCCTACGATGACCGCCGGGACCAACCCGACGAAACCGAGGATCTTTTGTAACTGACCCCGCAAAACCTAGCAGAAAAACGGCGTCAAGGTTTTCTTTGAGTTCTTATCCGTCCGTGTTTTTCCGTTTGAAAACCTTACACAAAACCTAGCAGAAAAGCGGCATTTCTGGGCCTTGTCGAGGCGATAACTGGCACGTTGCCAGACACGCCGTTGACAAGGCCATTCAATGCTCAAACCTACAGAAACTGCACTCCGTGCCATGATGGGCACGGATGGGACCATTACGAAGGAACAAGCCGACGCCGCCATTCGAGCGCTATCCGGCAAGACGGACCCCGCCCCTATCGGGCGGCTGTTGAAGACCACCGAAGCCGCACGGCTGTGCGGCGTGACAACGAAGACGCTCCGGGCATGGACGCGGGCGGGATTGCTCGTCCCCGTCTACGGCTCCGGCGCAAAACAGCGTATCGGCTACACCGAGGCCAGCGTTCGGGCGTTTCTGGAGGGGCGCATGAATCCCGCCGCGAAGAGCGCCGACGAAAGTGCAACCGCGCAGAAGGTGGAGGGCTAGGCGATGAAAATTGAAACTCTCACCCAATGGCAACGAGCCTGTACGCTCAACCGGGCGGGGAATGCGGTTCTCCACGGGGAACTCACCGAAGATGAATACCACCTTTTGCTTGGTCTCTACGCGCTTGCCTGTGGAGACACGGTGCTTCGCGGGGTTTCGGGTAGGTACCTGTCACACTTTCTGAACGGTGTGCGCAGATGCCCAGCAATTGACCCGCACGGCTTTTGCGAGGATGTTGAAACTGCGCTTCATTCGCTGGTTCAAAAAGGGTGGATTGCCTACTTTGAAGGGACTGCCGACGGAGACTGCATCGGGCTCAATTCCATGCTGTGCGGCAAATGCCCAACTGCGTATGCAATCCATGAAGGGGAGGCCTAGCCATGCGCTACAAAATCGCAACCCGTCCTGGCGCGGACTTCCGCCGGATTGAAGCGGGGGAGTCCCGCAGCTGCGCACGGTGCGCACGGTGCGGCCGCATCTTCACGGCGTCCCGCCATCGGCGCGGCCTGTGCCTGTGCGACGCCTGCCGCCGCGCCCTTGAAGCGAAGAAGGGAGGACGCCGCCATGACTGACGAAATGAAGCCCGCCGTCGAGGAGTCCGGACTTGCCGCGCTGGAGGAATTCCGCGAGGAAGCCGAACGGTCGAAATGGTACAACCCCGTCCCCGTTGAAAACCTGCTGGCCCGTCCGCCGGTTGTGCGTGACTGGTTCCTTGCTGGGTGTTTCAAGGCGCGTGACAAGGTGGAGATTGTCGGCCCGTCCAAAATCGGCAAGACATGGTTTCTGCTTGGGCTGGCCGTCCACCTTGCCGCCGGAAGACCTTTCCTTGGTATTGCTGTGCCGCGCAAGCGCCGCGTGCTGTATGTCAACCTCGAAGTCCCGGAGGACGATTTGCAGGTGCGCTTGCAGGGCGATGGGGATACGACCGGAATGCTCGCCGCCTACGGCATCAATCCCGCCGAGGTTGCAGGGCAACTCACGTTCGTCTGCTGCCGGGGATTCGGCGGATTCGTCCGCACCGCGCTGGACGGCGGAACGCTCCCGCTGGACGGCGCCGATGTGGTGGTGATAGACCCGAAGTACACGCTCATGAAGGAACGCGAGGACGAAAACAGCGCCGTCGGCCTTGCGCCGCTCCTGGCGTCGTTCTCCCGGCTGGCGAACCAAGGCCCCGCCGTGGTGTATGTGACGCATGACGGCAAGGGCTTCGCCGGGGAGAGAAGCACGGTAGACCGGGGGGCGGGGTCCGGCATCACGGGCCGTGACTTCGATTGCCGGATATGCCTCACGCGCCATGCGGCTTCCTCGGAGGATGACCCGCTCGTGGTGGCGCAGTTCTCATGCCGTGCGGCCAAGCCACCCGCCGACAAGACGCTCCGCTTCAACTGCCCCGCTCTCGCCCCATGCCCCGACATTCCCGCCGAGGTCGAGACACAGGCAACACGAACCACGAAGGGACGGCCCGACACTCCGCCTTTCGGGTGCGACGCCGTGCGCCGGATACTCAAGACAGAACCCGCCGGACTGTCCCGCAACGCGATTGTCGCACGGGTGGAGTGTGGAAAACTTGCCACCGAGTACGCCGTGAAACGGGCGCTTCCGTGGATGGTGCGAAATGGGGAGTTAACGGAATCAGCTGGGGAGAGAAAATCAACGGTGTATCGTCTCGTCTCCACCGAAAAACCAGTTGGCGAGTTGGCGTCGCCAACTGTCGCCAACTCCGCCAACTGACACCGGGGCGAGTTGGCGGCGAACCCCCCCCCCTTAAAAAGGGGGGAAGGGGTATGTTCGCCAAGTGCTATGCACTGCCAGCATCGCCCGTTCCGGTGTCTCCGCGCGAAGCGCCGAACTGAAATCAAAGATGAAAGAGAAGATGATGAACCAAGACCGAAAAGAGAAATACACCGCCGCCCTGCGGGAACTAGTCGCGTCCGAGGGGAGCCGCAACGGGCGCTTGCTTGGCGTGGCGACGCTGGGCTTGCTGGCGGGAAGGTCGCCCGCCGAGGTCGAGCAAGACTTGATGGACGCGGGAGCGGCTGGCCGTTCGCCGCTGACGCCCGCAGAGGTGCGCCGCGCCGTCGAGCGGGCCGTGTCCGACGGCTACGGAAATGGGGCCGTTCCGCTCCGGCGTCCCATGCGGGCGAGGCCGACACAGAAGACGCCCGCCCCGCCATCCACCCTGCCGCCGGAGTGGTTCATCGAGGAAATGACCCACCGGGGCCGGGAGCAGTTAGCCAGGTGGATGCATGACACCGGGACGCCCGAGGCCAAGGCCGATCCGTTCGCCGCGCTGCAAGCCGTCTCTCCCTGTTCGCTGGACGCCGACACACTACCCCGCACAATGGCCGCGCTACAAGTCGCCGCGCTCTTCGGGGACGAGGGTGAACACCTCTACGCGGGGCCGCTGACTGGGGCGAAAAACGCCCGGTACGTCCATGCCGCCGGGGACTTCATGCGCGAGGTCGCATACGGCGGGCGGTTCATCGTGCCCGCCCACCTCCCGGAACTTGTCTTGCCGAACCCCATCACAGGCCGTCAAGGACTCAATAAAGACGGCACCTCCTCTTATCGGTGCGAGGCCACCGTGTCGGCGTTCCGGCACATCTGCGTTGAGTTTGACGGCATGGACGCCCCCGGCGAACGTTGCCGCAAACAGGCGCTTTTCTGGCTGGGGGTAGTCACATCGAGGACGAAGCGCGGGCAGAAGATGCCGCTTCCGGTGCGATGCCTTGTATTCTCCGGATCGAAGAGCATTCACGCCGCGTTGCGGGTGGACGCCGCCGACGGCGAGGCATGGGGCAAGGCATGGGAGACGCTGGCGGGGACATTGCCGGGGCTTGATTCCGCGTTTCGGTCGCCCGCGCAATGCATGAGGATTGCCGGAGCCGTGCGGAACGATGAAAAGGTGCATCGTATCGAGCAGACCTTGCTTTGGTGCGTCCCGCCGGCCCCCGCATGGGGCGAACTGATACGGGGTGCGCTGTCCGCACAAATCCGCCGATAGCGAATCCCTATCCCGCGCGGTACCTGCGGGCTTGTCGCGGTCGTGAGGGCAGGATTTCGCCCGCAAAATCGCACGCCCGCAACCACAGACGGCGGCATAAACACACGTTCCGGGATTTTGTGTCGCGCCTCTCCGATTTTCTTTGTTTGGTGTCATGTTGCAATGATAGCATGACACAAAAAAACGGCACCGTTGCACAGGGGTTCATTCCTACAGACGGCGCCGACAAGTCCGGGGTTCCCGGAACGGCGCAAGTGTAGCAAAAAAGCGGATATCGCGCTATCCGCAAGTCGCGTCAGTGACGTGGAGCCTGCTAGCGAGGATACGACATCCGTCGCAGCATACTGCGCGGCGTCCTCGAGGTCAACGGGAACAATGCCGCCGCGAACTCATCTTCAGCGTTGCCCGTCCGGGTGCATCGTGATAGACTTTGCCGCGTTCCGCCCTGTGGGGCTGGGCCGTCGGAGTGATGCCCGATGAACAACACCCGCTTGCTTTGCCGTTTCGCCGGATGGGCGTTTGCGCCCTGCATCACACCGTGCGGAACGGCATTTCTTTGGAGTGATGCCAAATGGAAGCAACTAAGAAAGCCACCGCCGCGAACGACGCGGACTCTCGCCCCGAAATCGCCACACCCGCCGCCAAGTCCCCCATGGAGGAAAAGACCGAGGCGTTTCTTGCCGATGCCGTCGCCGCCGCGCAAGCCGTCCTCCCGTCCGGCGAATCCGTCGCCAAGTCCGTGGATGGGTTCGTTGTTCTGACCATCCGCGCCGTCCTCCCCGTGAATGTCGCCGCCGCGCTGGAATGGGGAGACGAACCGGACGTTTCCTATTTTGCGAACGAGGCGCTTGCATCGTCTGCCGAATGCTGTTTGATGGATAAAGACGGCCTTCCGTCCAACGTGCTTGAACAGCTCCACCTCCCCATGGATGGAGAATTCATGAATTTTGACAGGTGGCTTGCCTTCCCATATTGCCGCGCCGGATTCGCCGCCCCATCCCCTGCGGAGGTTCAAGGGGCGTTCTCGTCCATCGTTCGCTGTTTCACGCCGATGACCGACGAGCAACGGCAGGAGGTCGCCAGTTTGCTTGCCCGCGCTTGACGGTTCTTCGGCTAACTGAACACCCCCGCCCCGCTCCGTCCCCCGCCGGGGTGGTGCGGGGGTGGATATATACAAACCGCCCCCCCATGCGGATTCCCCCGTGGGGGGGTACTTTGCGGCCCGAAACCCCCTGCACCCCTTCGCATTCTGGGGCCGGAGGCGCATTTCCGCCCAATATCCGCCAGACATACAGTAACATCGTTGTCTTGTCTTGCGGGTTCACGAAGGAATCCAGTATACTTTCCACACCGTCCAAGTCCAGGTACTTCACGTCAGCGAGATTGATTCGCTGTTGACTTATCAGGTCTTGGACTTTTTGTTTGTCTGCGTCTGTCGCATGACCGCCCATGTCCCGCCATGCCGCTTCCGGCGCTGGCATCCGGCCCGTCAGTCCTTCCAGGCTGGCCGATGGAGTGCGCCACCGGGCAACCTCCATCGTCTGCCGTATGACCACGTTTGTACCACCGCGAAAGAGTGTCAAAAGAGTGTCAACCGTCCGCGAAAGAGTGTCACGGTTCGGCTTGTCGGAAGACAACCCACCCTCTGCGCGGCCCTTCGAGCAAGCCGCCTGTGTCGATTTTCGCCCATGATACCGCCGCGCATGACACCCTTTGACACTCTTTTGACACTCTTTCATGCACGGAAAGAGGGGGAAAAGAGAAAACCGAACGAAACCCGCCTTAAGCACTAAACCCTTGAAAATCCTAGGCTTTCGCGGGTTTTTCAAGGGTTTGGAAATGGTGGTCGGAGGGGGACTCGAACCCCCAAGCCTTGCGGCACATGCACCTCAAGCATGCGTGTCTGCCAATTTCACCATCCGACCGGGTGGAAAACGGGGAGAAGTATACACTCTGGCGCACGGGGACGCAAGAGGAAATTTTGCCTTTTCGCAATCAGTGCATCACGCCGCGCTGCGTGGTGCGGAAGAACTCGACGAGATGGAGGATTTCCGGAAGCGGCGGAAGCTCCGCCTCGATGCGCGCCAGGGCCTCGGAGACGTTGAGGCCGGAGCGGCAGAGCAGGCGGTGCGCCTGCCGCAGGGCCTGCCGCGATTCCTCCGGGACGCCGCGGCGCTCCAGCCCCACCTTGTTGATGCCGACCACGGTGGCGCGGCCGTTCAGCGAGTCGACAAGCATGTACGGGGGGACATCCTGCGTGATCTTCTGGACGCCACCAATCATGCACATGGTGCCGATGCGCACGAACTGGTGGACCCCGACGAGCCCGCTGATGACGGCCTTGTCCTCGATCTTCACCTCGCCGGCGAACTGCGTCCCGTTGGAGACGATGACGCCGTTGCCGATCTCGACGCCGTGCGCGGCATGGCAGTAGGCCATGAGAAGGCAGTCCGAGCCGATGCGCGTAACCTCGCCGTCGCGGGTGCCGCAGTTGACCGAGACGCACTCGCGGAGGACCGTGCGGTCGCCGACCTCGACGTAGGTGGTGCCGCCGGCGTACTTCAGGTCCTGGGTCTTGCCGCCGATGCGGGCATGGGGGTGGACGATGCAGTCGCGGCCGAGGGTGGTATGGCCGTCGACGACGACGTTGGAGACGAGCTGGGTGCCGTCGCCAATCCGCGCGTCCGGTCCGACGACGCAGAAGGGGCCGATTTCAACGTTTTCGCCGAGTTGCGCTTTCGGGTCGATGCAGGCCAGGGGGTGAATGCTCATGCTTGCTTCTCCTGTTCGTTCGACGGGGTGTCATGCGAGGCCGGCGGCTCCGCCTTGGGGACAAGGGCGCAGAGCAGTTCGCACTCGGCGACGAGGGTGTCGCCCACGCTGGCGCGGCAGGCGAACTTGGCGGTCTTCGCGCGCATGTGGAGCAGCTCGGCATGGAGCCGGAGCTGATCGCCTGGGACGACGATGTGGCGGAACTTCGCGCGGTCGATGGAGAGCATCACCGTGGTGAAGGGAACGTCCGTGCCGGCCTTCGCGATGAGCATCAGGCCGGCAGTCTGGGCCATGGCCTCGAGGAGCAGCACGCCTGGGAAGATGGGGTTGCCGGGGAAGTGCCCCTGGAAGCACGGCTCGTTAACCGTGACGTTCTTCAGGGCGTCAATGGTCGTGGCGCCGTCGGTGTCTAGGATGCGGTCCACCAGGAGGAAGGGGAACCGGTGTGGCAGCATCTGGAGAATGCCGTTGATGTCGGTGTTTTGCATAGTGGCGGCTCAGGAGGGGAAGACGGTGACGTCTTCGGGGTCGATCCAGGCGGTGGCTTCGGTATGTTCGTCGCGTGCGATGCGGCGGGGGTTGTTTTCAAACGCCTTGAGGGTGGCGCCGGGGGCGTTGGAGGAGCCCGGCACGATGAACTCGTGCTGCGCGACTTCGCCGAGGTAGACGGTGTTGCAAAGAGTCCCGCGGAGGACGTTGGGGGCGTCGGCGGGGGGTGCGGTGAAGCGAATGGCCTCGGGCCGGACGCAGAGGGAGGCGAGGGTGCCGGCGGGGGCGTCGGCGGCGGGCGCGCGGCCGACGACGGGGCCGATTTCGGTCTGGACCGTGACGCGGCCGTTGGCGGCGGGGGCGAGGGCGCCGTGGAGGAAGTTGGCCTCGCCGATGAAGTTCGCCACAAACTCCGAGGAGGGGTTGCGGTAGACGTCGAGCGGGGAGCCCACCTGCATGATGCGGCCGGCGCGCATGACGGCCAGGCGGTCCGCGATGGAGAGCGCCTCCTTCTGGTCGTGGGTGACGTAGACGGAGGTCAGGCCAGCGCTTTTGCAGATGCGGCGGATTTCGGTGCGCATCTCCAGGCGGAGCTTGGCGTCGAGGTTGGAGAGGGGCTCGTCGAGGAGGAGGCAGCGGGGGTGGACGACGAGGGCGCGCGCGAGGGCCACGCGCTGCTGCTGGCCGCCGGAGAGCTGGTTGGGGCGGCGGTCGGCGCGCTCGGACATCTGGACGATGTCGAGGGCCTCCGCCACGCGGCGGCGCAGCTCGTCCTTGCGGACCTTCCGCATCTCCAGGCCGAAGGCGACGTTCTCGGCGACGGTCATGTGGGGCCAGAGCGCGTAGCTCTGGAAGACCATGCCGGTGTCGCGCCGGTGCGGGGGGAGGCCCGTGATGTCGCGGCCGTCCAGGAAGACCCGTCCGGAGGTGGGCTCCGAGAATCCGGCGATGGTGCGAAGCAGGGTCGTCTTGCCGCAGCCGCTCGGCCCGAGCAGGAAGAACAGCTCTCCGGGCTCGATGTCGAGGGAGACGTGGTCGATCGCCAGGGTTTCCTTGAACTGCTTGACTACGTTGTCGATGGTAACCGATACGGCCATGGGGAATCGCGGGGTGGATGGAAATGGGATGGGTTTACAATAGTGTTTTGGCGGGCCGTTGTCAATGCGCGGCGGCGACAGTTTCATCCGCAAGGGCGGCGACGCGGCGGGCTCGGACGAGCGCCTCGGCGAGGTATTCGCCAAGCGGCATGGCGGCGTAGGCGTCGTTTTCGTGGCGGCCAGGCTTGGAGGCGCGGTTGAGCTCGAACGAGAGCGGGCCAGCGAAGCCGGAGGCCGCGAGGCGCCTGGCGATGCCCGGCCAGTCGGCGATGCCGTCGAAGGGCAGGAGGTGCAGGTCGTCAAGCCAGGTTGTGGGGCCCGCGGGATCGGTGATGCCGAGGTTGTCGTGGAGGTGGGTGCCCATGAGTCGGTCGCCAAACGCGGCCATCAGGTCGCGGCCCCGGTTGTAGCAGAGCTCGTGGCCCGTGTCCCAGCAGAAGCCGACGGCAGGTTCGCCGCGAAAGTGCGCGAGGAGGGCGTCGAGGTGCTCCTCGCCCTCGGTGTTTTCAATGGCGATGGCAAGCCCCAGACGCTTTGCTTCATCGACGACGCGCGCGAAGCGCTTCAGCCCGGTTTCGGTCGGGGTGGTCGGGACGAACCCGATCCACGCATGGGCCACGACGAACGGCGCGCCGGAGGCGGCCGCGGCCTGAAGGCAGTCGACAAGCTCCACGACGGCGGCCTCCCCCTTCGCCTCGTCGGCGCCCCAGAGGGCGGCGGCTTTTCCCCACGGCGCATGGACGGACTGCTGGAACATGCCGAGGGCGCGCGCCCTATCGGCAAGCGGACGCAGGTCGTCGCCGGGATTCCAGCAGACGAAGTAGCCGTTCCAGCCGGCCTTGGCGGCCAACGACAGGGATTCGTCGAGCGGACCCCAGCTCTGGGAGAGGCAGATGCAGAACGGGCGGGTGGAGAACGGAGAGGCTGTGCGCGTCATGTGCCCCATTGTAACGCCGACGGCGGCGGGAAGGGAAGCGCTGCGATTGGGCAATTGGTATTCCGTCAGTCTTGGGGGTGGTGCTGATTTCCCGCTGAATTCCGAAAGAGCAACAGACCGCCCCCCTCTGAGAGGGGGGATGTCGCGGAGCGACAGGGGGGAGTACTTCGGTTCGCGTGTTTCCGCAAATGAGCGAT
>JAEEGL013693690.1_pt1 | contig 11665 bp, 4 predicted proteins | sample 9134231 | NCBI WGS metagenome assembly JAEEGL01 (sample SAMN16246548, study PRJNA631951) | gut metagenome | biome: gut microbiome; feature: rumen; material: fiber-attached | host: Bos | place: Iran: Karaj | collected 2018-10 | reverse complement strand
TGGCGGTCTTATGTTTGCTTTTATCTGTTACCGGTTGCCGCAAACTGAACGGGGAAAAAACGTCCGGGGAATGGATTAGTGACACGGCGTATTATTATTTTGATGAAAACGGCAACTGGGTGCCAGTACAAGACCTTTCTGTTTTTAACAATGCCGCAGACGTTTCCGATAATACCAATACGGCCTCAGAATCGAAAGGCGGCAAAGCGGTGGATTCCTCGCAGTATCAAACGTTAGTAGATTATTGCGGCAATGACGATTTTGACAAAGTTTTTGAAAAGAAAAATATGACCAAAGAGTCGCTTCATTCTGATGTATTGGAGGATGACTGGCGTTTTCGTAAGCTTGAACAGAAGGATGCATATCTTACTTACAAAGTAAACGGCATTGCGGAATTCTTTGTGGAATATAGCTACGGTGCTGGCGCCCGTTACGCTAATAAAATCCAATTTTTTGTTTCAAAAGATAATAAGAGTTGGACTGAAGTTACCGCACAAGATGAGATTTACATGCTATTTAACGGCACATCTTGGGTTCGCACCCGCGCTTATTTCGGCAATATTGATCCCAAAAACCAATATTTGAAGATCCAAATTGGTACGAGCGGAAAGCATGTATTTAATCCCAACATTAATACAGTGCAAATCAATGGATTAACCGAAAGCGCTTTCGCGAAATTGGGTATGTACAATTCTAAGTTGCCGGCAAAAACGGTGTATATTGACAGTCAGAACGGTAAAGATACTAATGCCGGAACCGAGAAGGCACCACTCAAAACCCTATATGCGGCTTCAAAACAGGTGTATTCCCCCGGCAGTAAAATTCTTGTAAAATCAGGTTGCCAGTTTTCCGGTTCGTTGAATATTATTGGAAGTGGTATCAAAGGAAAACCGATTACGATTACCTACTACGGCAGTGGGGCAAAGCCGGTGATTAACGCACGCGGTGGCGCTGCGGTTGAAGCTTATGGTGAATATATTACCGTAACCAATTTGAAAATCACCAATAAATCCGGCAAAGCCGGCGTTAGAATTACTGCTTGCAAGCCCAATGCTTCACACGGCATTACGGTAACCAAATGTGCTTTTGAAGATATTAACACCAATTTTACCAGTACCGATTATGGTGCTTCGGGCGTTCGTCTTCAAGCCGCAGGTAGAGAGCCTGCGTGGTTTGACGGTGTGAATATTTCCGACAATACTTTCAATCATGTAGCGCGTTGCGGCATTACCTTAGCGTCAGATTGGACTGGTAAAGTTACCAATCAGACTTGGGGCGCTCTTAACGATATCAGTAAGGGCGAATGGTTTGGCAGTAAAAATGTTGTGATTCAAAACAACAAACTGGAAAAAATCGGTGGCGACGGTATTATACTTTTCGGATGTGACGGTGCTGTGGTACAGCATAATGTGGTTGCCAATTCGGGTTTGTTTAAAAATATGGGTGAAATCCACTGGGTTGCCATCTGGTGTCACTCCTGCAACAACTGTATTTTCCAGTATAACGAGGTATACGGAAACAGCGGGCAGAACAATGGATATGACCTACAGGGCTATGATTGCGATATTGCAAATAAGGACTGTGTATTCCAGTATAATTACAGCCACGATAACCAAGGCGGGTTTATGTTACTTTGTACGAATGACGCAACTGACAATGCCCAAACAACCGGCACGGTTGTACGGTATAATCTTTCAGTAAATGACGGTACAGAAGGCGGTATGATTTTTGATATTACCGGTAGTTGTTACGATTCCAAGATTTACAACAATACGGTTTATGTTGGTAACTACAATCAGCGGCTTGTAAATTTTGTTCATTATGACGATGGTCCTACCCATTCGAAAAACACCGTTTTCAGCAATAATATTTTCTATGCAAAAAAAGGACTTTCGATTGATTTCGGCATAACAAAATTGCAAAACGCAACCTTCCAAAACAATGTATTTTATAATATTCCGGAACCTTCGGACAGCAGAATTACCGTAAAGAATTCGTACACTGCAGACCCGAATTTGGTCTCGCCGGGCGCAACCGGAACAGGTCTGGAAAAGGTTGCTGCAAAGTATAAGCCGAAATCCGGCTATGCTCTCACAGGCGGCGTGGCAATTTCAAACAACGGCGGCAAGGATCTTTTAGGCAAAAAAGCGGATAACAAGCTCCTTGGCGCATTGGCTAAATAATAGCGAGGCAAATTTATGAAAAATCGTTTCAAAAAAATTACAGCTCTTATATCGGCATTGGCGGTTATGGTCGGCGCGATCGCTTGTGTGTCAGGATTATACACTGCGGCAGATGATGTTTATATAACAAAAACATTAACCTATAACTGCACGACCGATGGTATTGACGGATCTATTTCGGGCAATAAATACTTGCGCTATTCATATGGTAATACTTTCGTAATTGAGGCGGGTACCTATGGATTTATTCCTCTTTCTTATTCGGCGGGAAATGCGTGTTATGAGGTGTGGGAACAGGAAAATATTTCGGAGTTTTCTCTCTATACGATGAACAGCAAAACTATTTCTGATTCCGAAATGGCAAAGTGGTATATCTTTGCAGGTTCTGCAGACGGATCCAACTGGTATAGCCTTACCGCACATCGTGACAGCGACTATAGCGTACTTCTGGGAACGTCGAAATCTTTCGCTTCTTATAAACTGACAGTTTCGGATATTCCGACAGGTACTCGCTATATTCGCCTGACAGCAATTTATGACAATTCTCATGCATGGAATCACGGTTTCTTATCAGTGGAAATTCGCTATACCGAACGGTTAGAGGCACCTGAAATCCAGGCTACATACAAAAACTATTACGGTGTATATGCAAACCCGTTGACTGACGGCGGGAAAGCAATTCGTGCTACCAAACTGACAATTTCCAATATGGGTGCATTTACGGGCGGCACGGTATCGGTGATGCAAAACGGTACGGCAATTTCAGCAGCAGATCTTTATGATGAGAAGGATGATTGCTATCTTTTCACAAGCGATGGCAGTTATACGGTGACAGCTGAAAACTCAGCGGGTAACTCTTCATTGCATTTCACGCTGAAAATGACGAATGAGGATACTGTGGTAACCAAAACCACCATAGATGATATTTATAACAATGGCAAATCCATGGCGATAGAACGCACCGATCTGGCAGATTCTACCAGCCGAGTATCTATGGGTATTACCAAGTCGAACAACGCATCTCTTCTTCCGGTTGGGAAAGCCTATATGTTTCCTTACAACAGCGGCAGGGATGAACCGGCGGCTTATGCGGTTTGGTATAACGAAATCGGTTTCGGTAGTTTTTGGATTGATACTTTCAACAGCAGCACGGTTAAAACCAGTTATTTTGAAGAGTATTACAGTTTTTATTACTCGGCGGATGGGGCATCCTGGACACAAACTTCCTTTGTGATCGGGGATAAAATAACCGGATTAACCGGCAGTTCAATAGCTTCTTACCGGCTAATTGTTGATAAAATTCCAGATGGTGCCAAATATATAAAGTTCCTTTCTCTTATCACAGATGCCACAAAAAATAGGGGTTGGCAATCCGGTTTGATCCGGGCAGGATATACTTCCTACGTGTTAAAACCGGAGATTAATGCTTATTATGTTGACAGTTTGGGTTCTTTTGTCAATCCTGTTGTGGACGGCGTTACAGTGCCTTCCTCGGTACAGGTGAACTTTGTGGATATTGAGGAACAGGTTGAAGGGACATATAGCATTTATAAAAATGGGGAAAAAATTTCACTTCCGGAAGACGGCATATTAAGCGGGGATGCTTCATATCAAATCACTGCTTCGAATGTCAAAGGTACGGCTACACTGAATTTCACCATTTCTTCCGCCTTGGCAACCGCAAAAAGTGAAACCTATGTTTTTTCAGAGGGCGTAAAGAGTGCTCAAAGCGATTATGATCGGCTATTGTCTATTACGCCTCCCGGGGCATCGTCTGATTTTACAAAAGGCGATGGGCATGTGATTGTAAATGACACCGGTATTCAAAGATACAGCGACAATCTGCCTTGGTGGGGATTGACCGAAGGTGGTACCAAGCTTGCCATCGGAAGCGATTCGAAAGGATATCAAAAGGACGGGTACTTTTATTTTGTGAATAAAGGTAACGACGGAAAGGCCTATACCGGAATCAGCATTACCTATACGGCACCAATTCAATCCAGTTTTCCGACCGATGGGTATCTCGCTGTTTATACAGCGGACAAATATAATGGAAAGTACCGCTTAGTAAAGCCCATCAATGTGATAAAGGATTCTTACACCGGCGCTCCTGCTGCCGCGGTTTTTCACGCCACTTATTATTTGGGCGGAGAAGGCACCGTGGTAAAAATTGAATTTCACCCGCAGGCACCGGTTGCAGAGCTGTGGAAGGGTGGTTTCCTTTCTATTTTGAACCTGACCAAGCTGTCACTTCCGTTAATCGAAGCAACCGATGGAAAAACCAAATTGGTGTATAACAGCGTAACAAAGCAAAATGTTAATTTGTCAATTACAAATGCTTTATACAGCTTTATAACCAAAGACGGCGTGCGGATTGATATGCCAAAAGATCACATTTTAACCGAAGATGGCTATTATACCGTGACGGCTTGTAATTATTCGGGAACTTCAACGGTGAGTTTTTATCTTGCCAAAGCAATTCCGGTTATTCAATTAGAAGATTTATCAGGAAATTACTTATCCGATGGCGAAACCGTTACGGATAATGTGAAAGCAATTTTCTATAATGCTGATACGGCGATCACTTCCTTAAACGGCGAGGAATACAGTACTAAAAGCACGGTGGTATTAGATTTAAACGGTGTTTATACATTCACGGCGGAAAATAGCCTTGGTACTTTTGAATGTAAATTGATTTTTGACCGCCCACTTCCCACCGTGAATGCATATAATTTCCAATCGCACGGCATTAAGGAAGGGGAAACTGTTGTAACTCAGGTAACTTACAGTATTGCCACCGCAGATTCGTATACCATTACGCGAAACAACAAGAGTTATGTTCCCAAAACCGAGTTTTTGCTTACAGAGGAAGGGGAGTATGCAATCCAAGCAGTTAATAAGGCAGGAAAAACGACTCTGCATTTTATTATAAAATATAATCCTCCGCTTCCTAAGCTTGCTCATGAAGGCGATACGGTTGTAACGCTTGATTACGAAACAATGAAAAGAAGCGGTATCGTTTCCGATTTTGTATATTCTTATGACTCGCTAACGTTGGACACCTCTAAAGCGTTGCAAAGCAATTGGACCGGCTTCACCGGCGGGGTTTTGCATACTACAGTTACAGGCGATACACAATCGATGATCACCTATAAAACAGTAGGCTTTAAGAGCTTCCATCTGTATGCGGGTGTGTATCCGCAAAAGGGTATTGATGTTACCGATATCTATATATTAGAGGCTTCGGTCAACGGGAAAGATTTTACAAAGCTGGATTATACGGTAGAACACGATATCTCGTACATCACAACCGGTTATCAAAAATATCGGTTAGTAGCAAAAAATATTCCTGACGGTGCAAAGTATCTGCGTGTGTTGATTGATCAAAACGGAACCAATACAGCATGGTATCGTTGCATTACAAAGGCAGAGTTTAGTTACAATAAAGCAGATGTCGGGAAATTGGATGTTGATGATATTCTCTTTATGATTTCCGATGTCTATGATGGGGATACAGTTGAGGTCAAAGTCAATAATGGTGATGTTGTAATTCCCAAAAAGGTTTTTGCGGCGTTGAAAGACAACGACATCACTTTGAAAATCAATTTGCTTGACAAAAAGGGAGAACCAACTTATTTTCTTTCCTTTAACGGGCTTGACGTTGTAGAACCGATGGATTTCCACGTTGGAGTGTCGGAAGGTAGCAGTAAGGGCTCGGCTATTCTGAAAAAACTTGAAACCAATACTTTTGCCATTCTTTTGAAGCAAACCGGCGAATGGACATTAAAAGCCACATTGGGGGTTGCATTGGGCAATCGGCAGAACGGTATTTCTTATGCATTGTATCAATATGAAAATGGTGAATTCACCTTGGTTTCAACATCAGTGGCGGATAGCAATGGATTTCTGCGGTTCGATTTACAGCAGTACGGCGATTATATCATATCCTCAAACACCAAGCTTATCAAAGAAGAAGAACCGGAGAGTATTGAGCCGGTCGAAACGATTGACGAGGATCAGGAAATTGCGCCGACATATTTTAAGGTAGTGAATCGTAAAAAGTATATTACCAATAACGCAGTGAAGAATAACCATACTTTTTTGATTGTCTTGATCTGTGTAGCGGCGGGGATTTTGATTGCAGCAATTTTGATTTTCATTGTGCTGCTTAAAAATGGCAAAATAAAAATTCGAAAAGGATGAAGGGTATGAAACTAAAAAATTGGATCGTATTGGTTTTAAGCTTCTGTATGGTTGCGGTATTGGGCGCTTGTGACAAAGGAGGAAGCAATTCTGGTTCTGGCAATTTAAGCTCTTCTGATGTGGACGCCATCACGTTTGAAGGTCTGACCTTCAAAACGGATGCGAATCTTGACTTTGGCGGCAAAACTGTCACGATTGCCCGTGACACTGCTCCTAAAGCCGGTGTGAGCGCCAACTATGATCGTGAACTTGCCATCAAAGCGGCGATGGAAAAAAAATATAACGTTAAAATCGAATATATTGAATACGGATCAGGCGGTCCCCAGGAGAATTTGGTTCTGAATTATATGTCTGGTACCGCTTATGCCGATATTGTTTTTACTACCTCCCCTAATTTATTGCAAGCACTGACCAATAAAGGTATTTTCCGTCCGTTAGATGATTATATCGACTTTTCTAATGCTCGTTTTAAATTAACCGATACGGCAACACGCTATATTGACGGTAAGCACTATTCCTATTATCCTACTGAGTATGATGCGGGCTATTTCGTATATTACAATACAGATCTGCTTGCTTCCAATAACTGCGAAGACCCGCGTGATCTTTATGAAGCCGGAGAATGGAACTGGAAAAGCTTTGAAAAAATTGTAAAAGCCTGCACCGGGCAAAAGAACGGCAAAACCATTTTCGGACTTGCCGGAAGCAATTTGTTAGACGGCTTAATGGCATCCAATGGCATGACGGTGCTTTCTGCTGACACGTCATCCGGCAAAGTTGCTTGTAACCTTTTCAGTGATGCAGGCAAAAATGCCCTCAACTTTTTAAGAACACTGACCTATGTGGATAAAGCGGTTGATGGCACCTATGGCTCGCATAACGGCATTGAAACGTTTAACAACAGCTATGCGGCAATGTTGATTGGTCCGCAGTATTATGGCTCTCACTTGGTGCAAACCGGAATACCGTATGAAATGGTTCCGCTGCCCATGGGAGATGATACGGATCATTATACCAATGTTTGTCAGTATTGTTATTGTTATTCCGTATCTGCTAACAGTGAATATACCACCGAACAGCTTTTGCAGTTAGCATTTGAATTGGAAAGAAACGACCCTGCTATTGAAGGAACTTATCGTGAAATGGATTATGAAGGAAAATTGCAGGCGTTTATTGATCAGTATGTTGATCAGGCAAATCATTATATTGATGATGATCAAGCAAAGTTTGTTTATGATTTTGTTAATGATCCGGAAACTGTAAATAAGGTTGAATGGCTAACAAACGATATAAAAGAAGTAATTGTTAAAAACATATATTTGCCCATTTCAAAAGGGGAAGATGTGCGCTCGCAACTTGCATCTATTGAATCGGTCATTAAAGCGGCTATTAACGAACAGTTTTAAATTCTCCGCACGGTTAGCGGTGTAGGTGTTGTATTCTGTTATCATCATTAGAGGAAGTTTGGAGACTATGTGCAAAAGGGTATCAATTTTGGTAATATCAGTATTGCTTCTTTTCAGTGTATTACCATTTGCCGCAACGGATTTGTCCGTTCAAGCGGCGGAAACCATTGAAAATAATGCGTACAACGGCTCATATTCGGAGTATTTGAAGCAGTTTTCAAATCTGAAATCAACCGGGCAGACCATTGTGATTGATGCCCTTGCTGATTATGCCACCAATATGAAAACAACTCTTCAAAGTGCAGACGGCAAAGATTTTGTTGTCACAACAGACGAAGGGTACATAGAATGGACATTTGAGGTTAAAGAGACCGCAATGTATCATATTGCGGTTGAATGGCTGAATGTCCCGGGAAAAGGATTGGATGTCATACGAACTGTAAAGTTAGATGGTGAATTACCGTTCAACAGTATGGAATCGATCTATTTTCATCGGGTTTGGGAAAATACCGGTGGAGTTTATTATGACAACGCCGGAAATGAGTATTCTACCAAGTTGGTAGAAAAAAGTACAATTCAAGTTTCTGATTTTTATAGCGCAAGCGAGTATGCGACAGGCGGGTATAATCTTGCACTTTCCGCCGGGATGCATACACTTCGAATGGAATCGGTGCAGGAACCTATGGGCATTCACGCTTTCATTCTTTCTGCACCGAAAGAAAACAAGTCTTATGCCGAGGTTAAAAAGCAATATGAAACAATGGGTTTTTCAGCAGTATCAGCTAATACAGATCCCATTGTGATCCAAGCAGAGCATGCCGATGCTACTTCAAAAAACATTTTACGTCCGGTAGCAAATCGCAGTTCACCGGCGGTCGTTCCATATGATGTTTTGGCAAAAAAGCTTAATGCAATTGGCGGTGATAACTGGAGCGAGGTCGCAGAATGGCTAGAATGGAACTTTACTGTAAAACAAACCGGTCTGTATCAAATAGCATTTCATGCGAAACAGGATTATAAATCGGGCTTTTCCAGTTCACGCCGTTTGCTGATAGATGGAGAGTCACCTTTCCATGAAGCTGATGCCATTGAGTTTCCATATGCGCTCAATTGGCAAATGGTGAAATTAAATAGTGGAAAAGAAGATGCTTTAGTATATTTGGAAGCAGGCGAGCATACATTGTCGCTGCAAGTTTCCATTACTGAACAGTTGTCACAAGTAATTACGCAGGCACAGGCTTTGCAAGATCGGTTGATCGCTGTCTATCGTCAAATTATTATGATTACGGGAACAACACCTGATCCTTTGCGTGATTATCACCTGTTTTCCACTGTAGCCGGCTGTGAGGAATCTTTGCGTTCTGCTTTAAATGAACTGAAGAAAATTGAAGAGCATTTGGAAGAGTTGGGTTACAGCGGTTCGGAAACATCGTCCATGCAACGTCTGATTATTCAAATTACTGACTTTCTGAAAGATGATAATAGTATTCCCGAACGATTAGATTCCTTTAATTCCAACATCATGACTTTTAGTTCTTGGATTACTTCGGCAACCCAGCAACCTTTACTGTTGGATTCCATTTGGATTGGATCGCCTGAAGATCAACTTCCGGCGGCAGAAAGCAATTTTTTCAGAAAATTCTGGGACGAATGTACCCGCTTAGCGATTTCATTTGTGAGCGATTATGATGTAATTGCATCCAATGGCGACAAGAGCAATACTACATTACATTTATGGGTAGGATTGGGAATTGATCAATCTATTGTGCTGAAATCCCTTATCGATAGTACTTTCACACCTAACAGCCATATCAATGTAGATATAGAACTTGTCAATATGGGGGTTTTGCTGCGTGCAGTGGCAGCAGGGGTTGGCCCGGATATTGCATTGTTTCAGGCACAAAACACACCAGTGGAATATGCCATGCGCGGAGCAGCTTACAACCTAAAAAACTTCGATGATTTAGATGAAGTTTTAAAACGGTTTTATCCCTCAGCATATGAGAGTTTTGCATATGAAGGCGGACTGTATGCTTTGCCTGAAAAGCAAACCTTTTCAATGATGTTTTACCGAACTGATATTTTAGAGGATTTAGGTGTTAGCGTTCCCAATACATGGGACGATCTGTATGCGGTTCTGGCAAAATTGCAAACCAACAATTTATCCATTTCTATTCCTTCACCTTTTACAGGCGGAGCAGGGACATTGGGTTTAAATCAGATTTACATGATGCTGTTATATCAAAACAACGGCGCCCTGTATACCAAAGACGGCAAACATTCCGCCGTGAATACCGAAAACGCTATTACGGCATTTTCAAAGTGGGTCAATCTTTACACCAAATATAAAGTGCCCCAAACCACCAATTCACTTACTCGTTTTCGTATGGGTATCTCGCCTTTGGTGATTGCGGAATATACTTTTTATAACGAGTTGCAGATTGGCGCGCCTGAAATTGAAGGAAAATGGGATATTTCGGCCGTTCCCGCTACTGTCTTAGACGATGGGACGGTTGACCGCAGTCAAGCAAGTACGCTAACTGCATGTTTAATCTTTTCCAATTCAAAGGAAAAACAGGCTTCTTGGGAATTTTTGAAATGGTGGACCTCGTCGGAAGCACAAACCGATTATGGTACTGAGATTGAAGCTTTGCAGGGCGCATCTGCAAGATGGGCGACTGCAAACATCGAAGCGTTTGAAAATCTTCCCTGGTCCGCTAGAATCTCAAAGGTTATCAAAGAACAATGGGGTAACGTAAAGGGTGTTCCGCAGGTGGCGGGGGGTTATTATACGCCAAGAAGTATCGATAATGCTGTTCGCACCGTGGTCAACCAAAGCGAAAATGCCCGTGAGACGATTTTAGATTTTGCTGACGATATTGACGAAGAAATCAAAATTAAGAGACAAGAGTTTAATCTTGATACGAGTACAGAGGAATGAGCATGAAAAAGAAAAAATACTTTTCTTTGAACAAAGAATCCACATCGTATTTAATGCTGTTTCCATTTTTAATTTTATTTTCGGTTTTTACGCTGATTCCGGTTATCGTAACCATTGCCATCAGCTTCACCAATTACAATGTATTGGAAATGCCGAAATTTGTGGGCTGGCAGAATTATATTAATTTATTTATTCATGACGACATTTTTATGAAGTCACTTAGCAACACATTGGTTTATGCCTTGATAACTGGACCGTTGGGTTATATCATTGCCTTTGTAGTTGCGTGGATTCTAAACAATATGAAAAACTTAATGCGCACCATTGTAACATTTCTTGTTTATATTCCTACCATTTCAGGTACGGCTTATGTAATTTGGAAATTGATTTTCGATGGCGATGTCTACGGCTATGCCAATAGTTTTTTAATGAGTTTTGGATTCATTAACGAGCCGATTCAGTGGCTTACAACGGAAGAATACATATTGCCTATCATTATCATTGTACAACTTTGGATGAGCATGGGAACCGGATTTCTTGCTATGCGTGCAGGCTTTTCTTCTGTTGATACATCGCTGTATGAAGCGGCGGCAGTTGATGGGATTCGCAATCGTTTTCAAGAACTCTTTTATATTACGGTACCGGCGATGGGGCCGCACTTGATGACAGCAGCGGTGTTGCAGATATCAGGTATGTTCGCTAACGCTGCTGTTTCTGAAAATTTAGTAGGATCACCCAGTACCAATTATGCGGGACATTTGATCATTCAGCATTTGAGCGATTATAGTTCTGTTCGCTATCAAAGAGGTTATGCTAGTGCTATTTCAGTGATTTTATTTTTACTAATGATTACGATGAACAAACTGGCATTGAGACTGTTAAACAAGGTGGGGAGGTAAATTATGACAAACCTGAAGCGATTTACCCATCGA
>JAEEGL013463259.1_pt1 | contig 11665 bp, 8 predicted proteins | sample 9134231 | NCBI WGS metagenome assembly JAEEGL01 (sample SAMN16246548, study PRJNA631951) | gut metagenome | biome: gut microbiome; feature: rumen; material: fiber-attached | host: Bos | place: Iran: Karaj | collected 2018-10 | reverse complement strand
CGAAAACTCCGCCACGGTCTTTTCCGCCAGCAGGTAGCTCTCGTAGCTGGCGTTGCCGGAAGTGTCGAATATTGCCACCTGACCGGTCTGTTTCGCAGTCTCGGCGTTGTCCCCGCTTCCGCCGGCAAAGCACCAGGGCGTGTCACAATCGCGGATATCGCTGATCAGTCCGCTGTCCCGTTCACCGGTATTTTCGAACCACAGCGTCCAGCTGATCGCGTTATACGCGGGCCATTCTTCGATGTGCAGTTCGATCTTCAGGCCGTCGGGAAGCTCGTAGAGCCGCCCGTAATCGGCGGGAGTTACTTTTGCGTCGGCCAGATCAAACGGCCTTCTGCGGTAATTCAATGAAAAACGCGGGACAATATTCATTTCTTTTTTCCTTCCTGCCGCGGGTCGCTGTCCGGGCGGACCCGGGTGCGGTACCGGCGCGGCGTCAATAGATCTGTGCTTTCAGCGGTTATATGATATCACTTTTTTCCGCGCGTTTCACTTGTTTTTTTTCGCCGGAAATAGCATAATGACAGTCGAAGACCGTTACTGCCGGAGAGACATCATGTTAAAAAACATCACATTAAAAACCGGGCTGTGCGTGATCGGCGGAGGCATGTCAGGACTTTGCGCCGCGATCGCAGCCGCCCGTCACGGCACCAAAGTCGTGCTCATACACGAACGCCCGGTATTAGGCGGCAACGCTTCCTCCGAGATCCGCATGTGGATCTGCGGCGCTCAGGGCCGGGACAACCGCGAGACCGGCATCATCGAAGAGATCATGCTGGAGAACCTGTACCGGAACCCGACTAAAAACTTTTTTATCTGGGATTCGATCCTGCTGGATTTCGTGCGCCGCGAACAAAATATAACGCTGCTGCTGAATACGGCGTGTATCGACGCCGGCATCGGGCAGGGCAGATTTGCTCACGGACGGGATACAAAGATAATATCCGTGAAGGCGTATCAGTTGACGACGCAGCGCTTTTACACCGTTTTCGCGGACAATTTTGCGGACTGCTCCGGAGACAGTATACTGGCGCCGTTGACCGGGGCGAAGTTCATGTACGGCCGTGAGAGCGCGCAGGAATTCGGCGAACAGACCCACCTCTGCGAACATGACCGGAACGTGATGGGCACCAGCTGCCTGATCCAGGGCCGCGAGACCGCCTCGCCCGTGCCGTTCACTCCGTCCGAACAAACGCCGCCCCTTTCCGACGAGGACGTCCGGCGCCGGCCGATGGATCTGTACAGATCCTCGGAAAACTTCTGGTATCTGGAGCTGGGCGGCAATGAAAACACCGTGGATCACGCGGAGGCAACGCGCGACGAACTGGTGCCGCTGGCGCTGGGCGCGTGGCAATATCTGAAAGAACATCCGGCGTACCGGGCGGAAAACTGGGAGCTGGATTTTCTGGGTTTTCTCCCCGCCAAGCGCGAGTCGCGGAGAATGACCGGCGAATATATCGTCACCCAGCGGGATATTTCGTCGGACACGGTGTTCGACGATACGGTTGCCTTCGGCGGATGGCCGCTTGACGATCACGATCCGGGCGGCTACCGGTTCAAAGGCAGGCCGAATACGTCGATCCCTACGCCGGCGCCGTATTGCCTGCCCTACCGCGCGCTGTACTCCGCCAACGTGGTCAATCTGTTTTTTGCCGGCCGCAACATCAGCGCCACGCACCTGGCGCTGAGCAGCACCCGCGTCATGGCGACCTGCGCGCTGCTCGGTCAGGCGGTGGGGACGGCGGCCTCCATAGCCTGCGCGGAGGGGTTGACGCCCCACGAAGTGTATCTGGACCGGTTGACCGGGCTCCAGCGGCTGCTGATGGATGACGATTGCTTCCTGCCCCATTTCCGCAGGAGCATTGCCCCCGAATGCGTACCGGAGCCGGAACTGGCCGCCCTTTGCGACGGCAAAGACCGCCCAAACCGAATTTACGGCGACGGGCCGTGCGGGATAGACGCCGTCAACGGCACCGAACTCGCCTACTCCCTGCCCCGCCCCGTTGAAAACATATCCGTTCATATCGTTTTCGACAGCGATCTGAACCGCGACACCCTGCCCGGCGACGCCTGCGAGCGCACTCACGCCACCCGGGCCAACACGCGCCTGGACTCACCCGTGATGCATATGCCGACAACGCTCTGCAAAGAATTCAGACTTCTCGCGCAGACCGGCGGCAGCACACGGGAGATCCTGCATGTTGACAATAACCGCAGGCGCTCGTTCCACGTCCGGGTAGACGGGACGGTAGAGCGGCTGGCGCTCATCCCTCTGTCCAACTGGGGCGGCAGCGGATCCACCCGGGTGTTCTCTTTTGATTTTGACCGCGCCTGACCGGGCCGGCGCATACAAGCAGGAACGATAAAAAAGGGACAGGCAGTCCGACCCGTCGGCCGGCGCCTGTCCCCGTTTTATAAGTATACAGGAGGTTATTGTTTTTTACTGTAAGGGCAGCCCGCACCGCAGGACGCACAGTTTCCCGTGCAGCCGCCCTTTTTGTTCTTTTTATCCTTCACGAGTGACAACACCGCTATGCCGGCCAGTACCAGTACCGCCGCGATCGCAGCGAGTGTAACCGAATTTTCCGCAATCCATGCAAACATAGCGCATGCCTCCCTTCGGTCCCGCTCAGACTTTGACTTTCTGAGTGAGTTTGCTGGCTTCTTTATATTTCCTGAAGAACAGCATGTAGATCATGAGTCCCAGCACCGCGAAGGCGGCCACAAGGCTGATCACGTTTACGACCGTTCCCGCACCCGTTGCCAGCTTGCCGGCAAAGAGATTGCCGAACTGGTTGATCATCAGAGCGATCGCATACGCGAAGCCGCACTGGTAACCGATGGCGAACCAGGTCCATCTCGCGTTGTTCATCTCGCGCTTGATGGCGCCGATGGCGGCAAAGCACGGAGCGCAGAGCAGGTTGAACACCAGGAACGAGAAGCCCGCGATCTTCGTCGCGAACGCCGCGGAGATCCCCATCCAGTCGCCGTACAGGATACCCATCGTTCCGACGATATTTTCCTTGGCGACAAGTCCGGTGACGGAGGCCACCGCCGCTTTCCAGCTGCCCCAGCCGAGAGGCGCGAATATCCAGGCAATGCCCTTGCCGATGTAAGCCAGGATCGAATTGCCCATCTCCTCCTCAGCCAGCATGCGGAACGAACCGCCGACCCAGCCGAAATACGAGGTGAACCATACTACAATAGTTGAAAGCAGAATGATCGTGCCGGCTTTCTTGATGAACGACCAGCCGCGCTCCCAGGTGGAACGCAATATATTTCCGACGGTAGGCAGATGGTACGCGGGCAGTTCCATTACGAACGGCGCAGGGTCGCCCGCGAATCTCTTCGTCTTCTTCAGCATTATGCCGGAAATGATGATCGCGGCCATGCCGATGAAATATGCCGAAACAGATATCCAGGCCGAGCCGCCGAACAGCGCGCCGGCGACCATGGCTATAAACGGCAGTTTGGCTCCGCAGGGGATGAAGGTCGTAGTCATTATCGTCATGCGGCGGTCACGTTCGTTCTCTATCGTACGGGACGCCATGATGCCGGGGATTCCGCAGCCGGTGCCGACGAGCATGGGAATGAACGATTTGCCGGAAAGGCCGAATCTTCTGAATATGCGGTCGAGGACGAAGGCAATACGCGCCATATATCCGCACCCTTCAAGTATCGCGAGCAGCAGGAACAGAACGAGCATCTGCGGTACGAATCCGAGCACCGCGCCGACGCCGGCAACGATACCGTCCATAATGAGTCCGTACAGCCAGTCGGGCACTCTGGGGTTGCCGTCGCTGTCAAGCAGCGCTTTGTCCAGCAGCGCCGGGATGCCCGGGACCCATACGCCGTCCGCGGCGGGATCGGGCTCGTCAAATCCCTTTTCTTCAAAGTATGCGACCGCTTCCTTGAAAGTCATGGGGTTGGTCGCGTCACCGTCCGCGCCGGCCGGAACCGTATCATAGTAAACAGTGATTTTTGAAACTTCCAGCGTTTCATCGTCGGTGACTTCGGTCTCGGCGGACGTTTCGGCGGTGGTGAAGCCTTTCAGCTCGGCCAGGAGCGCGTCCGGATCGAACCCGTCCTCACCCGTATCGAACTCAAAGCCGAAGGCGGCCGCCGCGTTGACCGCGGCCTCGTAATCGCCGGCTTTTTCTTCATATGCTTTACTGCCGATGCCAAACAGGTGGTAACCGTCGCCGAACAGGCCGTCGTTGGCCCAGTCGGTGGCCATCGTACCGGGCGCCCCAGGAGCCATTGCCAGGAAGTACACAAGGAACATCACGACGGCAAAGATCGGAAGTCCGAGCCAGCGGTTCGTCACGATCTTGTCGATCTTGTCGCTCTTCGTCAGTTTCCCCTCTTTTTTCTTTTTATAGCACGCTTTGATGACTTCTGCGATGTAGATATATCTCTCATTGGTGATTATGCTTTCCGCGTCATCATCCAGTTCTTTTTCCGCCGCTTTGATGTCTTCCTCGATGTGAGCCAGCACGTCCGCCTTGAGGTCAAGCTGTCCGAGCACTTTTTCGTCGCGTTCGAAGATCTTGACCGCGTACCACCGCTGCTGCTCTTCAGGCAGGTCGTGGACAACAGCCTCCTCGATATGTGCCAGCGCATGCTCCACAGGCCCGGAGAAGCTGTGCTGCGGGATCGTTTTGCCGTTTTTGGCCGCGTTGATCGCCGCGTCCGCCGCCTCATTGATGCCCGTCCCTTTCAGCGCCGACACCTCGATCACCGGGCATCCGATCTGCCGGGAGAGTTCCGGGATGTTGATCTTGTCGCCTTCTTTTTTGACAAGGTCGATCATGTTGATCGCGACGACCACCGGGATGCCCAGTTCGGTCAATTGCGTGGTCAAATACAGATTTCTCTCGAGGTTGGTGCCGTCAACGATGTTCAGGATCGCGTCGGGGCGTTCTCCGATCAGATAGTTTCTCGCCACGACTTCTTCGAGCGTGTACGGCGAGAGTGAATAAATGCCGGGCAGGTCCGTTATGATAACGCCTTCGCGTTTCTTGAGCTTGCCTTCCTTTTTTTCGACCGTGACTCCGGGCCAGTTGCCGACGAACTGGTTGGAACCGGTCAACGCGTTGAACAGCGTCGTCTTACCGCTGTTGGGGTTGCCCGCGAGGGCAATTCTGATATCCATATGATGCTTCCTTTCTGCTCCGGTACGTTTCGGGCGGGTCTGCGCCTGCTCTTCCCCGGTCTGCTTTGAGCAGTCAGCGTTCGCTATTGACGATTAGCGTCCGCTAACCGGCTTCTGAAAAAAATTGCGGCGTTTTTACTCAACTTCTATCATTTCCGCGTCTGCCTTGCGGATCGACAGCTCATAACCTCTGACGGTGATCTCTACCGGGTCGCCGAGGGGCGCCACCTTGCGTACATAGACGGGCGTGCGTCTGGTGATGCCCATATCCATGATGCGCCTCTTGACCGCGCCTTCGCCGTGAAGCTTCACGACCGTGGCAGTCTCGCCGATCTTAACGTCTCTGAGTGTTTTCAAAGCTCATTCCTCCTTTTTGCTGGGTCAAATCATTATTTTTCTTGCAAGTTCATCGCTGACAGCCACCCGGCTCTCCTTGACCTTAACGATCAGGTTTTCACCGAGCGAATTGATGATCACGACCTCGGAGCCAACGTTGAACCCGAGGTTTTCGAGGTGCTGTCTGACTTCCGGACTTCCCCCGATCTTTTTTATGATCAGCGGCTCTCCTTGATCAGCTAAACAGAGCGGTATCATACTGTCCTCCTGCCTGCGGACAATTAGCATATGCTAACTGTAAGCCCTAAAATATGGTTAGCTCTTGCTAACCCTGGCGATATTATAGTTAGCCTCGGCTAATTTGTCAACACCTTTTTTTGTGCCGGAGTAAATGAGGTTTGAGCGCCTGGGTAAATGAGGCTTGAGTGCTTGGGTAAATGAGGCTTATTGCTTGGGTAAATGTCGGCTTGGGGGCTTTAGTAAATGTCGAGGCGCCTTTTCGGATGGCTCGTTTAGAGATAGACAGGACAGTTTTGCGAGTTTGGGCAATTCCGGGTGTAGCCGCAATTCCTTTTTTTGCCATTTGCGGCTACAGGATCAGGGCAAAGGTGTAGCCGCAATTCCCTTTTTTGCCATTTGCGGCTACAGGTTCAGGGCAAAGTGCAGCCGCAAACCCGTTTTTGACCATTTGACCTTTGCGGCTGCGGAATCAAAGCAAAATATTATTAGCAAAACATTATTTGCATTGATTAAAAGCGCGGTTTCCGCTATAATTGACCACAGAGCCGATCACGCAAGGAGGACGAGCCATGACTATTCGAGAATCAGGAGAAATGTACCTTGAGACCATATACATATTGTCCCAGAAATCTTCGTCTGTCAGGAGTATTGACGTCGGAACGTATATGGGCTACTCGAAACCGTCCGTCAGCCGCGCGATCGGACTGCTCAAAAAAGACGGATATATCGCTATCGACGAGAACGGTTATCTCAAACTCACCGAGCAGGGCGAATGCAAGGCCAAACGGATCTACGAACGGCACACGCTGCTCAGTCAATTGTTGATGAACCTGGGCGTCGACGAAGAGACCGCGACGGAAGACGCCTGCCGGATCGAGCATTACATCAGTCAGAAGACGTTTGACGCCATCAAGGAGCACGTCAGAAAGTACGGTTCGAACTGAACGCCGGCGATTGTAGCCATATGCGCGCGCACGACGGACAAAAATCACACGATCCCTTTGCGGAGGTGCTGCGGAAATTTGAGTTGCCCGCGAGCATCTACGCGCCATATGTATTCTGGTTTTACGACCAGGATCTGACAACACTGGGAATAAAGCCCCAGGAGATGGCCCATGAGCTGGCCGCCAAGGGGTTCAACCCCGGTTACGCGCACGCCCGGCAAAATTACGCCCGGGATTTCGGCAAACTCGGCGGCGAGCATGTGCAGGCGCTGCCGCGATCGCAATGGATGAGCCCCGAATGGTTTGAAACGCTGGAGAAGCAGGCGCTCCAGGCGGAGGCGGACGGCAGCCACGCCTGCTATGCCGACGAGTTTCAGTGGCCCTCGCTGCAGGCCGCGGGCAGGCTGGTCGAAGACGATCCGACACTGAAGTCGCGCAGCCTGCGGTATAAGTGTATTGACCTCCGGCCCGGCGAGACCGCGGAGATCGGAGAATGTTTTTTCGCCGTTGCCGCCCGCGTCGTACGGCGGGAACCGGTCTCATACGCGGAACGGACGCCCGCGGACGGATGGAAATTGACCCGCGCTTCTTTCGATCAGTCTCCCCCGGACAAAAACAACACCCAGCCCATCAATATGGCTTCATTCTGGAGCGACGCGGCAGACGCGCTGTTTACGTACAACGTCTACGTGCCCGCCTCCGGGATATACCGCCTCTCCGCGACCTGGAACCAGACGGGGCGCAACACGGACCGCGCGGTGTATTCACTTAACGGCCGGGAATTTAAAGCAGATCAGCGTGAGAATATCTGCGCCTGGCAGCAGCTGGGCAGCGTGGAATTGACCGCGGGCCTGCATGCTATTGCGCTGACGAACCGCGGTACCGGCAGGCTCTCTGCCGACGCGGTCAAACTGACGTCCAAAGACGGCGCCGAACTGATACTGGACGATCTGCAGACGTTAAAGCGGGAACGCGCCTGGCTGGACGGCGATTCCATAAGACTTTTATCGGAACCGCGCTTCACCGCCGCGGAAGACACCCGGGTGTACGTATTTGAGCTGAAGGTCCAGCGCGGATACGACGGCTCCACAATTGACAACCTGCAGAAACGCACGTCGGAGCTGTTTTTTGACCGTGCCTGGAAGCCGCATCTGGAAAAGCTCGGACGCCATATGGGCAAGGGCAAAGCCATCAACGGCATTTTCAGCGATCACGAAGGCGATTACGGCTACAAACTGGCCTGGTCGGAAGATCTGGCGGAAGAGTATGCCGCAAAATACGGCGAAGACATCCGGTTGACGCTGCCGCTCCTGATCGACCGGGACGTTCAGGGCCGGGACGTGATCTGCCGCTTCCGATGGTTCGACACCGTATCCGACATTTACGCTGCCCACTTCCACATGCTTTCCGCCCGGGCGGCGGAGCGCGGGCTCTACTTCACGATGCACACCTGGGAGGAAAGTCTTCAGCTGCAGGCGTGCTGCGTAGGAGACATTTTCAAGCTTAACCGCGGCGTTTCTCTGCCGGGGACAGACGCGCTGTGCTGCGTGTCGTATAACCCGCTGAATTTCAAAGATCATTTTTCGGTGGCGGAGTTTGAGGGCTCACGCTTCATGAACGAGGTCATGGCGCTGAACGGGCTTGCCAACTACACGCCCGACGAGCTCAAAAAGCAGGGCAATTTCCTGGCGGCATACGGCGTCAGCCACGTTATCAACCATGCCGTTAAAATGACCCGGCCGCTGGCGCAGTCGGTGGTAACGCCGGATTTTTACAATATTGACCCCTGCTGGCAGGCGATGGGGCAATACACCGCTTTCATCCGCCGCATATCATATATCAATTCAAACGGCCGCGCCGACGCCCGGGTGCTGGTACTTTCGCCAATGGACAGCATGTTCGCGCTGGCCGAAAACGACGTGTTCGATATGGATTTCAAAACGCTGGACGTGGAAGGCGGCATTCCCGCGATCAATGCGGCCTTCGGCGGTGAGGCCGGCGAGATCAACCGTCAATACGGCGAACTGATACGTCTCCTGACGCGCTGCCGCGTTGAGCATCTCACCGCGGACAAAGAGTATTTCCGGCGTATGGAAGTTTGCGGTCCTGCACTGCGATATAAGGATTTTGTATTTGATACGGTCATCGTCCCCCGCACCGTCATGATCGACCTCGCGGCGGCGGAAAAGCTGGCGGAATTCGCCGAAAACGGCGGCAATATCATCTGGATCGGACCGTTTCCGTCGTCAACGCTCCAGAACGGCCGAAACGATCCGGCGTTGGCCGCCGCGCTTTCGCGCATAGAGCGAAGCGGCCGCCTGCGGCATGTGCGCGAGCCGCGGGAGGTCTCCGTGCCTGCGGGCGTGGAAGCAGTCTCCGGCAGCGGCGCTTTGCTAAGTCACCGGCGCATTATCGACGGCAAGTTTTTTGTGTTCATCTGCCACAACGAAAACACCGCCGCGGAATCCGTTGTCCGCGTTCCCGGCGTCCGCGGGAAGGCGATCCTGCTGGATCCGGCGACCGGCAGGCAGACGATTCCCGAAACAAATGAAACACCGGACGGAACGTGCGTGGCGGTGAGCTTTGCGCCTTTCGGCGCATTCTATCTGGTGATCGACCCGCAGGAAAAAGCGGAAATGCCCGCGCCGCCCACCGCGTTCCGGGAACTCGAGCTGACCCGCTTCACGGCCTCGGTAGACCGGGGCAACACCGCCCTCTCCCTCACTCACACATTCGTTCCGGCAGTCACGGACCGGGTGCGCGTGATCCTGCGCAAAGGCTGCTTCGAGGATCCGACACATCCCGACGTGACCGTGCTCGAAGCATTCCTCCGCGGCGGGAGCGTGGCGCGGAAGCGCGTTGACAACGCTTTCACCGTGGAATACGACGAGGTCAAGGCTGTGGAATTGTCCTTCCCGGAGCAGGAGATCGACGCGGTGCGCGTGGCGTCCGCCCGCGGATTGACCTCGTACCGGATAGAGGTGTGGCAAAACGGCTGGTGGCACAACGTCTCCGAACTGGATTCATACTCCCAGAGCGAGCTCATCCGGCCGGTGACCTATCCCGTCGGCGAATACGAGGTGCCCCTCACGGACTGGAGCGAGTGGGATCTTCTGCCCGCTGCTTTTGCCGGCGTGGTGACGTACCGCACCGTCGTCGAACTGCCCGAGCCTCCCCTGCCCGGCGCGCTTTTGCAGCTGGATAAATTCAGCGGTTCAGTGCGTGCCGCCGTCAACGGCGTTTTCCTCGGCGCCAAAATGTTCGCTCCGTTCACTTTTGATACCGGTTCCGCGCTGCGTAAAGGCGCAAACGTGATCGAACTGCAGGTGTCCAATACCATCGTCAGCAACATCAGCGAAACACACGGCGGCATATCCCGGGCGGTGCTCAGATTTCCGTCTGATGCAGACGGCTCCTGTGAAAAACCGGTGCTGACGGGCTGATCATCGTCTGGCGCGGATCTGCTCGCTGCGGGTGCGGCCGTCGTATCAGCGATATCCGGACGGCAACGGCTATTTTAATTTGCGAGCCTGCTGCCGCACTCTGGGCAGAATTTGCCGTGGTCCGTACCGACCTCATATCCGCAGCAGGGGCAATATCCCGGGCCTTCTTTTTTGGGCTCAGCCGGCGGCTGCGGCTCCGGGGCGCGGTCTCCCGGGGGTGTCGTGCCCGTGTCAATGCCCATGCCCATGCCAAGGCCCATGGTCGTGCCCATGCCCATTCCCATTCCGCCGAATGTGCCCGGAACGGGGTTGGCCGTCATCGTACTCCTTATCGTCCCTCTCGCGGAATCCGGCACCTCGATCTTGTCCAGCATGTCCTCACGCGCGAATACCGAGAGCGGCGTGGTGGCGTCGAATACGATCATATGCGCGGTAAGCCGGTCCGGATATACATTGATCTGCGTATACGTGCCGAAATCACTGTCTATCAGGTTCGCGGGAACAATATACACGCTCTCCGGATCGTATTTATAGCTGACAACGTGGATCGGTGCGCCGTTCACGCCGAGCATCGTCAGTCGGTCGCCGCGGATGAACAACTTATTCACATATTTCCTGTCCCGAGGCCATTCGATCCACTCGCCCTGCAGCTTCGGCAGGTACTCGTCGTCTCTGATGATTATGTGGTCGAAGGGGCCGTTGTCAACTTTTTTCAGCGTGTAGAGCGTCTCCCCCATGATCGTGTAATAGTACAGGAATTTGAGCTCGCCGTTTTCGTAGGCAAGCTCTTTTATCATTGTGAACGGTTCGCCGTCAAAGGTGCGCGAAAGGACGTTGTCCGCCAGGCTTATCACCGTGCGTTCGCCGCGTTCGAGCCGGTCCGCGTCGTATTCGATGGACGTTGTCAGCGTAACGTCCCGCCGGTACCCGCGGACGGTCATTTCTCCGTCCCGGATCTCGACGTAGTAGTGGTAGCCTTCTTCCCAGTATCCGTTGAGTTTTTCTGAATATTTCATGCTGTTCCTCCCTGCGTCAACACTTCGTTCGCCGCTCCGGTTATAGCATGCGCGGGCGGATATGTCAATAACAAAGCGCCTTGAGGAGATCAGCCCTCCCCTAATTTAATTTTACATTCCGCGCCGCGGGTGATATAATATTGACAACACGACAGCCCGAAAGGAACACGCCATGAAACTTTCCGACATTCACTTGCGCGACCCGTTCATTCTGGCCGAAAACGGCATATATTATCTGTACGGCACCCGGCGCGGTCCGACCACCAAGGTCATACCGTGGCAGGGTCTTGACGTGTATACTTCGACCGATCTTACCGAATGGAGCGAGCCTCGGGAGTGCTTTACCCGGCCGGCGGATTTCTGGTCCGACCGGGATTTCTTTGCGCCCGAAATACATAAATACGGCGGCGCGTATTACATGTTTGCCAGTTTCCGGAGCGAGACCCGGCTGCGCTGCTCACAGATACTGAAAAGCGACAGTCCGCTGGGCCCCTTCGTGCCTTTTACCGGCGGGCCGGTCACACCGGAGGG
>JAEEGL011888771.1_pt1 | contig 11665 bp, 6 predicted proteins | sample 9134231 | NCBI WGS metagenome assembly JAEEGL01 (sample SAMN16246548, study PRJNA631951) | gut metagenome | biome: gut microbiome; feature: rumen; material: fiber-attached | host: Bos | place: Iran: Karaj | collected 2018-10 | reverse complement strand
GTCGGTGTGGTCGCCGATGATCTTGATGGAGTTCTTGTTGGCGCCGACCGTACCGTCGCCGCCCAGACCCCAGAACTTACATGCCACGGTGCCGGCGGGGGCGGTGTCGGGGCAATCCTTGAGCTCGAGGGACATATGGGTGACGTCGTCGTTGATGCCGATGGTGAACTGCTTCTTGGGATTCTCGGCGCGCAGGTTGTCGTAAACCGCGAAGATGTTGGAGGGAGGCGTATCCTTGCTGCCCAGACCGTAACGGCCGCCGCAGACCAGGTCGACGTGAACGCCCTGGGTGCTCAGCGCGGTGACGACGTCCAGGAACAGAGGCTCGCCCTGGGAGCCGGGCTCCTTCGTCCTGTCGAGAACGGCGATGCGCTTGACCGTCTTGGGTAGCGCGGCGGCGAACTTCTCGGCGACGAACGGGCGGAACAGACGGACCTTCAGCAGGCCGACCTTCTCGCCGTGAGCCAGCTTGTAGTCGATGACTTCCTCAGCGGTGTCGCAGACGGAGCCCATGGCGACGATGACGTCGGTGGCGTCCTCGGCGCCGTAGTAGTTGAACAGGCCGTAGTTGGTGCCGATCTTGGCGTTGACCTTGTTCATGTACTCCTCGACGACGGCGGGCAGCTCGTTATAGAAGTGGTTCGAAGCTTCCTTGGCCTGGAAGAAGATGTCGGGGTTCTGGGCGGTGCCGCGCTGGACGGGATGCTCCGGGTTCAGCGCATGCTCGCGGAAGCGCTTGACGGCGTCCATGTCGACCATTTCCTTGAGGTCGGCATAGTCCCACATCTCGATCTTCTGGATCTCGTGCGAGGTGCGGAAGCCGTCGAAGAAGTGCAGGAACGGGATGCGGCCCTTGATGGCGGCCAGATGGGCGACGGCGCCGAGGTCCATGGCCTCCTGCGGGTTCGTCGAGGCCAGCATCGCAAAGCCGGTCTGACGGCAGGCCATGACGTCCTGATGATCGCCGAAGATCGACAGGGCGTGCGAGGCCAGCGCGCGGGCCGAGCAGTGGATGACGCCGGGCAGCAGCTCGCCGGCGATCTTGTACATGTTGGGGATCATCAGCAGCAGGCCCTGGGAAGCCGTGTAGGTGGTGGTGAGCGCACCGGCGGCCAGGGAGCCGTGCACGGCGCCGGCAGCGCCGCCCTCGGCCTGCATCTCGACGACCTTGACTTCCTGGCCGAAGATGTTCTTCAGACCGTTGGCGGACCACTGGTCGACCAGGTCAGCCATGGGAGACGAGGGCGTGATGGGGTAGATCGCGGCTACGTCGGTGAACGCATACGATACGTGCGCCGCAGCCGTGTTACCATCCATTGTTTGCATTTTTCTTGCCATGAGTGGATTTCTCCTCCTTCAAATATTATTCGAGCCTTAATGATAAAGAAGTCCCTAATCATCTGTATTCTAACAGATGTGCGCGCGGATGTAAACCGTTTTCCGTTGTAAAAGGTTTTAAAAATATGCAAAAAAAGCGCGAATTTGCCGGTTAGCAGCGGCTTACGTTACAAAAACCGCCGCATCCGCTTTCGCTTTATAGATAAACCCGATCGGCGCGCGCAGCGTGGGGAGACAGACGCACAAAAAACCGCCCGGGGGCGGTTTTTTGTATGGGAGCCGGACGGTTGCCGGCGAAGCGGTTCGCCGTCGGAATACGCTTATTCGGCGTCGCCGTAGCCCTGGAACAGCTTGACGTAGAAGTCGACGTTGTCGCACAGGATGTTGGTGTCGATGTGCTCGTTCACCTGATGGGCGCCCGCGGTCCTGGCGCTGGACAGGATGCCGGTGAAGCGGTAGACGCTGTTTGTCGGCGTCAGGTCGCAGTAGTAGCGGGAGTCGGTGCCGCCGGCCAGCATCGAGGGGATGAACTTGACGCCGGGGTACTTCTCGCTGATGATCTTCTTGATCAGGCGATAGCCGTAGCTGTCGGTCGTCTGCACCGGGGGAGGATTGTGGCCCTTGACCAGGCGGAACTTGACGTTCTCGGGCATGACCTCGGCGAAGTGGGCCTCGAGGTCCTGCAGCGTCTCGCCGGGCAGCAGGCGGCTGTTGGTGATGACGGTGGCGTGCTCGGGCAGGATGTTGGCCTGGGCGGAGCCGGTGGCCATCGTCGGGGTCGTGGTGGTGCGGGTGAGCTGGTTATAGACCTTCTCGGTCTCGGCCAGCTTCTTGATCTCGTCCCAGTGGCCCTCGGGGTCGGCGTAGATCTCGGCGGTGTGGCCGGTCATGAACTCGGCGCGGTCCTTCAGCTCGGCGATGACGGGGGCGATGAGCTTGGTCTCCATGCGGTTGCATTCCAGATCCCAGATGGCCTTGCCCAGCATGCCCAGCGCGTTGTGCACGGGCGGGAAGGCGGAGTGTCCGCCGGGATCGTCGACATAGAACTCATAATCGGCGTAGCCCTTCTCGCACACGATGATCGTGGCCACGGGCTTGCCGTCGACCATGGCGATGCCGCCGCACTCGTCGATGGCCATGCCGAACTGGACGCCGCGCTCCTTCAGCACGTCGTGCATGATCTGGCCGGCGGCGCCGGGGCCGCCCATGATCTCCTCGTTGTAGCCGAAGGCGAGGTAGAGGTCATAGTCGGGCGTGAAGCCCTCGGCGATCAGCAGCTCGACGGCGTCGAGGTACGCCTGCATGTTGCACTTGGAGTCCGTGGTGCCGCGGCCCCACAGCACGCCGTCCTCATCCAGCGTGGAGGAGAAGGGGGGATACTTCCACATCGCGTGGTCGCCCTCGGGCACGACGTCCTGATGGGCCGTCATCAGCAGCGGCAGCTTGCCGGACTTGCCGGTGCCTTCCCACTTGTACAGCAGGGCGCACTTGCCGATGACTTCCTTCTTCAGCGTCTTGTGGACCAGGGGATAGGCCTTCTCGAGATAGGCGTGCAGCTTGAGGAAGTCGTCGACTCTCGTCTTCTCGGGGTCGGCGCTGGAGACCGTCGGGATCTTGCACATCTCGGCAAGATGCTCGATGAACAGTTCTTTGTTGTACTTCATTTGCAGGGGCTCCTTTCATCAAATAGAAGTTATTTGAATTTTACCACGTTTTGCGCCCGAACGCAAGACGCCGCGCGAGTATTTGATTGACGTCGGGTGCGATCAACGGCAATTGACAATGGAAAATTGACAATGGAAAATCGTTGTGTCGGCCTTCGGCCGACGATTTGATACCGCCGCCGATGGCGGCGCGGATGGAGACGCGGCGGGAAAAGCACAATGCCGCGCGATCCTCCCGCGGAGGGTAGGGTACGCGGCCCGTTTCCCGCAAAACGATGTTTTGCGGGAGCCCTGTTTCATTGGATCTGCCAAAACGAGTTTGGCAAATCGCGCCGCGCATGGCGCGGCAGGTACCGCATAACAGGCGATAACCCTACCGGTTTTCGTTGACGGGCGGTTGCCGGAGAAACGTACGCTGCGGATCGGCGTTTGGGAATTCCGGCGCGTTGTGTGCTCACGCCGCGCAGCGGCGGTATCCGATCGCCGTCAGGCACATTCATCATCAATTTTCAATTCTCAATTCAATAAACTGACGCGCTTCTTCATTCATAAATCTTCCGTATTCATTTTATCTAACCATTGAAATAACTCTCGCGGTCGAGGCTGCGCAGCTGGATCGCCTCGGCCACGTGCTCGGCCTCGATCGTCTCGCTTTGGGCGAGGTCGGCGATGGTGCGCGCCAGGCGCAGCACCTTGTCGTGCGAGCGCGCCGTCAGCCCCAGGGCGGAGAACGCCGCGCGCAGCAGCGCCTTGCCCTCGTCCGAGGGGTCGCAGAACTCGCCCATGCGCGAGGGCGGGAGCTGGGCGTTGCAGGAGAAGCCGAGGCCCGCGTAGCGGCGCTGCTGCACGGCCCGCGCCGCCTGGACGCGCGCGCGGATCGCCTCGCTCGGCTCCTGGTCGACGCGGTGCTCGAGGCTGTCGTACTCCACGGCCGGGACGCTGACGTGGATGTCGATGCGGTCCATCAGCGGCCCCGACACGCGCGACATGTACTGCCGCACCGCGCGCGGCGTGCAGGTGCAGCGCCCGCCCGGCTGGCCGTAGTAGCCGCACTTGCAGGGGTTCATCGCGCACACCAGCATGATGCGGCTGGGGTAGCTGTGGCTGCCCATCACGCGCGAGATCGTGATCGACCCGTCCTCCAGCGGCTGGCGCAGCGCCTCCAGCGTGTCCTTGGAGAACTCGGGCAGCTCGTCGAGGAACAGGACGCCGTTGTGGCTCAGCGAGATCTCGCCGGGCCGCAGCACGCGCCCGCCGCCGGACATGCCCGCGGTGGAGATCGTGTGGTGCGGCGCGCGGAAGGGCCGCGAGGTGACGACGGGCCGCCGCGGGTTCAGCAGCCCGGCCACCGAATAGATCTTCGTCGTCTCCAGCGCCTCCTCGGCCGTCAGGTCGGGCAGGATCGAGGGCAGCGCCTTGGCCATCATGCTCTTGCCGGAGCCGGGGGGACCGATCAGCAGGATGTTGTGCCCGCCGGCCGCGGCGATCTCCATCGCGCGCTTGACGCCCTGCTGGCCCATGACGTGGCGGAAGTCGGTCGCCTCGCCGCGCGTGGGGACGAACGGCGCCGGCTCCATCGGGCGGATCGCCTCCTCGCCGCGCAGGTGGGCGATGAGCTGCAGCACGTCGCGCACCGGGTAGATCTCGGCGTCGGCGGCGAAGGACGCCTCGTGGGCGTTGTCGGCGGGCAGGAAGATGCGGCGCACGCCGGCCTCGACCGAGGCCAGCGCCATCGGCAGCGCGCCCGACACCGGGCGCACCTCGCCGGTCAGCGACAGCTCGCCGATGAAGCAGCAGTCGGGCGCGGGCGTGCCGATCTGGCCCGAGCAGGCCATGATGCCGATCAGGATCGCCAGGTCGTACACCGGCCCCTCCTTTTTGAGGTCGGCCGGCGCCAGATTGACCGTGATGCGCTTGTAGGGGTAGGCGAAGCCGCTGTTTTTCAGCGCCGCGCGCACGCGGTCCTCCGCCTCCTTGACCGAGGTGTCGGGCAGGCCGACGATCTCGAACGCGGCCTTGCCGTTCGAGAGGTCCACCTCGCACACCACCTGGCGGCCCTCGATGCCCAGTATCCCCGCTGTGTTGATCTTGACGACCATGGCAGCGCCTCCGTTCGTTTCGTTCTCTGACATGATTGTACTATATTTGCCCGCCCTTGGCAACGGCAGGAGCCAAGATTCCCCACGCAACGCAGGCATGCGTGGGGACCCTTTTGATCTGATGGATTTGCCCGCAATGAACTCGGGCAAATCGTTGCGCCGGACTGCGGCGCGGCGCAGAAGCGCCGTATCGCCGCCTGCGGCGGCGGGGATGGGAACGCGGCGTCGATGCACCGCGCGGATGGTTCCGTAAACCTCGCGGGGGCCGGCGCCCTCGCCGCCCCGTGTGTGCGTGTTCCCGACACACGTTCCGGAGACGAAACGGTCGGGTTTGTCCCCTGTTGCACGGTACGCGGAGGGCCGCGTACCCTGCGACGTGAGAGAATTCATCGGCGCATTCCTTCTGCGCCGCGCAGCGGCGGTATCAAATGCGCCGCAGGCACAACAATTATTCATTATTCATTTTCAATTATTCATTGCCCCAAAAAAGCCGCCCGAAGGCGGCTTTTTTCATTCTTCTCTTCTCAGCAGCGCGCGCATCTCCTGCGGCGTGAAGCGGCACCTGTCGACATTGACGAAGGTGCTCTCGACGCCCATGAAGGGCACGCCCTCCTTCTGCAGCACCATGATCTGCAGCCGCCCGGTGATGATGCGCCCCTGGTCGTTGACGACGCGGTGCCAGGGCAGGCTGCCGGGGCAGAACTTCATCGCGATGCCCACCATGTTGCCGCTGTTCGGCTTGCCCATCGCCTCGGCGATGTCGGTGTAGCACATCACGCGCCCTTCGGGGATCAGCGAGACGATATGATGCACGTTTTTGAAAAACCCCATTGTTTATTCTCCCTTGATATCGATCCACACCGGCGTGCGGCCCATGTGCCGCAGCACCTTGTCAAAAAGATCCGACGTCGCCATCACGAGGCTCATGCCGTTGTCGCCCGGGTGCATGCACACGCGCGGGTTTTTCAGAATGTCGCGGTCGGCGACGAGGATGATCTCGCGCTCTTTGTCGAAGATCAGGCTCAGCGGGTTGACCGCGCCCGGATGGATGCCGAGCTGCTCCTCCAGCGCCTCGGCCGAGCCGAACGACAGCCGCGACACGCCCAGCGCCTTCGACACCTCGGCCGTGCGGAACGGCTTGTCGCCCTTGATCAGCAGCAGGTAATACTGCGTCTTCTGGCGGTTGCACAGGAACAGGTTGCGGAAGAACGGCGCGCCCAGCTCGCGCTCGATGGGCGGCAGATCCTCCATCGTGTGCGCGTCGGGATGCGTCGCGGTGCGGTATTCGACGCCCAGGCTGTCGAGCATGTCGAAGATCGGTCTGTTGTCAAACATGGCGTTTGTTCCCTCCAAGCTGCATCAGCAAAACGGCGAAGATGATGATCCCGCCGCCGATGAGCACCGACAGGCTCCAGCCCTCGAGGCCGATGGCGATCGAGATCAGCGTGGCGAACACGGCCTCCATGGTGTACATCACGGCGGCCTTGTTGGCGTTGACGTGCGGCTGGGCGTACACCTGCACCACCCCGGCCACGATCGTGGGCAGCAGCGCCGTCAGCAGGATCGCCGTGCCCGCGCCGCGGAGCTGCGCGGCCGTCGTGGCGCGCAGCGCGCCGCTGACGAGGCAGCAGCCCAGGCCGCCCAGCCCCGTCGTGGCGAACGACAGCAGCGACAGCACGATCGGGTCGAGAGTCGCGCCCACCATCGAGGTGTAGGAGAGCTGGAAGGCCCAGCACACCGCGCCGACCAGCGTCAGCGCGTTGCCGAGGTTCAGCGTCAGCGCCTCGCCCGGCCGGATGTTGAGGATATAGATGCCCACGAGGCACAGCAGCACGGCCGCGTAGGTGATTCGGTCCGGCTTCTGCTTCATCAGCAGCCAGGTGGTGAACGGCGCGATCACCACATATGCCGTGGTGATGAAGCTGGCGTTCGAGGGCGTCGTCAGCGCGATGCCGCCCACCTGGAACATCATGCCCACCAGGATGATCAGGCCCATGACGATGCCGCGCCCGATCTGTTTCTTCGTGCTGGCGAGCAGCTTTTTCAGCCCGAACGGCAGCAGCAGCACCGCCGCCAGCGTGTAGCGCAGGAAGAGATACATCTCGCTGGCCATGCCGGTGTTGGTGATGATCTTGGTCCAGACGAACGACATGCTCCAGGTGACGGTGGTGATCAGCAGCAGCGCCTCATAGCGCCACGCCGACCGGTTTTTATCAGCCAAAGAACGCGACCTCCCCGCCGTTTTCACTACCGTTCAGTATATGGGAAAACGCGCCGGTTGTCAATTCATCATTCATTCTTCGGCATTCATTAAAATGTCCGCAGGATATCATCCTGCGGACATTGTTTCGCTCGCCGCGCCTGTGCGGCATGCTTCACTGTTCTATCACGAGCGCATCGAAGCCCTCGAGGGGGATCATGTCGACGTCGCCGACGAGGAACACCTTCATCACCGGGTCCTGCGGGGCATTGTCGAGCGTGACCTCGGCGCGGAAGGACGCGCCCACGCCGGCCAGCGGCTCGGCCGTGACGACGTCGCTGCCGAGGAACCTGTCGCCGTCGTACACGGCGCACAGCAGGGCGACGCTCGCGCCGCCGTCCTCCTCGCTGTTGAACACCACGACGCCCGAGGCGGAGACCGTATTGCCCTTGATGGTCAGCCTGGGCGAGACGAGGCACCACAGCTCGTCGCGGTCGGCCACGGCCTCGGCCAGCGAGTCGAAGCCGTCGGCTGTGACGGTCACGGCAAAATCGACCGAGATATCATAGTTCTCGGGGCTGTCGGCGGCGATCGCTTTGATCGCGACCTCGCCCGGCGCGAGGGCCGTGACGACGCCGTTTTCATCGACGCGGGCCACCTCGTTGTCGCTCGACTCCCAATAGAGGTCCCTGATCGTGGCGTCGACGGGGTCGTAGGTGACAGTCAGCTTCGCCGTCTCGCCGACGGAGAGATTCAGGTCGCCGTCGTCCATCAGCGTCGGGCCGCGGTCGAGCCTGAGCAGCTCCTTGTAGGCCGTCGTCTTGTCATAGACCTTGCGCACGTCGTCGATGACGGGCTTGATCTTGTCGTTGTAGTAGTCGGAAACGTTCCACCACGCGAAGCTGCCCCACGAGTAGACCTTGCTGCCACTCTTCTGCTCGCCGCCCTTGGCGCTGGCGAGGATCGTGTTGTACTTCTTCACCGCGGCGTCGATGTCGCTGTCCCAAGCGCCCTGGGCCGCGTAGCGCATCCACGTGCCCTTCTGCTTGAGGACGTCGGCGTAGAGCTGGCGCATCTGGGTCATATAGCTGTTGTAGCCCTGCAGATCGTCCAGCAGCGCCTGCACCCAGTAGGCGTAGTCGATCTCGTAGCGGGTCGTATGGCTCTCGTCGCGGTAATCGCCGTAGATGATGCGGCCCTTGAACTCCATGTTGCCGCCGATGTAGTCGTTGAGGCTGTATTTCTCCACCAGCTCGGGATACGTCTCGAAATCGCCGAACAGGTCCCTGAGGTTCTGCAGCTCGTTATCCGAGAGGAAGCAGTTGATATACTGGTAATACTTGTAATGCGTCGTCTTGGCCGCGGCGCGGATGACGGCGCGGGCGCTGTCGATCTGTTCGATGTAATACGTCTCGTCGATGGGGATGTCGTCGATCTGGCTGATGATGTCGGTGGCCAGCGCGCGCTGCTGAGCCTCGGTCTTGCCCTCGAAATAATCCGTCCACAGCTTCCAGCTGTTGCGGTTGTTGATGGCGTGGTCGCCGACGTTGACGTCAAAGGCGCCCGTCAGCGCCGTAAGGTAGGCGGGGAAGGTGCGGCGCAGGGCGCGCAAGGACTCGACGTTGCGGCAGATAGACGCCATGGCGACGTTCATATCGTCCTCGGCCTCCTTGAAGACCTGCCACTGCAGGCGCTTGTTGGCCTCGAACTCCTTCCGCTTCTGGCGGAAGTCGTCCAGCTCCTGCCGCAGGACCTCGGCGTCGCGGCGGGAGCTCTCGGCGCGGTCGAGGAACTCGTCGCGGCGGTTCTGGATGAAGACCATGTCGCGCTTGAACATCTCGTCGAAATAGTCAAAGAAGAAGCTCGAGCCCCAGTCGCCGTAGAAGCTTGTGCCCTCGGACAGCGAGTAATAGACGTTGCGCAGGGGCTGTACATCGGCGGGGAACGAGCGCGTCAGGTCGTCCCACGCGGCGGCGATGCGGTCGGCCTCCTGGGCGCGCGCCTCCATCTTGGTGATGGCCTGCTCCCAGATCGTCTCGAGCTGCTCCATGCTGTTCTTGTAGTCCTCGCGGGCAAAGTGGCGGTTGAACCACTTTGCGTACTTGAACTCGTTGATGTACGCCGCCTTGAAATCCTTGAACAGCACGCTCATCATCCCGTCGAGCTGGCCCCACAGGGCCCGCGGCTCATACGTTCCCTCCTCGACGTCCAGGATCCCGCTGATGTCGGGGTTGAGCGTGTCGTCGATGTTCCTGTCATTGAGATAGGGCTGCCACGCGCCGCGCAGGCTCACGTAGCTCTCCTCGGTCTGCCGCGCGATGGGGAGGGCCCACTCGACGGCGGCCTGCCGCAGACGGCTGTGATACTCGCTGTCCGACTCGCCCTCCTGCCGCGTGGTGTCGATGGGCGGCTCGCGGTAGGTGCTGAGGTAGACGGCGTCCTTGTATTTGGCGTTCTCGATGGCCGCCTGCCGCTTGGCCTTGACCTGCTCCTCCTCGGCGGCGCGGCGCTCGTCGAGGGCGAGGAGGTCGCCCCACTGGGCCTTGAGGTCCTCCTGCATGCGCTGGCAGGTGATCATGCCCGCCTGGGCATAGTCCTCCCACGCCGCCATCAGCTTCCAGTACATCTCGATGGCCTTGGCGGCCTCCGCGGCGTCGATGCGGCGGTCCTCGCCCGTCAGCCAGGCGACGCCCGTGTACTTCTTGGCGAAGCTCTTGAGGCCGTCGGACACGCCGAGGCCCTTATCGATAAAGCCCTTGGCCGCATCCTTGAGGGAGCCGAGGTCCTTGGGCGGGATCATGTTGTCGAGGATGATGTCGATGAGGCCGGAGCTGACGGCCGTCACGGCCGTGTTCGTCTGGGCCTGCTTGAGGTTGATGAGGCGGCGCCACGCCTCGAGGCCCTCCGTATAGGCGACGTTGAAGTCGTTGGTGTCGCTCTGGAACTGCTCCCATTCGCTCGCCGTGTGGCCCGTCAGGCCCGTATAGGTGCCGTCGTCGAGGTTGACGGGCGAGGGGTTGGGACTGTCGGGGTCGCCGTAAAAGGCGTAGAGCGCGGGGTAGTTCCTGGCGGCGAGGCGCGAGCGCAGCGTGTCGCCGGCGTCCTTCCAGCCGGAGTTCTCATTGGCGAACTCGAGCATGTCCTTGGCGCCGCTGTAGCCGAACTGGGTCTGCATCTGGCTGTAAAAGCCGGAATACCATTTGGTGACGGCGCGCTTGTCGGCGTCGCTCATGGCGAGCCACGCATTGTAGTTCTCGCCCGGCAGCGCCTTGGTGCTGTCGATGGGATCGCCGTTGCCATAGCTGTAGGTGATGTAGTGGCGCACCATCACGCCCGTCGAGCGCAGCTTGACCTTTTCGGAGCCGTCGGCCGCCAGCGCCGTGCACATGCCGGCCAGCATCGCCAGCGCCAGCAGCAGCGTGATCAGTCTCTTGGATACCTTCATCATAACGACCTCGCTTTCCTGGTTGTCTGTATCGTTTATTTTCCGATGACGATGGGATCGAAGCCCTCGAGGGGGATCATGTCGACGTCGCCGACGAGGAACACCTTCATCACCGGGTCCTGCGGGGCCCTGTCGAGCTTGACGTCGGCGCGGAACGACACGCCCTCGCCGCCGCGCAGCACCGCGTCGGTCACCGTGCCGCCGACGTAGCGTCCGCCGTCGTACACCGCGCAGAACACCGCGCCGGCCGGCGCGTTTTCCTCGCTGTTGTACAGCAGCAGGCCCGAGGCCGACACCGTCGTGCCCTCGACGGTCAGCGTGGGATCGAGCACGCCCCACGTCTTTTCGCCCAGCGAGGCGGCCGCCTCGGCGACGGAGGCGAAGCCCTCGGGCGCCGTGACCGTCACCTTGTACGTGATGCTGATGGGGTCATAGTCGACGCTGTCCAGCGCCGTGGCCGTCACATAGGCGACGCCCGTCGCCAGCGCGGTGATGACGCCGTTCTCATCCACCGACACGACCTCCTCCATATAGGTGTTCACGTTGCGGCAGGTGTAGAGGATGTCGGGGATCGTGGCGTCGGCGGGCTCCACCGCCAGGTCGAGCGCGTATTGCCGCCCGACGGGCAGCGTGATGTCTTCGCCGGTCTCGGCGTCCATCAGGGAGGGACGGCCGCTGCGCAGGCGGAGGACTTCCTTGTATTTGAGCGTGCCCTCCAGCACCTTCTCCACCTTGCGGAACAGCGGCTCTAACACGTTTGTGTTATAGTCGTCCATCAGGAACGGGACGCATGTCGCGCTCCTGTTCCTCTGGATGGCGATTTCCACCTGATTCTTGTAACGATCCAGGGTGGACGACGCGCCGTCGCGGGCCTCGCGCATCATCAGGCCGAGGTCGCGCGCGGCCATGTGATAGATCT
>JAEEGL010859379.1_pt1 | contig 11665 bp, 8 predicted proteins | sample 9134231 | NCBI WGS metagenome assembly JAEEGL01 (sample SAMN16246548, study PRJNA631951) | gut metagenome | biome: gut microbiome; feature: rumen; material: fiber-attached | host: Bos | place: Iran: Karaj | collected 2018-10 | reverse complement strand
GGCAGGAAGCGTCAACATTCCAGACCAGCTGTTCATGGAGCGGTGCGCCAGCCAGTCGGCGTTTCCTTTTTTCTCATTGTACGGCAGTTCCTGCCCGTAGAAAGGTTCTATTCCCTCGCCCGACGAATATGAATCGCCCAGCGACACTATTACGGTTCCTTCGCGCTCGTACGCATCTGTTGCCGTGACAGCTTCAGCCGGGAGCTTCGTGAACGATATAATAAAGATCATCAGCAAAAAGCATGAAATCATACTCCGGAAGCCGAAGGATCTGCACGTTTTTTTATTATCATATCTCAACAGCTTCATCTTCTTCGGGTTCTCCGGGGCAATGATCTTATGTGCAAAAATTTTATCATTTCACCGAGTCAAAGTCAAACGGGCTGGCTCTTTTCCTGGGTAAATGTCGGCTTTAGGGCCGGGGTAAATGTCGACCTTTTTCTTGGGTAAATGGTGGTTTTGGTGCCGGAGTGAATGTTGCGGGCGCCTTCTCTGACCGGTCAGCTGCATGAGTAAACGTCCGCAAGTCCCTTGAAGTTTCTCTAAAGCACCCCGGATTGCTTCGGAAGCGTATCTGAGGTGCCTCGGAAGTGCCAAAGAGATGCCCCGAGGACGGAAAAGCGGTTCAAAGAGAGGCAATCGAACATAATTGATGTCTTCCGTGTTCGACGCATACTGAAAAATGAGCATAAAATTGCACAAAAAAACGGATATCGCATTTTTTATCGAAAAAAGCGAAAACCGTCGGATAAAAATGAGCGAGAATACGAAAGAATGAGCGAGAATGCGGATGAACGACCCTTTCCGGGCAGCGCGGCAGGCAATGCGGCGGGCGCGCAGGGCAATGTTGCTCACGCCGCCTCCTTACGAGGAAGTTCCGGTCGAATATTACCGCTTGATCTCACGGAATCCGGAAAAAGGACCTTGAGAAAAAAGTTATTGTTCTCGCGCAAAATATATGATATTATATTAGAAGAGTGATTGGCGGTATTGCCCGCGTACATGCGCGGGTGGTGCCGGCTGTCCCGAAAATACCAATGATAAGCCGTTTCCGGTTGCCGCCGGAACACAAAAAAGGGTGAGTGTAATTGGAAAAATTCGTAATTGAAGGCGGGGTACCGCTGAACGGTGAAGTTTACGTCAGCGGCAGTAAAAACGCGGCAGTGGGGATCCTCCCCGCGGTGCTGCTCTCGGACGCCCCGTGTACTATAGAAAATCTGCCTGACATCGTCGACGTCAAACTGATGCTGGAAATACTCGAAAAGATGGGAGCGGTCTGCACTTGGATCGGTCCTGATGTAGTACGCATCGATCCCGCCAACGTGACGTCCTGCTCGGCGCTGTACGACGTAGTCAGCAAACTTCGCGGCTCGTATTACCTGATGGGTGCGCTGCTGGGGCGATTCGGGAAGATGGAAGTGTCCCTGCCCGGCGGGTGCAATCTCGGTGCGAGACCCATTGACCAGCACTTAAAAGGCTTTCAGGCGCTGGGCGTCAATATCCAGACCCAGTTCGGCGCGGTGCACGGCGTGGCCAAAGACGAGAGCGGTTATCTGATCGGTTCCAACATTTATCTTGATATTGCCTCCGTGGGAGCGACCATCAACCTGATGCTCGCCTCGGTCAAAGCCGCGGGTCAGACCGTCATTGAAAACTGCGCCAAAGAGCCCCACGTGGTCGACGTTGCCAACTTCCTGAACGCCATGGGCGCCCACATCCGCGGCGCGGGCACCGAAATAATCAGGATCACCGGCGTGCCTTCCCTGCACGGCGGCATAACTTATTCGATCATCCCCGACCAGATCGAAGCGGGCACGTTTATGATCGCCGCGGCCGTTACCGGCGGCGACGTGACCGTAAGGAACCTGATCCCGCGCCATCAGGAAGCGCTCACAGCCAAACTTGAAGAAATGAACGTAGGCGTTGAGGAAGGCGAAGACTGGATCCGCATTTTCAGAAAAGGCGAACTGCGCGCCGCCAACGTCACTACACAGGTCTACCCCGGCTTCCCCACCGATATGCAGCCCCAGATCGCGGTATTGCTTACACTGAGTCAGGGCGTGGGGCAAGTAACGGAGAGCGTCACCGGTTTCCGTTTCCAATATACCGAGGAACTCCGGCGCATGGGCGCGGATATCATGGTCAACGGCAAGACCGCCACTATCAAAGGCATCGAAGGTCTTAAAGGCGCCCCGGTGCGCTGCCCCGACCTGCGTGCGGGCGCCGCGCTGGTACTGGCCGGACTGGCGGCGGACGGGCTCACCGAAGTTACCAATATTTACTGTGTTGACCGCGGCTACGTACGTTTTGAAAAGAAACTCCGGTCGATCGGGGCGCACATTGCCCGCGTAGTCGATACCGAAAGCGCAATCTGAAATGATCAAACTCTGCACATTGTTCAGCGGCAGCAGCGGCAATGCCACATTTGTAGGCACTGACCGCGTCAAATTGCTTGTTGACGCCGGCCGGACCGCGAAAGACATCGAGCGGGAGCTTGCCGCCATCGGCGAAGACCCCCGCGAACTGGACGCGGTGCTGGTCACCCACGACCATATTGACCATATCTACGGCGTAGGCGTGCTGGCGCGGCGCTACGGAGTAAAAGTCGTTGCCAACGAACGCACCTGGGCCGCCATGTCGGATAAACTCGGCCGGATAGACGATACGCAGCGAATAGTGCTCAGCAAGAACGGCGGCACCGCGGCGGAGAGCGAATTTTCTCTGGGCGATCTGGACATCCAGGCGTTCCCGGTCCCCCACGACGCGGCGGCAACTGTGGGCTACTCTTTTATAGGGCGGCGCGGCAAAGTCACCGTGGCCACCGACACGGCGTATGTTACCGACGAACTGCGGCGTCAATGCACCGGCAGTTCCGCTGTGCTGCTCGAATCCAATCACGATATCGAAATGCTTAAACACGGCCCCTACCCGCAGTATCTGATCGCCCGCATCGCCTCCAAACACGGCCACATGAGCAACGATGACTGTGCGGGATTCATTACCGAACTGGCGCAGTCGGGCACGCGGGCGTTTATCCTGGGCCATCTCAGCAAGGACAACAATTTGCCGGAACTGGCATTCTCCGCCGCGGCGGAGGCACTCGGACGGGCGGGGATCAAACTGGTGGAGTACGGCGATATTGTCCCCCCTGATTTTTTTGAAGGCGGTGCGTACGCCGCCGGTATTGGCGCGGAGCGGGACGCGGTGCTTTGTGTTGCCCCCCGCGACGGTCACGGCAAGGTGATGCTTATATGATCAAATGCTCGTTTCTGTGTGTGGGCAAGCTTAAAGAGGATTACACGAAAAAAGCCGTGGCGGATTATTGCACGCGGCTTTCGAAATATTGCAAAACAGACGTGATCGAAGTGCCGGAATCGGATATTGCCGGCGAAGGCGAAGCGCTGATAAAAAAGCTTCCGGAACGCTGCTACCTGATCGCGCTGGACCTGCACGGCCGCATGCTGGATTCGGTGGAATTCGCCGGGCTGCTGGACCGGGAAATGACGCGCGGCGCGTCACATTTCGTATTTGTGATCGGCGGCAGCGACGGCATCGCGGCGGCGGTCACGGACAGGGCGGATTTCCGGCTCTGCCTCTCCCCCATGACGTTCACGCACCAGATGACGCGCGTGATACTGGCCGAACAGCTTTACCGGTCAATGAAGATCCTGGCCGGAGAGACGTATCACAAGTAGCGGCAACGCTATTTCAGCGCATTGTCAAATTTTGAACACGCTGCACTCGTTGCCTTCGGCCTCCAGCAGCGCCATTGCCGCCCGCGCGCGGCTTTCTTTTTTGAACAGGCAGAAAAATGATGAACCGCTGCCGGACATCAGCACTTTGTCCGCGTCGGTCTGCTCCAGGCGCGTTTTCAGCGCTGCCAGTTTCTTGTTCAGTGAGAACGCCGGCACCTCCAGCACATTTTTCAAACCGGCAAAAAACGCGGACGAATCGCCCGTCTCCAGCGCGGAAACGAGCGCTGCGGTATCCGGGTGTGCATCGTCCGGGATCGTCATTTCGTCGTATTTACGGTACACTTCCCAGGTGTCCATGCCGTATCCCGGATAACAGATCAGCATAAAGCGGCTTTCCGGCGAAGGCAGCTGCCGCACCTGTTCCCCCGCGCCGCTCACCAGCGCGGTGCCTCCGGTGAGCATAAACGGCACGTCCGAGCCCAGTTTGCTGCCCAGCGCGGTCAATTCCGCCGCGGACAGCCCCAGCCCGAAATGCGTATTGAACCCGTTCAGCACCGCCGCACAGTCCGCGGAACTGCCGCCCAGGCCCCCGCCCACGGGGATGCGTTTTTTAATTGTGACGGTTATCTCGTCGTCTGTCCCCATGATCCGCGGGTACGTGCGCAGCATAAGTTCGGCGGCGCGGTACGCGGAATTGCGGCTGTCTGAGGGTATCAAGCGGGAATCCGTGGTCACCCTGAGCGGCAGACGGTCCGGGACGGCAACATTCTTCGGCGCCGCTCCGCCCTTCACGGCGGAAGTGATCACCACGCTGTCGCACAGAGGTATCGTCTGCATGACCGACTCCAGCACATGGTACCGGCGGTCGTCCAGTCCGGTCACGTCCAGCGAAAGGTTGACTTTCGCATACGCGTCGATCTCGGTTCTTCTGTATGTTTTGGCTGCCATTATCAAATCCTCCGTACCCGTTCCGCTGTTCCGGGTCAAATGTTTTTATCGTTTCAGATCTCCGCAGCGGTCAATCCGCCGCACTTCTCCAGCGCGTCCTTATACGCCACCACGCATACTGTTCCTTCCGAGACGAAACGTTCCAGTATGTCGCAGAAGTGCAGGATATCCTCGCGGCTCGTCGCGATCAGTTCCGCGCGCCGCTTTTCCAGGATCTCCCGCGTGATGCCGCTGTACCAGTTGTTGTCCGCGACCGCGGCCATATTGCGCGGCGAAAGCAGCGGCTCGCCGTCGGCCACCGCCGAGATGATATATTTGTCCAGCGGCCTGCCGGATGCACAGAATTCCCGCAGGTACGCGGCAATGCGCTTATTGACCTCCAGCGAACCCGCCGGAGACGGATCGCGGTAAGAATACGTGAACATGTCGCCCGCAATGTTGGCAATGATGCCCGCCCCGTACGCGCCGCCCTGGACCCGCACCTCGTTCCATAGATAATCCAGCGAAGCGATCTGCGCGGCGGCGGCAATTGAACCGGTGCTGTCCATGCCCGCGCGCCGGAAGTTGAATCCCTGCACCGCGAACCCGATCTGCGCCGGTATGGTGATGCCCATGCGCTCCGGGATCTCCGCCCGGTAAGGTGTCAGTACGGGGGCTTCGGGCAATTCCGCGCTGCCGGTGTTTTTAAACGCTTCCGCTATGAGCGCGGCGTCAACGTCCTCCGCGGCAGCCGTCATAACCGTCAGCCTCCGCGCATCGATGCGCGCGCGGAGCTTATCAATAACTTTCAGCAGTTCCGGCAATGCGGCGTCGAACTCACCCGCCAGCTTGTGAGAATACAGGATCATGCTGCGGCCGGCGATCGCCTCCGTGACCGCTCCGGACGCGGAATAATGCGCCAGCGTCTCGCGTATGCCGACCGAGTGGCCGGCATTGACCGCCATCTGCTTAACGTTCTCGTCATTCTGGAGCGCCATTTCCTTCATGCGCGCGTTGTCATCGAACAGTGTCTCGGTCAGGATCTCCCGCACCAGTTCCACCGCGCGGGCAAAATCCGGACTCAGCGCGCTGGCGCATACTCTGAGCGTTGCCCGGCAGGCGTCCAGCGTGTCGTAGCGGCCCCGGGGCACGATCTCCACGGTAAATCGGCCCAGGATCTTCCGCTGCTCGCGCATTAATTCGAGCGCGTCATGCTTCGCCGTGGGCAATGCTCCGTAAAACATCAGCGCGCGGGACAATACGGTCAATTCTTCCAGTGTGAAGTCGGAAATATCAAAATTCAGCGTAAAATGGCATATGCCGTGGCAGGGCACCGTATGCTTCAGCACGGTCACGCCGTCAATGCAGATCTCCTCCGTCGGCACCTGTTTTATCTCTGCGCTGAGTTCGCTGAGCGGCAGTACCGGTATTGTCGCCACCGCCTCAGGTGAGTCCGGCGTCTGCTGCCAGCGCACCAGCTCTTCGTTGAGTTTTGCGTTGGCCTCGACATCTGCCGGCGTCCAATTTTCGCGCACTTTTTTCAGCCGTTCCGCTTCGCGTCTGCGCTGTTCCTCGCCCGCGGCGTGATCAGCTTCCGCCAGCAGTTCCGCGCAGCCTTCCCGCTCCGCAAATATCTCCCGGGCAAGCTGTTCAAACGCGTCTCCGTCCAGCATCGCGCGCAGCGCCCGGATATCCTCGTCGAATTCGATGTATTTCAGCGGGTCGCCGCCATGCAGCCAGCCGTTCAGTCCGGTGATCACGCGCCGGAGCGCCCGCGGTTCTTCCTGTTCCCGGACGTGGAATTCGAAGCGCGCCAGCGACGCCAGCAATTGTTCGCGGTCAATGCCTTTTTCCGCAAGTTCCAGCGCCGTGCGGGCGATCAATTCCCGCAGCTCGCTTTCTTTGCCGTCTTTTACGTTGCGGCACTGGACGTATACCGCGGGCTGCAGCACGCTGTTGTCCACGTACGAGTAAATATCCTGCGCCAGGCCGGACTCCAGCACACGGCTTTTGAGCGGCGAGAAATTGCTGCCCAGCAGCACGTCGCCCAGCACGTCCGCCGCCATGCATCTGACTTTATCCTCCCAAGTGCCCAGGATCCGGGCAAATGTATAAATGCCGCGATCCTCCACCGGCTCGTTTTCGGGCAGCTCGTACTTGATCCGGGCAAAGGCAGCTTCGGGCGCGCTGAGCGGCGGATCCGCGATTTTTATGCCCTGATCGAACGATCTCAGATAGCTGTCTATCAGCGCCAGTGTTTCGATGAACGGTACGTCGCCGTCAATATAGATACGCGAGTTGGAGGGATGGTAGTACTTCCTGTAGGTGGCAATGAACTGCTCGTACGTGAGATTCGGAATGTGTTCCGGGTCGCCGCCGGAATTGACGCCGTAGGGGCTGCCGGGGTACAGCAGTTCCAGCATTTTCTCCCCCACCAGGTCGTCAACGCTGCTGAGCGCGCCCTTCATTTCATTGAACACCACACCTTTGTACGACAACGTGCCGTCCTCCGCCTGCTCGATATGGCGGCCTTCCTGATAAAAAATATTCGGGTTTTTAAGGATCGCGGGCCTGAACACCGCGTCCAGGTACACGCCGGTGAGGTTCAAAAAATCTCTGGTGTTGCGGCTGGATACGGGATAGATTGTCTTGTCCTGGAACGTCATCGCGTTGAGGAACGTGTTCATGGAACTTTTGAGCAGCTCCACGAAAGGTTCTTTTACGGGATATGTCTCAGAGCCGCACAGTACCGAATGCTCCAGAATGTGGAACACGCCGGTGCTGTCTTCCGGGAGGGTCTTGAAGGCAATGCAGAAAAGTTTGTTTTCTTCGCCGTTGTCAACGAACACCAGCTCCGCGCCGGTCTTTTCATGAACGAATTCCACGAACCTTCCCCCGATCTCCGCGCTGTCGCGCACGCGCACGACGCGGAAACCGCAGAACACATCGCCCGGGTTGTATTCCCTTTTCAATTCTTTATTATCTGCCGTCATTTATTATCTCCGTTTTTCTGTTCAGGGGTCTGTCCCTCTGTCTGCGTCCCGCCCTGCTGCGCTTTGTTACGGCGTACGGTCTTCAGTATGCGCCACACGGCGATGCCCGCGGAGACCGCCAGTACAGCCACCAGCACGATAAGCTTGATATTCACACCTTTGCCGTTGTTTCCGCTGCGCGCCGGTTCAGGCGTGATATCCGGCTCATTCTTCGCGTAATCCACCCGGTCCGCGACCTTAACCACTTTGACCGGCGTTCCGTCGGTAACGCCTTCGATATATGTCTGGTAAGTGAAATCGGGGCGCCCCAGCGGAGCCGCGTCGCCGTCTTCGTAGAACTGCTCCATCGTGGTGATCTGCGATCTGCTGTCCGCGACCTTGAATTTGAGATCGATGCGGTTGTAGTGTTCGATCCCCAGAAGTTCCATCGGAACGGCCAGCATAAGGCGGTTGCCGTCCACTTTGAACGTAAGTTCCGCGGTGTCGGTGAATCCGTACGCACCGCCGCTGCCGCTGTACCTGGCCAGCGTAGTGGTGTAATCGTTTTTAGCGTTGAAGCCGGCAATGTAATCGTAGCCGTACCAGCCGCTTTCCGCGGAGCCGTCAACGTCCAGATAGAACTGCATCCAGCTGTCGCCCGCGCTGCCGCGCACAATGTCGGACGCGCACTCGGCCATAAAATACAGGTACGACGCGTCGTTCGTCACTTTCACGCGGACGATATCGTTGCGCCCCGTGTTGTTTTCGTACCGGTTGCCGCCGCAGCCGAACGATCTGCGCGCCGCCGCGTCGCCGGACGGATCGGTATAGTAGTGACTAACTGCGTCCCATTGACCGAAATCGCCGGTCACGTTGATCTGGTGCCGGTCGTCCCGCAGGATCACGGGCGCCGCGCCGCGCAGGACGGCAATATTCTCCGCCAGCTGCATATAATAGTTGTCGAAATAGCCGCCCCGGCTCATCTCCATGTCGCGGCTGTATTCGTAGTTGAAGGTGTCTATGAAGCAGATCGGCCGCTTGGAGGTGGTGGGCTTCTGGCGGTTGGCGATCCATTCGTTCCAGCCTGTCACCAGCACGTAAGGCACGCCGGAGGCAACGGCGCGGTTGAACTGCAGCTGCACATTGGCGCCGTTTTTATAGGAATCCGCGGTGGGATCGTCCTCGTAGCCGTCGTAGGAACGGCCGCGGTTGCCCCGGTAGCCGTACAGCGTCGAGGAGAATTCACAGTTGCCGCTGTGCTGCGCCACGGATACAGAAATGGCCTCCGAGAGGTCTTTGCCGTGAAGCGTCTGCGGCCACTCCCAGTCGATCCAGGGCCAGGTGTTTTCGCGTTTTTCCTCGTTGGGCCACTGGGGCTCGCGGATCGTGAAATAGTCGTTGAAGTTGGCCGCCTCCGGCGCGATGATGAGCGGTTTGCCGTCCAGCATCATCCAGGTATCCGGGAAGCGGTTAGGCTCATAAACTTCGCGCAGTGCCTGACGCACACGGATCTTCGCGTCGGTGTTGGTATAAAACACGACCTTCGGCGCGGGCAGTCCCTGCTCGTTCAGGTCGTGGCACACTTCCATTACTTTCAGCGCGGTGGAACCGTACAGGAAGTTGTTGGTGGTGTCGAAATACAGGAAGTCCACGCCGGCGTTGATCAGCAGTTCCATGTGCTTGCGGATCACCCACTCGTCTTCGGAGCGGTAGTATCCGTACAGCGGTTCGGCGAACCAGAAGGTGTCGTAGACGTTGCCCCATACGGAGCCGGTGTCCTTTGCGCTGTCGCCGTATTTTTCCAGAATAGACTGGACGTTCCTGATCGGAGCGTTGGCATCGGCCATCGTGCCGTGCCACAGGAAATAGAAAATGCCTACGTAATGTTCCCCGTTCTCGCCGTACACGCCCACGGCGCGCTCCGGCACTTCCACGAGCATGCTCTTTTTGTCGACGTGATCGATATAATCCGGTTTAACTTTGTCGAATCCGTCCGGTATCGAGCGGCCGACGTCGTCCGTGCCCGAAAGCGGTCCGTTCAGCATAAAGCCGTTCTGCGGCACCTCGAACGCGAAATCGCGGCCGCCTGTCGAATAGCTGATGTGCCATTTAGCGCCGCTTTCGGCTGACGCGGGGACAGACCCGATGTTTAAAGTGCCGGGCACGTTGTCCGCTTTGAGCGTCACGTCAGGCGCTTTAAACGCGGGCTGCTTCCAGTTTTCATCGGACACCGGAGCTTTGGTGGGAGTTGCCGCGGCCTGTGCGGCAATATATGCGTCGTAATCGAAAGCCCGGGCTTCTTCCTCCGTCGGGAAGAAGGCAATAAACGCCACTTCCAGCTGCTCTCCCGCCTCCACCAGCGCACTGGCGCCGGCGCCGGAAGAAAGCGGGTCAAAGCGCATGTCGATCACGGGCTCTTTTTTCTTGCCCAGCGCCCGTCCCTGGATCACCTGGGTATTCCATTCGTCGGAAACGCCGTCCCATTTCCATCTGAGCCGGTCGCGTTCACTGTACTCGTCACCTTCCGCGATATAGTACAGTTCAGCGTAGCGGGCATCGTAATTCGTTTCGCCGCGGTACCGGATGACCAGCCAGCCCATCTTCGTTCCCTCTATATCGGGCATACCGATGTATACGTTCGGATCGTCGCCGTCGCAATAGCACAAAAGACCGTCGTCGGTGATCTCGGTGGAGCAGTTGCCGCCGCCGCGGATCGAATATGTATCGTAGTCAGTGAAATCAAAAATGTAAGACGGTTCCGAACTTTTTGCTGCGCTGGTACCTGCCGCGCTCTCTTCGGCAAACAAAAAGCCGCGTCCGGAGAATGCCCCGGGCACGGAAAAGAGCATTGCCGCCGCGAACATCAGGCACAACAATCTGGTCATAGGTTTTCGGGACATGTTCTCCACTCCTTTTTTCAGTCCGCGGCATATAACCGTACTTCCGCCGTGGATAAAGTTTTTTCGACCTGCCGCTGGCAGTTGTAATGTTCCTGAGTTCGTCAAACCGTGACCCCGGACGTGAACACATAACGGATAACGGAAAAGAATAACGGAACACTTTAACACCGAACGCTGACTCTTCATATAAAGAGAGGCTTAAAGCCTGATCAACGCCGCGGAAAGCCGACGGAAAGCCCTGTGGCCGGCGAAAACCGGCTCAGAGCCCGAGCTCAAGCTTTTCGGTGGTATTGAAGAGGTCCAGCGCGGTCTGGATCGCGCTGAGTTCCGCGGAGGTCTCTTCGAAGTCGCGCTGTGCGTCTTTAGGGTCGTAGTTGGTGAGGCGGTAGTCAATGATATTGCCCCCCGTGTGGATCCCGCGCTCGCGGGTCTTGGGGAGGCTTGCCCGCATTGACCCCAGCCGCGCCTTGCGTGCGGACAACTGCGGTATCAGCACCAGCGCCTCGTCCACGGTGATGTCGTACCCGGGCAATTTATGCGTGGAGTTGAACACGTTGAGCGCATGCTTGATCTGACGCACTTTGGCCTCGTTCTCTTTCAGCGCCCGCTGCGTTTCTTCATAATCATATTCGGGTCGCAGGCTTTCCGCGTCCTCCCCCGACGCCACAATAAACGTGCTGCCGAGGTTCTCCTGACTGATGAGCGTGTCATGTTCTTCGTTAAGGCGGCGCAGGATCTTGGCCGCTTCGGACGATGTATATTGCATGACCGGTCACCTCCTTGATCAATGTTGACAATAATATTACCACTAAAGGTTTTTTTGGTCAACAGCGGCGGAGTAAATGCCGGATCTCACGCTCGATTTGGAGACCGCCCCTCAATTCGTCATTATCAACGGGCACTGCGACATTTACTAAAGAAAGAAGCGACATTTACAAAAGCAAAAAAGCGCCGAATTATTGACAATCCGCGTCAAATAGCATACAATCCGCATTGACCACGATGCGTTTTGAGAGCGAGGGCGGGAGATGGCGCAAACCGAAGCTGCGAACAACAGATCTGAGGGCGGATACGAGCCGATACGGCTGTCCGTCACGCACCGGTTGTCGCTTCCGTGGCTGAAGAGAACGTACCGGCTCCTGCATGTGACGGACGTGCATATTGCCACCGC
>JAEEGL010479675.1_pt1 | contig 11665 bp, 10 predicted proteins | sample 9134231 | NCBI WGS metagenome assembly JAEEGL01 (sample SAMN16246548, study PRJNA631951) | gut metagenome | biome: gut microbiome; feature: rumen; material: fiber-attached | host: Bos | place: Iran: Karaj | collected 2018-10 | reverse complement strand
TATATGCTGTCGGGATAAGAGAACTTCAGGTCAAAGCCCTCTTCCTTGCATACATATTCAGCATTGAACTCAGTCGTGGCGGGATCGAACATTGCCTTTCCGCCCTTACCCTTTAACGCAAATATAAGAATAAGAACGATCGCAACTACCGCAACAGCTCCTATTCCTATAAAGAGCGGAAGCTTTGACTTGCCGGAAGACAAAGACTTGATCGAATCCATTGCAGAGCCTTTATCCGACTCTTTCTTCTCTTTCTTGGCTTTAGGCTCGGCATTTGCCTTCTTTGCTCCGCTGACCTTTTCTTCGGCAAGCTGCTTTTCCTGCTCTTCAAGAGCCTTTCTTTCCTCTTCGGCTTTGCGCTTGCGCTCCTCGACCTCAGCCTCCATACGGCGTACTTCGGCCTCGGCGGCTTCTCTTTTTGCCTGCTCTTCGGCAGCCTTTCTTGCCGCCTCTTCCTCCGCCTGCTTCTTCTTCTTTGCCGACACGAACAGTGCCGATGTTTCTTCTTCGTTGTTTAAATATTCGTCGCTCATTTTAAACTGCCCCCTGTTTAAAAGTTGTTAATATGTCACGTTGTATATTCTAAATATCATCTTGTGATTTTAATACATACTAAAAGTATACTTTTTCGAAAGGATGATTCTCAGTCTGCTCAAACCATACAGAATCCTGCTCATTCTTCAATGTAACAGTGTTCAACCCGTCGTAATCTATCCTTGTCAGCGGCTCACAGGATGCCGTAAACTTCGTAAGTTCATCTATGTAAGCCTTCTTGTCGGCATCTTTTCCGTTTACCGAATACTTGTATATCTCTTCATCTTCGGCATCGGTCTTGAGCGTGTCGATCATCTCGGCCCTGAACACTTCCGTAAGTTTTCCGTCCTCGATCTTTGAGAAAGCATCCGTCGCCCCTGCTATTCCGCCGCTCTGAAGGATGATGTTCTTGCCTTCGCAAAAAGCTATGGACGCACCGTCAACGCCGGTTATCGCACTGCATAAAAGAGCGCATTTTCCGTCATGTATCGTATAGATGAATGCATTTTCATGATCGAACGATCCTGCCGAATCAGCAGCCACAAGCTCGGGAATGTCATCTTCATCGATCTTTACAAGAGCGAACCGGTCTGCCATCTTCTGTGACTGAAGCTCTTCCGTCTGTTTCTTATACAGAGCCTCGTAGGAATCCCCGGCTTCTTCAGTCTCCTGAGGATTATCCGCCACATCGGCATCATCCGCGATCTCTTCGTCTTCGATCAGGTCTCCCATGCCTTCATCCGGATCATCCTCATTAACGGCTTCTTCCGTCTCCACTGGTGCGGGATCTGCCGGTGCGGGATTTTGGGCCTCCGGCGCACCGCATCCGAACAGGCCTGAAAGGAGCAGGATCATCCCGATCACCGGTAATGTTTTTTTGCATTTTCTTAACATAGCTGTCCTCCCAAATAAAAAATTACTGCTTTTACGGATTATAAAAGCAGTAATTTTGTATTAACACATCCTAAAAGTATACTTTTGATCAGACGAGGTACTTGCGAATGTCTCCGCGTTTTTCCAGAAGCAGCTTTTCCTTAACCGAAGCAACAAGCTTCTTTGTGTACGGCATCGAGATAAAAAGGATCTCGCTTATCTCGCGGTCAGACCGAAATTCCGCCATGAGCTTTGCAACATCGAGTTCTCTTTCCGTAAGAGGCTCCGACAGGGCTTCGAGCATGTATTCGTTAAGCTGGCCTTTGCTCTCGGATCCCGAATACAGATCAATATAGTGCTGGATCCTTGCAAACAGCACCTTACCCGGAACCGGCTTCTTGAGATAATCGACAACATCCATCTCGAGTCCCTTGCACTCCGACACTTCATCAGTCATCCCGGTCAGAAAGACAACGGGTATCTTCTTGTACTTATCACTGGCCTTCAGACGACGAAGAACCTCGTATCCGTCCATCCCGGTCATTGAGATATCAAGAAGGATAAGATCCGGATACCGTTCTTTTTTTGCGCGCTCGAGCGCTTCGAGAGCATCCTCTCCCGACGCAAATCCTTCGGCATCATAAAGCGCCTCAAGCTGCTTGACCATCAGATTGAGCGTTTCACCATCATCATCGATTACCATTATCCTGTTGCGGTTCATAATGATTCCACTTCCTTCTTAAGCTTGCCAAGTCCGTCGCGCACACGTTTATATTCCCTGATCATGACTTCGCCGATCTCTTTTGAGTACTCGGGATCGCTCCGAAGCTCATCCGTTTCCGCAAGCTGGGCAAGCAGATATGCACCGACACCTCTTGCGATCGATTTGATCGAGTGTACCTGAAGATAGTATTTCTCATCCGATTCGGGCTCCTTGATGTTGCTTATCGTCTCATCGGCATACTGTTCGAAAAGGTCGGCTCTCATAAAGAACTCGTCCGCATTTCCGGCATTATACTCAAGAGCCATTTTCAGGTCTATCCCGTAAGGCATCAGAAGTTCCTGATAGCTTTCGATCCTTGCAAGCGTCAGCCCGCTCTTTTTCTCTGTCCCGATCGGCACGATCTTATCGGGGATAAATGCCCTGACTATGTTAAGGAGTGCCGCCGAACTGACCGGCTTCGGAAGGAATCCTTCAAATCCGACGTCAAGAAGCCTGTCTTTTATGCCGTTCATGATATCCGCGGTAAGGACGATAACAGGCGTTTCGAAATCGGGATACTCCTCCTTTATCTTCCTGAGAGTCTCCGCGCCGTCCATTTTCGGCATGCGCAGATCCATAAGGACAAGATCATACTCTTTGATGTCGAGCATCTCGAGCGCCTCGAAGCCGCTCTCAACGTCATCGATCTTGATAAGCGCCGGTTCGAGGAATGATGCTATGACTTTTCTGTTGGACGGATTATCATCGACAACAAGGATACGTGCATCCGGGGCAATGAACTGTTCATTGCCTTCGGACTCTTTTACGGCTTTTCCCGCTTTGGATCCGGCACCGTTTTTGACCGCTGATTCCTTCTGAGGGATCCTGACGGTAAATGTCGTTCCTTTGTTGACTTCACTGTCGCATTCGATCTTACCGTGAACCGCATCGACCAGTTCCTTGACGATCGCCAGTCCCAGTCCGCTTCCGCTTGTTTCCCTGTATATCTTCTGGGCTCCTCGCTCAAACGGTTTGAATATGTTTTCAAGATACTCGGGTGCGATACCTATACCGGTATCACTGACGATTATGATAAGGTCCTGCCCATCCATTTTTACGCTGAATATGATGCTGCCCGTCTTCGTGTACTTGACAGAGTTGCTGAGCAGGTTGTTTGTGATCTTGCGGATTACATCCTCGTCACCTGTAAGATACTCGGGGACATCTTTTGCCAGATCGTAGTTCAGGTCGAGTCCCGATCTTTCTGCCTGCATCTTCCACGTTCTTGCCGTCTCATCAAACAGTTTCCTCGTATCCCACGGCTGTTCCAGAAGTTCCATGCGCCCGGCTTCTATCCTTGTCAGATCGAGCATGTCATCAATAAGGTTCATGAGGATGCGGCTCGATACGTTACTGTCGTTGACCCACTCTCTTATCTTGGCGGATGAAGTGTTTGAAACGATCAGCTCGTTCATCGCCATGATCGTATTGAGCGGTGTCCTGATATCATGACTCATCTTTGCCAGAAAATCGCTCTTTGCCCTGTTCGCGTCATCCGCGGCAAGAACCGCGACATTCAGTTCCTTCTGTTTCTTTCTGTAAACACGTATCTGACAGTACATGGTAACCGCCAGCGATATGGATACAAGTGTCATATCGAGTATGACCCGTGTCATGAAATTGTTTTCATTCGTGTTGAGAGTTGAGGGGTGGTGATAAGAATAAATGATCAGGCCCACATACCATACAAGCTCGATGATAACGAGTACGATCATGGCAGCCCCGTCCAGAAGGAATGCCGTAAAAACCACACCGAATATGAAAAATGCGGGTATCCCGCTGTGATATCCTCCCTGAATAAAATAAAGGGCGGTAAAAAGACCGATGAATATGATAAACGCCGTCAGCGTCATCGCCATTTTATAATTTCCGGTCCTGTGGCAGTAAACGATAAGTGCCTGCGAAACAAGCACACCGCTCAGATCCGCCACTACGACCGCAGGATTATTACCGGAAACCGCATTTATTATCGCCGTGATGATGCTGACAAGAATACCGCATACCGCAAGTATGTTAAACGCGGAAACCTGAATCTCCGCATCCTCGGGTACAATATATTCTTTCGCATGTTTTAAAATATCGATAAACTTACGCATAACTCATCACCCGTTATCACTGTCCTCTTCCATCCCCGCAAGTTTGTTCCTCTTATATTCGGAAAAGCACCCTTTATCGAGAGCATCACGGATCTCTTCCATCATCTTATTGTAGAAGTAAAGATTATGCATCACGCAAAGACGCATTCCGAGCATTTCCTTTGCTTTGAGAAGGTGTCTTATATAGGCCCTGGAGTATTTCCGGCACGTCGGGCACTGACAGCCTTCCTCTATCGGTCTGTCGTCAAGCTCATACTGTGCGTTCAGAAGCCTTACCGTTCCGTGGTTTGTATAAAGATGTCCGTGGCGTCCGTTCCTTGACGGATACACACAGTCGAAGAAATCAATTCCTCTCTCGACTCCTTCGAGAATATCCTTCGGTGTTCCGACACCCATGAGATAGGTCGGCTTGTTCTGCGGAAGATGCGGCACTACATGATCGAGTATGTCATACATGACCTCGTTCGGCTCACCGACAGCCAGACCGCCGATAGAGTAACCGGGAAGATCGAGTTCCGAGATACGCTTGGCATGTTCTATCCTTATATCCGGGAAGATCGCTCCCTGATTGATACCGAACAGCATCTGTTCTTTGTTGATCGTATCGTCAAGCGAGTTCAGTCTCTCCATCTCAGTCTTGCATCGCTCAAGCCACCTGGTTGTACGATCCACGGAAGATTGAACATACTGCCTCTCGGCAAGTGATGACGGACACTCATCAAACGCCATCGCTATAGTGCTCGCAAGGTTTGACTGTATCTGCATTGACTGCTCCGGACCCATGAATATCTTGCGTCCGTCGACATGAGAATTGAAATATACGCCTTCTTCCTTGATTTTCCGAAGCGAGGCAAGTGAAAAAACCTGGAATCCGCCCGAATCGGTGAGTATCGGTCTGTCCCAGACCATGAACTTATGCAGTCCCCCGAGTTTTTTTACGACCTCGTCTCCGGGGCGCACGTGAAGATGATATGTGTTTGACAGCTGTACCTGACAGCCGAGTTCTTTAAGGTCTTCCGTCGACACGGCACCCTTGATCGCCGCTGCGGTTCCTACATTCATAAAAAGCGGAGTCTGAACCGTTCCATGAACTGTTGTAAACTCCGCACGTTTCGCTCTTCCTTCCGTTGTCAGTATCCTGTAACTCAAAGATCGCCTTTCAGATATTCCTCAAGACAGACACCGCGCTCTTCAATATCCTTCGCATACTCGCGACCCACATATCTGAAGTGCCAGGGCTCATATACGATGCCCGTGATGTCTTCCTTGCCCTTCGGATATCTCAATATAAATCCGTAGTCGGAAGCATTTTCCGCAAGCCACTTACCGGCCTCGGTATCTCCGAATCCGTCATCCATCTTCGTATAGCTTCCGGTCAGTATATCAAGCGCGAGCCCCAGATGATGCTCACTCGTTCCGGGAACCGTAACGTTCATCGAACCTACCTTATATGCCTCGAGGTATGTCATACCCTCGCCCATAAGCTTGTTTATCTTGTTGTTGAACAGAGTCTTCTGGCGGTCGTACGATCTGTACGCGCTGCAAATCATAAGATTGACGCCGTCATCCGATGCGGCATCCATCATGCTGTAAACATCGGCGATGATACGCTCATCAACCTGCATCGAATCACTTATACCGGACAACTTAACCGTAAAATCGTCGGGGACAGGATTCTGTTTGTTGACGAGGATCAGTCGCCAGTCATCGGGATCGATAACGGGTGCATCATTCTTTTCCTGCACAGCCGCCTCAGGCTCTTCTTCCGTTTCTATGGGCACCTCGTCCGTATAGATGTCTTCATCATCAGGCTCATCCGGTTCATTACCGTTTGTTAATCCGTTTTTCTTAAGGTTATCAAGATAATCTTTGATGCCTTCCTTGTCGGCAGCCTTCTCGGACCCCTGCAGAAAATCGTCTGCCGTCATATAGTCGGTTCCGTTGACTGATGCGACATACCTTATGTTCACAACCTTCTTATTATCACCGGCAGCCTGAGCATCATGCTGCATGCACACCAATACGCCTCCCAGGAGGGAAGCCATGTAAACGGCGATTATGCACTTGTCGACGTAATAAGATAAAGGCTTCATAATTTCTTTGTTATGATACAGTTACCGCTCGGAACCTTGATAAAAGGCCCGTTCATTACAATGATGTTATCCTTCAGATCAAGATTGAAGAAGCTCATCGTATTCGATTCGTGATTAAGGCTCACGATATGTTTGGAATCAGGGAAGAACGCAACATCCTTAGGATAGTCTCCCGATACCGGGAGCGTGAGACGTTTGTCCAGAAGTCCCGTTTTCTCATCAACCTTGAACACCGTCACCGAGTTGCTTCCGGCAACGGATGATAAAAGGAGCTTGTGATCAGGCGAAAATTTCATCGCGCATGAAATGCTTCCCGATGTTTTGTAATCCTCGTTTACGGTTGAAGCAGTTCCGATCTTCTCAAAATAAGGACTGTTATTCTCTACTTTATAAGTATAGATGTCGATCTTGTTCGCATTCTCATGTGAGATGTACGCAAACTTTCCGTTCTTATGGAACTTGATGTACCTCGGGCCCGAATCCTGGTCGCAATGGATCATGTCACGGAACTTGAGCTTACCGGTCTTTGAATCAAAATCAAATACCTTGACCTGATCCATACCGATATCACACACGCAAAGGAACTTATTGTCACGGGTCATCTTCGTGCACGTAACGTGAGGCAGGTATGATCTTTCGACAATACTTCCGAGTCCCGCAGAGAATATCTCATCGGTGATCTCTCCGACAGAGCCGTCATCCTTGATCCTGAGCACCGTTACCTTTGCATCATGGTATCCCGCAACGAAAAGATACCTGTCCTCGTAGTCGGTCGACAGATAGCAGCCTCTCATACCGTTTATGGAAGCTGTTCCGAGTTTGTCGAGCTTTCCGTCGGCTTTGATCTTGAACGACTCTACACCGAAATCGGTAATGGCATACAGGTATTTTCCGTTATGTGAAATTGAAAGATAGGAAGAATTCGTTATTTCGACGTCGTCTTTCTGCGTAAACCTTCCTTTTTTATTGTCCACATCATAAATATGAATACCCAGTTTTGCGTTGCGCGTGTAGGTAGAAACATATGCGACGTATTTATCGATTTTTTCTTTTGTTTTTGCGCTTTCTGCCATCTCCGACCTCGATAATGTGCCCTATGCACATACACAATAATTCTCACGCCACACGCATTCATTGTCAACCACTACATATTGTATTAACGTTCACTTAGAAGGACCAATACATTTCTGCAAAACGAGCGCAAGCGCCTTTTTGCAGAAATGTATTGGTCCTTCAATATATATCTTTATATTTACGTTAAGAAAGTGTATAATTTGCTGGATTGCATAACTTACGTAGGAGGCGCGATTGAGCAAAAAGCTTATCGAACTGAAGAATATCAGCAAGTCATTCGGTAACACTCTCGTTATCGATGAGCTTGATCTGTACATAAGGGAAAACGAATTCGTTACGCTCCTGGGACCTTCGGGATGCGGCAAGACCACGCTCCTTCGCATCATCGGCGGATTCGAAACTCCTGATATTGGAAGTGTATATTTTGACGGTGAGGATATCACGAAGCTTCCTCCCAATCAGCGCCAGCTCAATACCGTCTTTCAGAAATACGCACTCTTCACGCACATGACTATAGCCGAGAATATAGCGTTCGGTCTTCGTATTAAGAAAAAGAGCGAAGACACGATACGCGAAAAGATCAAATACGCGCTCGATCTTGTTAATCTTCCCGGCTTCGAAAACCGCATGCCCGAATCTCTTTCCGGCGGCCAGCAACAACGTATAGCCATAGCCCGTGCCATAGTCAACGAGCCCAAGGTACTCCTTCTTGACGAGCCCCTGGGTGCACTTGATCTTAAACTGAGACAGGAAATGCAGTACGAGCTCATACGTCTTAAGAACGAGCTCGGGATCACTTTCATATATGTTACTCACGATCAGGAAGAAGCTCTTACGATGTCCGACACCATCGTAGTAATGAATCAGGGATACATTCAGCAGATCGGCACTCCCGAGAGCATCTATAACGAACCCGAAAACGCTTTCGTTGCCGATTTTATCGGTGAAAGTAACATCATCGACGGTGTAATGCTTGCCGACCGTCTCGTTGAAATGGGCGGACAGAAGTTTACATGTGTCGATGAAGGATTCGATGAAAATGAACCTGTCGACATAGTTATAAGACCGGAAGATGTTGAACTCGGAGAACCCGATGGCGGCCAGACAACCGGCACCGTCACTTCGATCATCTTCAAGGGTGTACACTACGAGATACAGGTTGAAAGCGTTATCGGAATACGTTTCATGGTCCAGACCACGCAGTACTTCCCCGTCGGAAAGAATGTCGGCATCAGCGTCATTCCCGACAATTTCCAGATAATGCACAAACCCCAGTCTGAGGATGAAGAAAAGCTGAATGAACAATAAAAAGTCAAGGGTTCTGGCAATCCCATACATCCTGTGGATCATCGGGTTCACGATCATTCCCCTTCTGTTCGTGTTTGCGAAGGCAGTCACGACACCGGCCGGAGGGTTTACTTTTGATAACCTTCTTGCAATCTTTGATCCCGTGCACAGAAAATCACTCCTTCTGTCCGTTCTCCTTGCATTTGTCTCTACCTGCATCTGCATACTCATCTCATACCCGGCTGCACTCATTCTCAAATCATCAAAGATATCCGGCAAAAAGATAATAATGTTCGTGATGATACTTCCTATGTGGATGAACTTCATCCTCCGTATGCTCGCGATACAGATGCTGATATCCCGGAACGGGATCATCAATCATTTTCTGTCTTCGCTCGGGCTTCCGATCCTTCATGTAATCAATACACCTTTCGCGATAGTCCTCGGCATGGTATATGACTATCTGCCTTACATGCTCCTGCCTATCCTTAACTGCGTGCTCGCAATACCCGATGACATAATCGAGGCATCAAAGGATCTCGGGGCAAACCGCATGACGGTTCTTACAAAAATTATGATCCCTCTCTCGCTTTCCGGAATAGGAAGCGGGATCACAATGGTCTTCGTACCTTCAATGACCGAGTTCGTTATCGCAAATATCCTGGGCGGAGGCAAGATACTTCTTCTCGGAAACATAATCGAGCGCGAGTTCTCGGTAACGATGGACCAGAACCTGGGCTCAGGACTGTCGGTGGCACTTATGGTATTCGTTCTTCTCACGACCGTGCTCTTCGACCGCAAAGATGACGGAAATAAAGGATTCGTACTGTGATATCAAAAGCTTTCAAAAGAACATATATGGGACTGATCCTGCTCTTTATGTATGCGCCGATGATCGTGCTCATAACACTGAGTTTTAACAATTCCCGCTCGCGTGTCGTATGGGGCGGGTTCACGTTAAAGTGGTATAAAACACTGTTTTCAAACCACGCATACACAAAAGCATTCGGAACCACGATCGTACTGGCCGTCTCTTCCGCCGCGATAGCGACTCTGATCGGGCTGGCGGCAGCTATCGGGATATCCGTAATGAAAAGCAGGAATATCAGGATAATGCTCTTCTTCACAAACATCCCTCTAGTCAATGCGGATATCGTTACGGGTATCGCCCTGATGCTTTGGTTTGTGAGATTTCTTCCGCTGGGATTTTCAAGTGTTTTATTTGCGCATGTGACATTTACCATGCCTTATGTTATTCTATGTATATTGCCGAAGCTCGAAACGGCCGACATGCATCAATATGAAGCGGCACGCGATCTCGGTGCTTCGGTCCCGACGGCATTCATGAGAGTCATGCTCCCTGATCTTATGCCCGGGATAATTTCGGGTTTTTTCCTCGCGGCAACAATGTCTCTTGATGATTTTGTGATAACGTATTTCACAAAAGGTCCGGGTGTCAACACACTCTCAACCCTTATCTACGGAGAGATAAGAAAAGGAATCAAGCCCGAGATGTATGCCCTGTCAACGATACTGTTCGTGATGGTACTTGTCACGCTTGTTATAATTAATGTGTTGGGAGATGCCACTCCCAAAAAGGATAAAGAAGCAAAGGCGGTGTGAACTTCAGATGAAAAAAGAAATGTTTGCAAAAAAAATGATCTGTATCCTGATCGTGATGACGATGCTTATCCTGCCGGGATGCGGAAATACGGCAACGGAGGGTTCTTCCGATGCAGAGCAGAGTCTTACGCTGTTTAATTACGGCGAATATCTTGATCCCCAGCTTATCGAACTCTTCACAAAAGAAACCGGGATAAAGATCAACTATGAGGAAGCTTCCACGCCTGAGGAAATGTACACCAAGTATATTTCCGGTGCAATAGATTATGACCTTCTTTGTACATCCGATTACATGATCAAAAGACTGATCGATGAGGGCGAAGTCAAACCCGTAAACTTCAGGCGCATGGAGAACTTCTCCAATATAGATCCGGAGTTTCTGAAGCTCTCCGAAAGTTTTGATCCCGGCAATCAGTACTCACTCCCGTACTTCTGGGGTACTGTCGGAATCCTTTACAACAAAAAACTTGTCAAGGCGCCCGTTGACAGCTGGTCCGTTCTTTTTAACGGTGAGTACAAAGGGCAGATAATAATGCAGGACAGCATGCGTGATTCATTCATGGTCGCACTCAAGTATCTCGGCTATTCACTTAATACCAAAGATGAGGCCAAGATAAGAGAAGCAGCTGATCTTCTTAAGAAGCAGAAACCCGACGTTGAAAGTTATCTTGTTGATGAAGCGAGGGATGAGGTCGTTGCAGAAAACGCAGTCATGGCTGTTGTATATTCCGGAGAGGCTTATCTCGGACACCAGTACAACAATGATCTTCAGTATGTGATCCCTAAAGAAGGAAGCAATCTCTGGATAGATTCATGGGTTGTAACAAAGAAATGCAAAAACATGGATGCCGCTGAGAAGTTCCTTGATTTTCTCTGCAGGGAAGATGTCGGATATACCAACTTCGAGTACCAGTATTATTCGACTCCGAACAAGGCAGTCGTCAACATGATGGATGAAGCACTTGTAACGGATCCCGCCATTGTCCCCGAATACGATTCTCTTACAGACTGCGAAGTATTCGAGGCTCTTGACGAGAACACGATGAAGCTTTACAACGAACTCTGGAAGGAGATCAAATCGGAGTAGATCATCTGATCCTTTCCGGGAAGCCTATCTTCTTCTGAACTTTACGAAGCGTTTTGTTTGAAATGTACTGAGCCTTTTCGGCATTGTTCTTTATAACGGAATCTATATAATCTTTGTTCTTTTCAAGCTCTGCCAACTTCTGCTGAAGCGGGCGGAGCTTTTCTACTACGCTCTCTCCGACTGCAGTCTTGAAATCGCCGTAACCTTTTCCGGAAAATTCGGCTTCGATGGCATC
>JAEEGL016202700.1_pt1 | contig 11666 bp, 8 predicted proteins | sample 9134231 | NCBI WGS metagenome assembly JAEEGL01 (sample SAMN16246548, study PRJNA631951) | gut metagenome | biome: gut microbiome; feature: rumen; material: fiber-attached | host: Bos | place: Iran: Karaj | collected 2018-10 | reverse complement strand
TATTGTTTTTATTTTTTTTTTTTTATTTTTTTTGTATTTTATTTTTTTATTTATAATATTATATGTTCAATTTTTTTTTTGAGTTATGGATAGTTATCCTATTAATTTGAAATTAAGCAGAAATTTTGATAATATAAAAAAAAATACATTAAATAGTAATCATAGGAAATCATTTTCATTATCAACAGTAACAAAATTTTCATCTTTAGATACATATAGAAATGCTCAAAGTTATAAAAGAAAGATAACAAGACAAAAAACAAGAATGAAAACTTTAATAAATTTTGATTCATTTAGAAAAAGTGTTTATTCCCCAACTTTTATATTACCAAAAGAATTTAATTTTTTAGCTCATAATTATGAATATAGAAAAATAATTCCATTATCAACGAAAATGAATAAAATTCCAATTAATAAAAAACCTTATATTAAAAATTCAAATAAAAATACTATTATATATACAGATAGAAAAAGATTAAAAAATGAATCTGAATTTTTAAATTTTAAATTTAAATCATTTCATTCTTTACTCGAAATAGCAAATCAAGATTATTATAAAAAAGTATATAATTGTGATAATAAAAAAATGAAATCAAAAAATTTAAATATAAGAACATATTTTGATAAACCAAAAACAAAAGAAAAAAATTTAGAAGAAATAAAATCAAAAGTGAAAAATTTTAAAATAAAAAATAAAACAAATAAATCAAATAAATCAAAGAAAAAAAATAAAGAAAAGAAAAAAAAATTATTAGAAAATAATATATTACGAGAAAGAGCATTAACACCAAGAATAATACATTCAGAAAATTTTTTTATAAGATTATTAGAATCAAATTTAACAAATGATATAATAAAAACTTTAATAAGATTAAAGTCAATTCGTTGGCTTTGGACACATAAAAAATTTATATTACAAAAATTAATAATTTCATTTCAAACTTATAAATGGTTTTTTGAAAAAAATTTGTTAATTGAACAAGAAAAATTTGAAGAATATTTAATGGTTACTTCAATTGGTCCTGATGAAGATTTTTCTAAACAATTATTTTTAATTTTTCAAAAAAGTTTAAAAGAACCTAAAATTAATTTTATTGAAGCAATTTGTTTTTTTATGATTACTTCAAGTAATAATTTTTTACATAAAATTAATTTTATTTTAGATGCTTTGGAAGATTCTATTAAGAAAGAAATTAGTTTTAATCAGTTAATTTCTTTATTTAAAAACATTTTTAAATCTAAAGCTTATCATAAAGTTTTTGATAATTTTTCTGATTCTATTTTTAAAAAAAATCATATTAGTAATGATGAAGTTTTATATTTGAAAAAAGATATTATCTTAAACGAATTATTAAATTTTTCTTTTACTGAAAAAATTTTTAAACATTTTCTAAGTAATTATTTAGAAATTGATAAAAAATTAGATGATGAATTATTTTATGCTATTAATAATAATTTACAAAAATCTAATATGTTATTAATGTCAAATATGAAAATAAATGATTTTGGAATTATATATAGACTTGAAAAATTATTACAATCAATAAAAGAATATAAATTAGGAATTAAAGAAATAAACAATATGAAAAAAGAATTAAATCTTAATGACCAAATTGAAGTAAAAATATAAATAATTATTTTTATTCTACTTTTATTTTTATAATATAATAAACATTTTAATCATATATATAAATAAGAAACAATAAAAAAAAAATAAAAAAAATACCAGATTTTTAATAAATTAAATAACTTTTAATATCTAAATTCCTTATCAACAATAGTAACAGGTTTTCCTTTTTCTAAATAAGAAACAATATTATCTTGAACACATTTAAAGCACTTAACAATATAATCAGAAACAACACCTAAATCATGATTAGTAATAAAGATTTTTTCTTGTGAAACATCATACAATTTAGAATTTTTATCCAAAGGTTCTTTTTGAAAAACATCTAAAGCAGCCCCTCTAATAATATTATTATTTAAAGCTTCTGCAATATCATCTTCAACAACAGCACTTCCTCTTCCAATATTCATAAAAACAGCACTTTTTTTCATTTTTTTAAAAAAATCCATATTAAAATAATTAATAGTATCTTTTGTTTCTGGTAAAGTAGCAAAAATAAAATCAGCTTTATTTATTACTTCATCAGTTACTTGATTATATGATAATATTTCATCTATAAATTCTCTTCCAGGAATATTATCTTTTAATGTTCTTATTATTCCTGTAATTTTCATTTTGAAATTTTTTGCTCTTTTTGCTAATTCTATTCCATTATGTCCATAACCATATATTAATAAATTTTTCCCTGATAATGTTTCATTCATTGGACGAAGGAATTCTCTTTTTTTTTGAGCTTCGTAAAATATAGGTATGTTATAGTTAAAGTACATCATTTGTAATATACCAATTTCTCCAAAACTTTCACTAAATGCTCCTTTTGAATTTGAAAAATGTAATTCGGGTTTTGATGTAAATTCTTTTATTTTAAAAAATCCTTCTACTCCTGCACTTAGAGAATGAATCCATTTTACATTTGGATATTTTTGAAGGAGGAATGATAAAGCTTCAACATTATTTCCCATTGTACCTATCATTTCTATATTTTTATCTTTTACTTTTTCATATTCTTCTTCTAATTTATCTGTATTTATGTAATATTGATGAATATTTGGATTTGATTTTGTAAGATCTTCAAATACATAATCAAATTTTTTTAAATCACTATTTGTTGTGTATAATATTAAGAAATTAAATTCTCTTTTAGGATCCATTTAATTATATATGAAATTATATATTTTAGATTTGTAAAAAAATAAAAAATTAAAATAAGGAATAAATTTTTTTAATAATGTATATTTTTATATTTTAAAATCCCCAACAAATCCTTTTTTGATAATTTTTTTTAAATAGAAAATAACAAATATTAAAACCTTAAAAAAAAATATAAATTAAAAAATTCATTATTCAATACCAAATCCAAAAATTTCAATATTAGCAACAAATTCAACAGCATCTTTAATAAGTTTTTTATCATTAAATTTAGGTAAATCAATTCTATTAAAACAAGTATGAGCTTTAATAAAATTTTTAACACCAGGAATATATTCAACAGCGCAAATTTTATATTTAGATACATTTCCTCTATTACTTTCTAATTCAGCAAATCCACTTAAAGGTACTCTTCCACTTCCAGTAGAAAAAAGTAAAAAATTACTTAATTGTTTTTGACTTAATTCTTCCATAACTTCCCAAAAATATTTTATTGTTATATTATATTTAGTATAACCTGGTCCATATTCTGTATTATCTTTCCATTCTTCAATATCAATAAATGGTTTTCCATTTATTAATAATTCTAATTCATCTGCTGTAAATTGTTCTAATATATTTAATGATATCATTGTTGAAAATGATTTTCTTATTTCTTCACAAAAAATACTTATTTGTGAACACATAAATGCTATTCTTTTTGATATGTAATCATCTAAATCTGTTACTGGTATATCTTTTCCTCCTTTTATTAATTCAAATGAATGAATATTACCATTTTTTTCATTTTGTTCTATTGTATATGTTAATCCTAAATCTTTAAGTGAATCACCTTGTAAATTCATATCTTTTAAATTTTTTAATGAAGAATAAAATTGATTATCAATGGTTAATAAATCATTGAAATTTACTTCTTCATGTAAAATTAATTTATAAATTAATTTATTAAAACATACATTAACAGTTATATTATCATAAAGTGCTTTTCCAAATAATTTACCAATAAATGCAAAATATTCTTTATTTAAAGTAGTATCTTCTAAAAAAGGATTAACTATATATGAAATATCTAAACTATCAGATACAGAAAATAAATTTAATTGTTTTGATTCTAAATTTTTAAACATTTCAGTAAACCATTCTCTTAATATTCCTCCTGCATCTAATGATACTTCTCCTAAAAAATCTATTTTCATTTCTTTTTTTAAATTTATTTTTTTAAATTGTTTCATTGAATCAATTAATATATTATTTCTTTTTGTTATTTCTATTTTTTCAGAACCATCTTCCCAACTTATTTTATTTTTTTTTATATAATCTTTTAATTCTTTTTTTTTTATTTCAAAATCTATTTTAGTTTTATCTGATACTTTTGATTTTTTTGAATTAATGTAATTTTCCATTCTTTTTAATATTATATTATTATATTTTGAGTCTTCCTCTGGACTATATACATCGGCAGTAGCATTTGACGTAATTTTATCTTTTGCACATACTTTTAAATGTTGATTGAAAACTTTAAAACTGGTTCCTTCTGGTAATTCTTGTTTACATATCGGACAAATCATTTTTTCAATTTCTTTAGTTTTAGTTTGTTTTGGACCCATGATGTAATTATTTTATTATTTAATTGTCTATATTATCATAATTACAATTTTGAAAAGTAAAAAAAAATTTTTTATATTTTTTGCAAATAAAATTGATATAGTTTATAAATTAAATAATAAAAATAAATTAAATACGTCAATTTAACACAACTAAAAAATCTTACAAAAATTTTTTTATTTTTCAATAAATTATAAAAAATATTAAAATTATAATGGAAGACGCTTTTAAACCACTTTTAAGTAAAGGAAAAGAAACATTACAAAATGCAAAAAAAGAATCATTAGCAACAGAAAAGGAAAAAAGAAAAGATCGTGACGTAGAAATCGATCAAGAAATAAGAAGTAATTTCATTTTTAAAGTATACTGTTTATTATTAAGTCAACTTTTAATTGCTGTAATAATGATAACATTTAGTTTATATAGTGAATCATTTAAATATGTCTTATTAAATGTACGTGGTGTATATATAATGTTTTTTCTTATTGCAGCATTAACTTTTGTAGGACCAAATTTCTTTCCTACCATTTTAAAATTATATCCTTATAATTATGTTTATCTTTTCACTTTTACAATATCATATGATTACATCATATGTGAACAAACATGTAAATATACTCCAATAACAGTAATGATGGCATTAATATTAACATTTATAACAGTAGCAACATTAACATTATATGCAAAACATTCAAAGAAAGATTTTACAATATTAGGAGGAACATTTTTCGTATCAATGAATTTATTTGTAATTGGAAATATGATAACTTATATTATTGGTGCTCAATATTCAAGTTATGTTGTAATATGTTGTTGCTGTATTGTTTTTAGTACTTACATTATTTATGATACTCAATTAATTATTGGTGATGGTGGTGAAAGATTCAGTGAAGATGATTATATTCTTGCTACTATGTGTTTATATATTGATATTATTAATTTATTTGTTCAAATGCTTAAATTAATTTCTAAAGCTATGGATGATGAAAAAAATAAAGATTCTAAAACTGATAAAGTAGCTGAAGAATTCTTTGGTGTTAAAAAAAAAGATGAGAAAAAAGATGATGATGATGAAGATGAAGAAAAAGGTAAAGGGAAAAAGAAAGGAAAAAAAGGAAAAGATGATAAAAAAGGAGGAAAAGGAAAAAAAGGGAAAGATGATAAAAAAGGAAAAGGAAAAGATGATAAAAAAGGTGGAAAAGGTAAAGGTGATAAAAAAGGAGGAAAAGGTGGTGATGATAAAAAAGAAAAAAAAGAAGATGAGGAGTCTGTTGAACAAAAGTTTAATAAACAATTGGAAAATTTAACGAATAATTTATTTGATATATAAAATAAAAATCGTTTAAAAATTTGTATTAAGTATTAAAAATGAATTGTTACTAATGTAAAAACAATAAATATTTTAATTTTGATTAAAAAAAACAATATAATTTATTTGTTATTAAATAATCAATACTATTAACTCTATATTTATAAATCTCTAGTTTAATTTTTTATTTTCATTTTCATTTTTTGGTTTATTAGTTTTATTTGATTTTACTTTAATTTTCAATGTTGCTGTATATAATATAAATACTATAATAATAGGAGAAAAATATATGTTTTTCAAAAATTGAATAAATAAATCAAATCTTAAATTAAAAATAATTGTACCTAAAGCATTACACATAAATTGATTAAATATCCAAACAGGGAATTTTAAAATTAAATTATTTTTACTTCTTAGATTTGTATAAAAATCTAATTTATCAACTTTTTCATTAGCATTTTGGTATATAAAAAACAAAAAGAAAAAGATATAATAAGTAGTATAAAAACCATGCCAAAAAGCACTTATCATAAAAGTTATTAAACTAGCTAAACTAAAATTATTTTTAAATGTTTTATTTTCAATATTAATTAACCTTAAAAATAATGAATATTTTAACCATAAATGAACACTATGATTCCAACTAGTAATTTTAGTTTTAGGATTAATACCAAATTCACAATCAAAAATACTTCCATATCCTCCTTTTTCATAAGTAATATAATAATCACCTTTATCCAAATAAAATAAAGGTAATTCAATTTTTGAATTATTATCTTTTTTATGTTCTGTATAAGATAAACCACAAATTATCATTCCTGTACAACTTAATAACCAACCAGAATAAAATTTAGATCTATGAACAGTCATAGCAAAATTAATATAAAAAAATTTATATAAAAGATTTTTATTTCCAAAATCAATAGTTCCAGCATAACTTAAAGGAACTTTACTTGAAAAAAATGCATAAAAACCCATTGCAATAAAAGAAAGAATGAATTCAATTGAACCAAACAATAAAGTAGTACTAAAATTCATTCTTTCATAACAATCTTTTGAATGAATAAAATTAATGAAATCTTTATATTCAAAAAAGGGACCCATGACTGCAGAAGGGAAATAAAAAATATAAGATAAAATTTCAAATAAAGAAGGCATTTCTTTAATTTTATATAATCTCCAATGATTATTTTTTAAATCTTTATCATCTTTTCCTCCATCTTCATAACTAAAAGCCATAGAAGAAAATTTACAAATTGTCATCATAAAAATTGTAGTAATATCATCAGCTGTCCATTCACCATAATAAAATATCATTCTATGAATGTGAAGTGATGATAAATATAAAAATGTTATTATAAATACGAAAAAAGCACTTTTTTTTCTTCCATAATATTTCATAAAGAAATATGTTATAAATGTTCCTATTAATGGATGAATTATTCCTGAACCATATAAGGAAAACATTAAAAAAAAACCTGTTAATCCACCATATAGTAATCTAAGATTTGGAGATTTAATTAAATAATTTATTAATCCAATTGGAATTGATAACATAACTGATGTTATTAAGAGAATTTGATCATATGGGACACTTAATTTTTCTGAAAGTATTTGTAATATTTTTATTGACATTTTTTTTTTTAGATTATGGTTTATAATTATTTACTACTTCAAAACTGTTATTTTAAATATTCTATATTTTAATAATAGAATAAATTTAAAATTGATTTATCATTTATAATATTGTATAGAATTTATTTATTTAATCATTTTTATATTATTAAATTCAATCATTGTTTTATGATATATATTAACTGACTTAGGTTAATAGGATTTTAATATTTTATAATTAATTAAAATATATTTGTTTATATTTTTAATTAGACGAGAATTATTAATTAAAGAAAAAAATATTTAAAAAATTAAAATATATATTATTCATTTTTTTATAAACTAATGTACCATAGAATTAATAATAATAATATGTTAAATATAAAAATATAAAAATAATTATAATAATAATAATAATCTCTATTATTCTTCAAGTTCATCAGATTTAATGAAATAATTATTTATGAATAGTAATATTATAAATTCTCAATAAATATGTATAGAAAATATATATTTTTAAAACATTTTTAATTGACAAGTAATAAAAAAAATTATTAATCCAATTATTATTTTTTAATAATTGAATAAAAATTGAAAATAAATTGAACATTCTACAATAAATGATATTTTTTTTACTTTTTGATTAATTTTTTTATAAGGGTTTTTAATATTATATTATATATTTTTATTAAATAATATTGTTTAGATATTATGATTTCTTTTTTTTACTTTTTTTAACTGGCATACTTTTATTCATTTCTTCTTTTTGAGCGAGACTTTCTTGAATAGAAATTTCAGATTCATCTACAACTTTGTCTTCTGCAATTTCATAAGGATAAAAAGTTATTAAACATAAAGTGGTAAATATTCCAATATTTAAAATAATTTCAATTTTTGTTTTAAAAAAAGTAATTCTTGATGGTATAACAAAAGGATTAAAATATATAAAATTAGTGAAAAAAAAAAGAATCATTGATATAAAATTCCCAATAAATAATCCAAAAATTCCTAAAATTCCAAAAATAATTTCACATAATGAAACTATTAATAAAAGTAATGAAGGATCTTGTGCTAAATCTTGAAAAAATTTACCATGTAAACGAAATAATCTAAAGTTTTCTAATAATCTTTCTTTATATTCTTCTGAATTATGTTGAATATTCCCAATTTTACTTATTGGCCATAATAATACAATTGAATAAATACAACATCTCATTAAAAATCTCTTAAATTTCCCTTTATAAGAATTCACATTTTCCATTGATGGAATTTAAAATTTATATATAATAATTATTAATTAATTTTTTTTTAATTATTAAAATTTTTAAATATAAAAAGTTAACAGATTTAATAAATATATTATTATATAATAAATAAAGAAAGATATATAAATAAAAGAGACTCAATTATTAATTTTTTAATCAATCATATATATATTTTAAATTAAAAACTGATACAATTTTCAAAATTAATTATTTCCAAATAATTGAATATATTTTTAATAAAAACTTATTGAACAGGACAAATTGCATCAAATCTATAATAATAAGCATCTAAACATCCAAAATAATGAAAAATAACACCTAAAACAACAAAACAATGAAAAATTTGATGTGAACTTCCAAAAATATCAAATTTCCCAGGATAACATTTTTCAGGTATTCTATTAATATAAATTAAAGCTCCAATAACATAACTAAATCCACCAAAATACCAATAAATTAATCTAGGACCACCCATAAAACCTTTAATACTTCTATTAAAAAAAATTAAGTGTATAACAGGAATAGCAGTACTTAATCCTAAAATTAAAAATAAAATTCCTCTAAAAGTTCTTCTTTTAGGAAGATAAAAATCAGAAGTTAAACTATAAAAAAAAACACAAATTGAAAAAATTGAAATAAAAGATAAATAAATATTTCTAAAAAAATAATCACAATGAAAAAAATAATAATAAGGAGGATAACATGAGCCTGCAATTAATATTGAAATTCCACCATAGTCTAATCTACTTGAAAATGAATTTATTTTTTTTGACATTATTCCTATTAAATGATATGTTGAACTAAATGATAAACATAATATTGCTGAAAATAACATTATAAAAATTGGCCATCTTTGTAATTTAAGTTCTTTATATGGAATTAAATATTTTTTTAAATTTGTTATTTGTTCTAATAATTTTTCATAATATCTTGATAAGGAATTTGATACATTGTTATTATTTACATTTTTCATTGAATATATTGAAGAATTAAATTTTTCTATAAAATATGTAAAATCTGTTAAATTGAATTTTTTGTCAAATTGTATTTTTAAATCTTTTAATTTTTTATCTACTTCTTGAAAGTATTTTCCAAAGGATTTTATTTTTTCAAAATTATATTTTATATTCATTAATTGAGTTTTATATGAAGTTATAAAAATAAATGTATATACAATAAAAATAATTACCAAAATTACACCTAATAAATGTGTCCAAATATTTATAGTTTCATTATGAAGTATAAATAGACTTTTTGTTATTTTTTTAGGTGAATTACAATTAATTAAATAACCACCTTTTATATATTCATTGTCTTTTTGAAAATCTGGTGCTTCTTCATATGAAACAATTGATACATTTTTATTTTTATTTGAATTATCTTTATTTATGTTTTGTTTTGTTGGAGAAATATTTTCTTCTTCATATAAATTATTTTGATGCTTCATTATATATATATTATAATAATTTATTTATTTTTATTGTTTTTTTAATTATTCTCATTTTTTCTTAGTTAATATATTTAAAATTTTATTGTATTTTTTTATAAAAATATATCCCCTATTATTTTATTTGTTAATCTTATTGATAAACATTGCCTTTTTGGAGATATTTTCTGTAGTTTTTTAAAATTTTTATTTTCTTGATTGTTTATATTTATATGATTACTACTTTTATATCTCATTAATTTCTTATTTTCTCCTCTACGAAGATTAATACTTGTGAATTTTTTTTCTAATTTTTTTTTTTTTAAATCAAAATTCATTATTTTAATCAATACTTTGGTATTTGTTTTATTTTTATTGTCAATTTTATCTTTCAAATTATTAGTTATATTAGTTTCATTTTTCAAATTATTAGTATTATTAGTTTCTTTTTTTTTAGATATTTTAGGTAAATAAATATTTTGTTTATTATTTATTATTTTTGAAAAATACAATTTAGTATTTTTACTATTTGTAGGAGAATTAAATAGTTTAAAATGTCCTTTTGGACTGATATAATTATAATTAGAATTATAATGATAATTACTTTCTAATGCTTTAAATTCATCAGAATTATTGTTTTTATAAATTGTAGTTTGAGATGATTCATTCACTAAGTTTGATAATTTAAATTTATTATTTTGAAATAAAGGTTTTTTATTTAAAGGAATTATTTTTAAACCAAGTTTTTTCTATAAATTAAAATAAATTTACATTGGAATTTCTAGTATTACAATTTAAATCCTTTAACAACATATTCTTCATTTCTAATTATAACTAATAATAATTTCAAAAAATTTTAAAAAAACAAAAAAAAAAAAATAAGGATAAATGATAGATGATTTTCAAAATAATGAAAATTTAGAAATGTTCAATTATTACAATAAAAATGTAAAAAAAAAAAACTTCCCATCATATGTAAAAATAAGTACAATAAGACAAAATTCAATAAACTCAAAAAAATTAAAACATCCAACAATATCTTTTACTCAACTTAACTCAAAAAAATCAATAAAAGAAATAAAAGAAAAAAAAGAAATGAAAGAATTAAAAGAAACAAAAGAACCAATACAAAAAACAATATATTTAAAAAAAATAAAATCAGTAGGTGATATAGAAATGATAAGTGATAACATAACATTAATAACATCATATTTTTTTCAAAATTATCCAGATCAAACAAAAGTAGAACAATTTGTAGATAAATATAGTGTTTGGTTAGGAGGAGGATATTTAGATATTTTATTAACAATGAAAGAATTTAGAGATTTTAATATTTTTGATTATATTAATATTTCAACTACATATAATGAAAAGTTATCTGAAAATGAATTAAAACATAGAAAACAAATGATAACAATTAGAAATAATATTGTTTTAAGTACTATTGTTGTTGCCAGAGAATTAGAAGAATGTGAAAGAAATGGAGAAATTGATTTTGAACAAAATGAACCTATATTTAATGATTTAAGATTTTTATCTGCTATGGTTGAGAAATTTAAAAATTTAATTGTTGAAAGAGATAATGTTTTTGATGTTGATTATGATGTTGAATTATTATTTTTTGCTTTATTAGGTTTTAAAGATAAATCTAGAATAATTAAACAAAAATTT
>JAEEGL016195005.1_pt1 | contig 11666 bp, 8 predicted proteins | sample 9134231 | NCBI WGS metagenome assembly JAEEGL01 (sample SAMN16246548, study PRJNA631951) | gut metagenome | biome: gut microbiome; feature: rumen; material: fiber-attached | host: Bos | place: Iran: Karaj | collected 2018-10 | reverse complement strand
GGGATGGCTCACGGTGCCGTGCTGGTGGGCCGCACCGTAGTTCTCGGTGCGCTCGCCGGGAACGATGGGCATCGGGAGAAAGCGGGTGCCGTCACGCTGGACGTACACGTTCTGTGGGTCATTGACCGCGACGCCGTCCACGACGGAGTTGTAGGTGTAGATTTCCGGCGCCGGGAGCGGGATCTTCACTTCCCAGACATTGTTCTCACCACGCTGCATGTCGATGGTGCCGCCCCAGGGGTTGGGCATCCAGGAACCGCTGAGTTTCACGATGGTGGCGTAGTCGGCCTTCAGACGGAAGGTGACGCTGTCGTTCTGGATCTCCGGGGAGATGACGGGACGCTGGCGGCCTCCGAAGTTGAAGTTGGCCAGTTCCTGGGCCTGCAGGGCACCGGCGAGGGCCAGGCCGAGGGCAAGAGAGGTGAAAAAGTGCTTCATATAACTTGGTTGTTTTGGTGTTTCCGTATCTGCGGTTTTTTACCAATGCAAAAGTAATCGATGCGAAGCATAGCCTTTGTGTGATATGTTCAATTGTTTTTCTCCATGGGACCGGGCGTGTTCAAATTATTGTCGCATTGTTCACTTTTTTTTGATAGTTTTCCTTAAGTAATTGATATATAGCATAATAAAGCGACAGAGGTGCACCGGGAAGTGCACCTCTGAATAAGCAATCCGCTATGTGGCAGAATGTTACGGTCGTATGCCGTACAGATACCCCAGAAGGGCCATCTTGCCACGCATGGTTTCACGCGGGGTGAACTCTCCGTTCACCCACAGGTAGCGCTGGTTGAAGAAGGATTCCTGGCGGGGCCATCCGCCGTCGTACCAGGAAGGGTAGCAGCGGTCCAGGAGGATTCGGGCGTCACCGCCGTCGCCGGGCGACCAGGTCTCGGTGCCGTTGAACGGCGTCTGTCCCGGATGGGAGCCGGGTACGCCGTCATTGCGGCCGGTCGTGTAGCAGTCGGTGATGTGGCGTTGCCCCAGCCCGGTCATCTCTACGGTGTTGGCGGGATTGCGTCCCAGGCCCCAACCAGCCTCGTCGAACATCGCCTGTTCCAGTTCCTTCCGCAGGTCGGTATTCTCCGAGACGGCATGGGCGAGCATCACGAGCTGGAGATTTTCGGAAACCTGCCAGCGTGGGTCGTCGGCACTGCGGCGGGACGGACGGCCGTAGCGGGGAAGGACATTCTTTCCGCACGCCTGCGCGAGGACGCTTTTGAACATGTTCAGGTATAGGACCGGATAGTGCCGCTCGTGCGGACACAGCAGGTATGCCGCGGTTCCCCAGACCTGCCACCAACTGTTCCGGCCGCTTTTGATGACGGGGGAATCCGGCCCCTTGACGACGCTTTCCTCCGCCAGGATGTCCTCCCAGACGGTGTCGCCGGTTAGGTTGTACAGGAAGGCCGCTGCCATCTGGCGGAAGTCCCGCCCCCGCATGGCCCCGTCTCCGATGCCTTGCGGCACATCGAGCATGCTGTCCGGCTGTCTGGAGGCAAAGTGGAACGCCTTCTCCGCCTCGTCGGTATAGTACTTCTGCAGATCGGCTTTGCCGCCTATCCGGAACGCTTCTGCGAGCATCGCGCAGTTGGCCGCATTGGCCCAGGCGGCGATGGTGGTGCAACCGGCCTGGAACATCACCGTCCAGTCCTTATCAGGGTTGGTAACGCCCTGTGAATAAGCCTCTCCGTCGCGGATGGACAGGAAGAAGTCGACCTCGTTCCGGGCTTCGTCAATAAGGTCGGGAATCCCGTTCCCGCTTTCCCGGATACCCAGGTCGTCCTCGGAGAGCCGTCCGCTGGTGAGGATGTAGGGGAGGAGCATGTCGTAGATGTTGCTCACATGGGCCAGGTGGCGGTCCCAGTCGAAGGCGTCGGAGTGACCGCCGCGGACTTCGGCATTGACGGGATTCCCCTCCAGCCGGTGCGCCCAGAAGGCCGATGCCTCCTTCGACTTGAAGTGCGGTTCGTCCCACACGTCGCCTCGGAGTTTCCGCCAGTCGGGATGCCAGGGGTGCAGGTCGGTCTTATATACGGTAAAGCCCTTCGGATCTTCGTCGGGGACGAATCGGGGCTGCCGGGGAGCCGGAGAGACCTCTGGAAGGATGGGCTCGCCAAGGCGCATGTAATAGTATCCGCGGACAGAATAGCGGTAAGGCTGGTAATAGACGTCATCCCGGATGTCGAAGTCCATGCTGCATCCGACATCTTCCACGACCAGTCGGTAGCGCCCCGGCTCCGAACCGGTAAAGTCGATGCGCCAGACCGGAGAACCGGTCAAGTCCTTGCGGCCGGCTTCGTATTTGCCGTCCGCTGCCGGCTTCCAGAAACGGACGGACCCGGCTTCGGCGGCGGTTCCGGTTTGTACATTATATAACCAGACTTTCTTTCCTTCGTAGGTGCTGTAATCCCTGGCTCCGCCGTCGCCGAGCCAGTAGTACAGGTCGGCCGATTTATGCTCTTCCTGCGGCAGATACCCCAGAATGTTCACGTGGATGGCTTCGGAGAAGGTGCTCCAGATGTCGTACCGGATGCTGGCTTCAGCGGTGTCGGAACCGGTTCCGGCCGGTATCCGGACCGTGTAGGTACAGCCCTGTTTCATGGGCCGGGACAGGCGGAGGAAGATCCAGTGCTCCAGTTCGGCCCTCAGGGTATGATCCACGTACATCGGCTTGGACTTGCGCGAAACCGTTATGCCAACGTTTCCGAAGGATGTGTCGTCAGACGAGCCGACAGCCCATCCCGCGGCATCCGGATTCAGCCGGGGGAGGAAAGTCAGGAGCGTATCGTCTCCCGCTGCGAAGGAGTGCCCCAGGTAGGCGCTTTTACCGGTGCCGTCGTCCCGGTAACGGATGTCACCGTCCTGGAAGCGGACCAGAAGGGTTTCCTTGTCCACCGCCTGGATACCCTTGAACTTCGTCGCTCCGGCCTGCGCTTGGAGAAGGAGGAAAACAGTCGTGGCAAAAACCACCCTCGCCATCAGGAATCTATTCATAAGAATCGGGATTTGATGGCGTAAGATAGTAATTTTCAGTTAGATATCCAACTACCTGAAGAGCGTCGGTACGAGGGTCTCCAGGTCGGCGCGCCAGGTGGTCCAGCTATGGCCGGCCTGGGCATTCTCCATGTACTCGTACTTGATGCCGGCGGCATCCAGATAGCCGCGCGTCTCCTTGCAGTTATTGTAGGCGATGTCAGTAGGACCGCCCTGGGTGAAGACGAGGGCTTTGAAGTTCTTGTTCAGGGCCGGGGCGATTTCATCGAGCTTGATCCGCTCGATGTACGGTTTCTGGTTGCCGGGGGAGAAGCTGGAACTGAGCACCCAGACATGACTGAAAAGCTTCGGATGCAGGAACGCAGTCTCCATCGTTTCCATACCGCCCATCGAAAGGCCTGCCATGGCGCGGTGTTTCCGGTCGGCCTTCACGCGGTAGTTGGCCTCGATGAAGGGGATGATGGAAGTGACCATGTCCTCTCCGAAGAGAGGCACTTCGCCCATCATGTCCGGTGTGTCGATGGTGCCGTTGGGCATCACGACAATCATCGGGACCATCCTGCCCTGGGCGAGGAGGTTGTCCAGGATCCAGCCGGCGGCGCCTACACCGGGCCAGGAGGCGTCATTGTCGCCGCCGCCGTGAATGAGGTACAGAACGGGCAGCTTGGCCTTGGATTTCTCATAGCCGGCCGGAGTCCAGACGTGCATCCGGCGCACCATCCCGAGAGTCTTGGAATAGTAGAACCGCTGCGCAACCGCTCCGTGCGGAACATCCTTTATATAACTCTCGCCAACAGTAAGGAGGGAGGACTGCTCTGCGGAGAGGGGAGCCTTCGGATCCTGCACCCGCACGCCGTCCACGGTGAAACTATAACGGAAAACGCCCGGATCCAGGCCCTCGCAGACTCCCTTCCAGACACCGTTTTCAGCTTTTTCAAACCGGATGGGCTTGTCCCACGGCAGATCGCCGGAGACGGACACCGTCTTGGCTTCCGGCGCATAGATTTGGAAAAGGACTTTTCCGTCCGGAAGGACGCGGGTGCTTTGGAGGGTGTCGTTGGGCGTGGGCCGGCGGCCCCACTGGGCGGCCATCGGCAGGGTGCAGCAGGCGGCTGCAAGGAGGATAAGGAAGCGTTTCATGTTATTGGATGTCAAATAGTTTCTTGTAGGGCTTGTCGTGCTTGCAGGCGTCCCACCCGGGATTTCCGGTCCGGCAGAAGGCGGTCCAGGCGTCCAGCATTTCCCCGGACAGCCTGTAATCGGCCTCGGTGAAAGGGCGCCAGCTGTTCTTCAAAGTTCCGAACATATACCAGAGTTCGGCGGAGTGGAAGGCACCGGCGGCGGAAGCCGGGTGGGCCTCGTCGGTAGGTAGTTCGCGGAGGAATTCATACTCGTACACCGGGCAGCCGAGCGAGTCACGGACGGCGCAGAAGCGGTCCACGGACGCACCGGCGAGGATGCCCATGTCGTCCTTGTTATACCCGATCATGATCGGAATCTGGGCGATGGAACCATCGAACAGGGCGTGGTCGAAGTCTTCGGTGAGCACCTTTCCATCATTGTGCGGGGAGAACATAAGGAATCCCTTCCCGTCGGCGGTAAACTTGCCGGAGGCGTTGAAAATCTCTTCGGCGGACGCTGCCCGCATGGCGGCAAGGTCCGTGAGACCGACGTGGTCCATGAGGGCCTTGCCCTGGTTGTCATAGTATTCCTGGGGAATCTCGTCGGCGGGGGAGAGACCGCGGACTCCCAGTCCGCCGCCGCTCTGGATGATGGCCTTCGCCATCAAGCCCTTGGACAGGGGGGATATCAGGAGCGTCTTCACGCTCATTGCCCCGGCGCTCTGGCCGAAGACGGTGACGTTCTCCGGATCGCCGCCGAACCGGTCGATATTGTCCCGGATCCATTGCAAGGCCGCAATCTGGTCCATGGTGCCGTAGTTCCCGGATTGGCCCTGTTCGGCCGTCAGGTCCGGATGCGACAGGAAGCCGAAGGTACCCAGCCGGTAATTGATGGTCACGAGGATCACCCCGCGCCGGGCCCAGGCATCGCCGTCCATGGTCACCTCATGGCCGTATCCGTTCATATAAGCGCCGCCGTGGATCCACATGGCCACGGGAAGTTTCGCTGCAGGTTTGCCCACGGTGCCCGCCGGAGCCCAAACGTTCAGATACAGGCAGTCTTCACTCTGCTCAGGCGTTCCTGCCCAATAGAACTCGTCACCATAGAAGGTCCCGGGAGCACTGCCCGGCTGCCAGGCGATAGGGCCGAAGGTGTCGCATATCTTCACGCCGTCCCAGGCCTGTACGGGTAGTGGCGCCTGCCACCGTAGGTCGCCTACCGGCGGTGCGGCATACGGAATTCCCTTATAGACAATTACTTGAGAAGAATCGGTAAGAATACCCTGGATTTTTCCTCCGGAGACCGTGAGCACGGGATTGGGCGTACTGCAGGCCGCAAGGACCGTCAAGGAAATGAGGAGTAGCAGTCTTTTCATGTCGTATTATTCTGTTCTGGACAAATATACGACAATTGGGCGGCAATCCCTGTTCCGTCCGTTCAATTGTTTCCGGTATTGTTCAACCGGCGCGGATGAAATGAAAAAACGATCAGGCTTCGTCCAGGAGCCGGGTTCCTGCCTGTTCGCCGATGGCCTGGGTCTTGTTCATCACGGCGGTGAGCATCAGGAGGGTGCCGGCTATCTCGTGGACCATCGGGTCGGTGCTGGCCTTGAGGGCGTACCAGTTCTTGTCACGATGGTCTTCGATGGAATCGACGAAGCCGACCCGGTCGCCGAATCGGTTGCGGATACTCTCCTGCAGGGCGGCGGTGTACTGGTTGCACAGCGCTCCCACCTCTTCCTCCATGCCGGCCTTCACCTCGGCAGCCTGGGCATCGCGGTACTGGGCCTTGAATCCCTCGTATTTCTTGTCGGAGGTGATTTCCGTCTTGTCCCCGCTGATTTTCAGGATTTCGCAGCGGTCAATGTCGCCGTTCTCCGGCTCCATTTCGCTGGAGATGTCGTGGAGTTTCTGGAACCGGACGCCGTAGAACAGGAGGACGTTGCCGTCCACGGCATACATCATCTTGCTGAAGTCGATGCCCAGGGAAACTTTATAATAGAACTTGTGGATGTACAGGATGCGGCGGATGCTCGCTTCCTTGAGCATGCTGTCCTCCAGGATAGTCTCGAGGAACCGGCGGTCCGGAATCTCGAACTTGGTCCGGTCCAGGGCGTCCACCTCCTCTTCCTTGACCACGTAGCCCTGTTTCGCATATTCCATCTGCTCCACCTTGAAGGTATAGTCGATTTGGGCGGGAAGGGCCCCGGTCTGAACGCGGGTGTCCAGTTTGTCGGTAAGCGAGCGGTTCTCCTGCTCCAGCGCCTGGACCTTCCGCTCCAGTTCGCGGTCCTTCTCCATCTTCTCGATGAGGGCTTGCTGGCGTTCCATCAGGCTGTCCTGCAGCCAGCTGTTCAGGGGTTTGAAGGCGAGGAAGGTGAGAATGAGGGTGATGACGTTGGAAAGGACGATGGACAGGGTGGAGAGCAGGTGCGGAAAGAACAGGAAGAAACATACGTTCACCCCGATGAGCAGGAAACATCCTGCGATCCAGAGGGAGTTCTTGACGCGCCGTCCCTTGTCCAGGGCATATCGGAAGAGTTGCTGTTCGGTCTTTTTCATGGAAAAGAGGACAATGGCTTTATCTTTGCAAAGATATAAAATGTGTGAAATTATTTCTATATTTGCCAAGAATAAACCACAAGACGATGAAAAAGTTACTGACCCTTCTCACCTTGTCGCTGTTCGCCCTCGGCCTTTCCGCCCAGGAGACCGGCTGCCACTTTGTCCAGAATACGACCCGCAGGGGGGTGACCGTCTTCCAGGACGGGATTCTCTTCTTTGCCGAGCCCGATCTGCTGCGGCTGAATTACCTGCACCCGAAGGGCGATTACCTGATCGTGGACGAGACCATGCTGCGGTCCCGTTTCGCCGGACAGGCGCGTGACATCAATACGGAGAAGGACCTTCGCGCCCGTGCTTTCCGCAATGCGCTCGTGTACGGCTACACCGGACACTGCGAGGAACTCGCCAGGGAGATGGATGCTGAAGTGTCCGTGAAGGAGGAGAAAGGTATCAAGACCTATACCCTAACGCCCCGGAAGCCCGTTTCCCGGGGGATTACCTCCGTGGAGGCATCCTATGATGCCGAGGGGCGCGTCGTCAGGCTGGTTTTCACTGAAGGAGCCCGGCTAACGAACGAATATCTCTTCGACTACTAGTCGGTTTGTATAAAAAGAAAAGAGGGAAAGGCCCGCGGGCTTTTCCCTCTTTTTCAGTATTGTTTCTCCTTGATTGTATCGTCGGAACTGTCGTCCGGTTTCCGGTGGAACTCGTAGGTAGTGACCTCGTATGCGGAACTGGAGCCGATGGTAACGCCGCTTTTCTGGGTAAGGACAAGCTTCTCCTGGGTGAGCTGCGTCACTTCATACTGGCCGACCAGGGTCATCGTTCTCCCGCTGCTCGAAACGGAAAGCTGCCGGGAGAAATCCAGACGCTGGCTTTCCGCATCGTAGGAATAAGTAGTAACTTCCAGTTCGTATCCGAATGCGGCGTGGGCGAGCTGGTCATATTCCAGGGACAGGCGGCAGTCCAGGCCCTTGAAGTCGATTTCCGTCTTGTTCTGATTGTCATTCCCGCCGAACGAGGTTTCAATCAGGACGGTCTTGGTATCCAGGACCCAGGTGCCGCAGATGGAACCGGGTTCATTCCCTTTCCCGGGGCCGTCCTTGTAGCAGGAAACGGCGGAAACCGAAACGCAGGCGATTGCAAGAAGGGTTTTAGTCAGTCTTTTCATCTTATTCAGTCACGTTGTTGACTTGGCAAAGGTAGCGTTTTCTTTCCGGATTGTCAAGGTATGCGGTATTTCGCGGTACGGGCGTCGTCGATCACGCCGGCCCAGTCCAGGCCGTAGGCGAAGTCCCAGGCGTGGCCGTCGGTGTCCACGAGCGGGCGCAGGTCGTGCGGGACATCCTCCTGCTGCTCTTCCACGGTGCGCATGTCAGCGGGCAGTTGCATCGGCAGGAGCCCGGAGGGTTCGGTGGAACCGCTTACGATGTCCAGCACAGCTTGATTCTGGACACCGAAGGTGACGAGCACGGCATCGGCGAAGGGCTCCAGTTCAGACAGGACTGCCGGGCGGGAAAGGTTCACGACCACGATGACCGGCTTGTCTCCCATCTCTTTCTTCGTCCGGATGACCAGGTCCAGGTCGGCCTCGTTGTAGGTCGTGACGGTCTTCCCTTTATAGGTTCGGTTCGTGAAATCCTCCTTCGGATCGCCACCTGCGATAGATTCATTCCGCGCGTAGGCGGCTTTGTAGGGCCGATACTGGAGACTGATGGGCACATAACCGTTGCCGCCCTTCTCCCTGTCCTTCACGTCATATCCGGTGCCGGGATACGGCTCCTGGATCATCACAAGGGCGAAATCGGCCTCGTCCGGCGACTCACACCAATCGAAATGCTTTTCAACGAGTTCCCGGTTCACGGGATAGTCCCAATGCGCGGGCGCCCCCATCCACAGGCCGAACATTCCCGGTGTCTGCGGATAGAACCGCTTGGGAACAAATACCTTTGATTTTGCACGCGGCAGCGCACCCCCATGGTTTTTGACCATCACCACCGATTTCAGCTGCGCTTCATAGCCGGCCTGCATGAATTCCGGCTTGCCAACGACCTCGGTGGAAACGGCCGGATCCACGTACGGATTCTCGAACAGGCCGGTGCGGAAGGAGTTGAGCAACAACCGTACGGCAGATGCTTCGAAACGTGCCCGGGCCGATTCTTCTCCGAACTCCTTCACCCACAACCTATACGCGGCCAGGACGGGACCCTTGTCGTTGTTGCCGCCGAACTGGTCCACGCCTGCCTTGATCACCTCATAGTGGCGTTCGGCTTCGGTGAGTCCTTCCACACCCCAGCATTTGCCGTCGAATGATTCGACGGAGGCGTTGTCATGGGTGATGCCCCAGTCGGTGCAGACGACCCCGTCATAGCCGTATTTTTCACGTAAAAGGCTGGTAATAATGTATTTACTGTAACTGTTGCCCACATTGTCCCCGGACGGGTCGATTCCGTAGGAAATGGTGTAGTACGGCATCACGGCCGCGGCCTTCCCGGTGCCGTCTTCCAACTGGAAGGCGCCTTCAGTGAAGGCCTTCAGGTGCGTTTCGAATGCTTCGCCGGGATAAACGGCATACTTGCCGTAGTTGAAGTGTGCGTCACGGCCGCTTTCTTCCGGACCGCCGGAAGGCCAGTGCTTGACCATGGCGTTCACGCTTTGCGCACCCCAGCCGTCCTTTGCGCCAGGAGTGGTCTGGAACCCGTCCACATAGGCGCGTGCCATCTCGGTATCCAGGTCGGGATCCTCGCCGAAAGTGCCGTTGAAGCGGCTCCAGCGGGGTTCCGTGGCCAGGTCGATCTGCGGACTCAGGGCCGTGGCGATGCCCAGCGCCCGGTATTCCTCGGATGCGATCTGCCCGAACCGCTTCACGAGGGCCGGGTCGAAGGTAGCGGCGAGGCCCAGGGGAGTGGGCCAGAGGGAAATCCTGCCGCCGGCGCCCAGGTTGAATTCGGCCGTTGCCGCGGTTTCATTGCGCGGGTCGGAGGAGTTGTTGGCGGGAATGCCGTGCCCCATGCCCTCCACGAGCGTCTGGACCTTGTTGTTCCATCGGGCGGCGACCTCGGGGCTTTCCACGGTGGTCACGAGTACGGCCCGGAGATTGTCTTCCGTGAGGAACTTGACCTGCTGGTCGGTAAGGTTGGTGTCGGGCACCGCCTGATGGGCGCTATAGAGCATCAGACCGGCGATTTCCTCGATGGACAGTTGTGCGGCCAGATCTTTGGCGCGCTCTTCCGCCGGCAGCCGCCAGTCCTCGTACGGATCCAGCTTGCCGTTCCGGTTCAGGTCCTTGAAAGCATATCCGTCCACCGTCAGCAGGGGAGCGGACGTATGACCGAGCGTCGCCCCGCCTTTCTGGGTGACGAGTTTGAAGCCGTCCTGCCCGGTTTCATGCCATTTGGGGCCGCAGGCGGAAAGGGTTATGCAGGCTAAAAGGAGGAATACGGTCTTAGTAGCGCAGTTTTTCATCGGAATACGGATTGGTTATTGGACAAAACTACGAAAAATCCCCGGGTTTTTCGTATGTTTGGGGAAAATAACCACGATTATGTTCCGGAAAACCCTTCTCGTCCTCGCGCTTGCCCTTGCGGCAGCCGCCCTTTCCGCCCAGGAACTCCGCCGGGTGGAGAACATCCGTTACACCACGTCCCAGGATGCATATGCACAGGAGCGTTGCCTGCTGGACGTGTTCTGGCCCGAGGGGGCCAAGGACCTTCCCGTCGTGGTCTGGTTCCACGGCGGTGGACTTACCGGCGGAGACAAAGTCTGGACGCCTGCCGCCTTGCTGGACGGAAGTTTCGTGGTCATCCGGGCGAACTACCGGTTGATTCCCAAAGCCCATGTCCGGGAGTGCGTGGAAGATGCTGCCGCAGCGGTGGCGTGGGCCTTCGAGCATGCCGGGGAATATGGCGGGTCGGTGGACAAGATCTTCGTTTCCGGCCATTCCGCCGGGGGATACCTGACCGACCTGGTGGGCCTGGACAAACATTATCTGGCGGCCCATGGTATCGACGCTGACCGCATCGCGGGACTCATCCCGTTCAGCGGTCAGGTCGTCAGCCACTATTCTTATCGGAAAACGCTTGGAATCGGTGAACTCCAGCCGATCATCGACGAGTACGCCCCGCTGTACCATATCCGCCCCGATGCCCCGCCCATCGTCATCATCTCCGGCGACCGAAACACCGAACTATATGGCCGTTACGAGGAAACCGCCTATTTCTGGCGCATGCTGCAGCTCTCCGGCCACCCCGATGCGACGATCTACGAAATCCAGGGTTACGACCACAGCAGCATGGCCGATCCCGCCGTCCACATCCTGAAGGACCACGTGAGACGGATCCTCCGGAACCGTTAGCCTTTCATGTCGGTCTCGAAGACGTTCATCGGCACGCGCTTCTGAATGTCCGAGAGTTCTTCCGGGGAGAGGTCGGACAGGGACTTGCCATAAATCTCCCGGGCCTTTTCATCCCGGACGTCGTTGTATATCTGCGAGAAAAGTCTCTGCAGGTTCTGGTAAGCGCCGTAACTGGTGCCCCGGTAGCAGGTGAAGACGAAGCAGGTTTTCACGCCGTGCTCCCTCAGGAATGCCTTGCCGATGCGCAGGAGGTCTTCCTCCTTGTCATACGCCCCATCCTTGAAGAATATCCTGTCATTGGCGTTGATCCTGACGACACAGGTGTTTTTCCGATCCAACCGGGCATAGACCTCGTCATTCGAAAGCACGCCCGGTTCCTTCGGCGACGGCGGAAGACGCCGGGTGACCGTCGATTCTCCCCCCGGCTTGGCATAGAAGACCTTCAGGGTCCTCGCTTCGCGGAGTTCATCCTTCACGTCGCCGATGACACTCATCGGCGTGCCGGCATCGGCATTGATCAGGACGGAGGTGCCGGGGCCGGACAGGTTCCGGGAGCGGATATAAGCCGCGATTTCCTTGACGGGAATGGTTTTTCCGTTGGTTTCGACGGTGCCGTCTGTCCGGACGTTCAG
>JAEEGL015698670.1_pt1 | contig 11666 bp, 8 predicted proteins | sample 9134231 | NCBI WGS metagenome assembly JAEEGL01 (sample SAMN16246548, study PRJNA631951) | gut metagenome | biome: gut microbiome; feature: rumen; material: fiber-attached | host: Bos | place: Iran: Karaj | collected 2018-10 | reverse complement strand
CTTCTTGTAGCAGGTGTCGCGGCGGAGCTTATACTCCTTGCGGACCGCGTCGAAGTAGGCGGGGCCGACCCTGTAGAGCGCCGCGGAAGCGATCTGGTCGAGCGTCGCGACGGAGAGCCTGGCCTGGCAGAACTTGAGCAGGTTCTGCTGCAGCTCCTTGTTGCGGGTGATGACCGCGCCGATGCGCGCGCCGCAGGCGGAGAAGCGCTTGGAGACCGAGTCGATGATGACCGCGTTGTCGTGCAGCTCCTCGAACTGGCCGATGGTCGCAAGGTTCTCGCCGCCGTAGACGAACTCGCGGTAGACCTCGTCGCCGATGACGTAGATATCATGCTCCTTGGCAAAATCCGCTATGGTGCGCAGCTCCTCGGGGGTGAGCACAACGCCGGTCGGGTTGCCGGGGTTGGTGAACATGATCGCGCGGGTGTTCTCGTTGTAGGCTTCCTCGAGCTTATCGCGGAAGGCATAGCGGTAGCCGCCCTCGGGGGTGGTGGTGATGGGACGGATCACGCCGCCGGCGCTCTTGACGAAGGTGTTGTAGTTGGGGTAGAAGGGCTCGGGGATGATGACCTCGCTGCCGGGATCGAGGATGCTGAGCATCAGCATCTGCAGCGCCTCGCTGCCGCCGGTGGTGATGAGGATGTCGTTCTCCTCGTAGTGGATGCCGAGCTTGTCGTAATAATGCTGGATCGCGCTGATCAGCTCGGGCATGCCGGGGGACGCCGCATAGGCGAGCACGGGATTATCGAAATTATGGATCGCGTAGTAGTAGTTCGGCGGAGTCTCGATATCGGGCTGACCGATGTTGAGGTGGTAGATGGTCTTGCCCTTGTTCGCGGCCTCGACCGCATAGGGATGGAACTTGCGCATGGGCGAAAGGTTGCAGGCCTGCGCTTTTTGCGAGATCTTCATTTTGAGCCTCCAAAGAAATTATTGGTGTGGCGCGCGGCCCGGAGCCACGCCTGTCATACGTGGTAATTTTATCATCGCTCAAGCCATTTTTCAACCTTGCGCGCCGCCTCGGCCGCTATATATTTGTCTTTAAGCGGCGGGCAAAAGCAAAACCCCCGCTTTTTGTTTTAGCGGGGGCAAAAGCCGTCTTTTTTTGCCTCGCCTCAGTGAGCGGGGCTGCCGTCGAGCCTGATCTCGTACCAGTTGTTGAGAAAGACGGATGCGATGCTGCCGTCCTCCCTGACCGAGACGGCGAAGGGCAGATAATTGCCCTCATCCCGGAAGACCTCGCCAAGGAGCATATCGAACAGCGCGCTGTGCTCCGCATCCTTCTTAAGGCCCAGCAGCATCACATGGGTGTAGTCGAGCGGCGAAATGTACCAGCAGCACTCCTGAAGCAGCTCGGCGAGCAGGCGGTCGGAAAGCTCGGGGTCGCAGACCGCTTCGAGCATACCCTCGGCCTCGTCGTAAGCGCTGTCGTCGTTCCCGAGTACGATCGGGAGCACCCTGTATACGCCCGTGCGGACGACGTCCTGCTTTGCGGCAGCAAGCTGCTCGTCGGAGAGCGCCCTTGCGCCTGCGGTCTGCTTAACGAGCTTTTCGAAGACGGGAAGGGAATCGAGCCAGTAGACCCAGCCGTTGGGCTCGAAGCGGAGCTCATCGTTCGAGAGCCAGGTTTGCTTGTAGGACATGACGACGCGCTTGTTGTAATTGCCGGTGTCCTTTATAAAGCTCGCAAGCACGTAGTTTTCGCTGTACCCGGTGCACAGCGCTTTTTCGAACACGCCCATGTACGCGTCGGGCTCGGCCTCGATCATATCGCAGAGCGCCTCGGGGATGCCGGGCAGAAGCGGAACGTCCTTGCGCATGATGCAGGTCTTCTTGCCCTCGTGGGGGATCAGATAATAGTCGCTGTCCTCCTCGTAATCGGGGTAAATGGCGGGCTCGGCCGTCGTTACCGGCGTCTCGGTAGGCGCTTCTGTCGGCGCGGGCGTCGCCTCGGCCTCCTTTACGGGCTCGGGGTCCCCTTGGGTCCTTGCCGCCGGATTGACCATGCAGGCCGTAAGCACCAGCACCGTCACGAGCGCGGCGGCGGCCGTTATTATGAAGCGCGGCTTCCTGAACCTTGCCGCGTGCTTTATGCGGCTCTTGACCGAGGTCTCGCCGAACGCGATCGGGTTGATCGCGGGCAGCTCGTTCTTGCAGGCGAAGGAGAGCAGCGTGCTGCTGTATTCCCTGCGGATATCGTTCTCATGTCTCATGGAAAGCACCTTTTCGTCGCAGCTCAGCTCCATATCCTTGCCTACCAGCAGGAACGCGAGCCAGCAGAGGGGATTGAACCAGTGCACGGCGAGTATCAGATAGGAGAGCGCCCTCGCTATATGGTCGCCGCGCCTGAGGTGGCATTGCTCGTGCTCGAGCACGCATTCGAGGCTCCCGCCCGAAAGGCCGTAGGGCACGTAGATGCGGGGCCTGAATATGCCGAAGATGAACGGCGTTTCAACGTTCTCCGAGCGCAGCACGGGAATCTTCAGCCCCTCCGGGAGCTTTGCGTCGGAGGAGAGCTTGACGGCGGTCGCAAGGCGCTTTTTCAGGCTGAAGCAGCGCACAAGGCCCCAGATGATCATCGCCGCGGCGACGGTGAGCCATATCACGCCGAGCACGCTCAGCCAGTTGATCCCCGCGGCGGGGGAGGCGACGGGCGCGGCCGCGGCGGGGGAGCTGACGACGGGCGCCGCGGTCATGCTCGGCATGGCGCTTGCCGCGGGCGTGAAGGCCGCGGGGGTGACGGCGCGCCCCGCAACGTAGTCCACGGGGGAGAAGGCGGTCATCGCGCCCGTGCCGCTGACACTCTCCGCCGCCTTGGGGGCGAGGGAGAACAGGCTGAAAAAGCCCTTGATGCTGACGGGACAAACGAGGCGGAAGCCCGCCGCGAGCCAAAGCAGATAGCTCCATTTTTTGGGAGCCCTTTTGAGCAGCAGCCGTGCGAGCAGGATCGCTCCTATGACGACCGCGCCCGAAAGACTCATATTGAGCACTCTCAGGAATATGTTGCCCACAGTGTTTTCCTCCTTTCGGCGCAGCCGGCTGTTACTCGCGAATGCTGTCGATGACCTTTTTCAGCTCCTCGGCCTCGTCGTGTGAGAGCTTCTTCCCGCCGAAGAACGAAACAAGAAAGCTGGGCAGCGAGCCGCGGAAGGTCTGCTCAACGAAGGTCTGGCTCTCGTTTTCGAGCACCTCCTCGCGCGGAACGAGCGCGGTCACGACCGAACCCTCGTTCTTGATCAGGCCCTTTTCGGCAAGCTTGCGTATCATGGTAAAGGTAGTGGATTTTTTCCACCCGAGCTCCGCTTCGGCGAGCTTAACGAGCTCCATCGAGCCGGTCGGCTCGTGGTCCCATATCACGCACATAAAGCGGTAGTCGCTTTCGCAAAGGCGTCTGTATTCGTCCATCGTTTTTCCTTTCCCTCGGGTACTTCCCGGCGGCGTATCGCCGCGGGATGAGTTTATATTTATCAACCTGACATAAGTTTATATCAATAAACCTGATTTGTCAATAACAAAAATAATATATTATCAAGAGTCCGGACAAAAAAACGGCAGTCCTTCCGGGGACTGCCGTTTGGAGGTCGTTTGTTGAATTATCAGAACTCGATCTTCTCTTCGATATAGGCGCGCAGCCCGCTGATGGGCAGGCGGATCTGCTCCATGCTGTCGCGGTCGCGCACGGTGACGGTATCGGGCTCGACGCCTTCGCCGCCCTCGACCGTCTCGAAATCGACGGTGATGCACAGCGGGGTGCCGATCTCATCCTGCCTGCGGTAGCGCTTGCCGATGGAGCCGGTCTCGTCGAAATCGACCATGAAATACTTGGAGAGCATGTCGCGCACCTCCATCGCCTTGGCGGAGAGCTTCTTGCTCAGCGGCAGCACGGCCGCCTTGTAGGGCGCGAGCGCGGGCTTGAGGTGCAGCACCGTGCGCACGTCGTTCGTCGCCTCGTCGAGCAGCTCCTCGTCGTACGCCTCGCAGATAAGGGCGAGCACGGTGCGGTCGAGGCCGTAGGTGGACTCGATGATGTAGGGGATGAAGCGCTCGTTCGTGACGGGATCGAGATAGCTCATATTCGAGCCGCTGTATTCCTGATGGCGCTTGAGGTCGAAGTCCGTGCGGTTGTGGGTGCCGTTGATCTCGCCCCAGCCGAAGGGGAACAGGAACTCTATATCGCAGGCCGCCTTGGCGTAGTGCGCCAGCTTTTCGTGATCGTGGAAGCGCAGATGCTCCGGCGCGATGCCGAGATCGCGGTAATACTTCATGCCGTATTCCTTGAAGTATTCGTAAAGCTCGGCGTCGGTGCCCTCCTTGCAGAAGGTCTGGAACTCCATCTGCTCGAACTCGATCGTGCGGAAGGTGAAGTTGCCGGGCGTGATCTCGTTGCGGAACGCCTTGCCGATCTGCCCGATGCTGAACGGGAGCTTGGCGCGCATGGTGCGCTGAACGTTCGTGTAGTTGACGTATTCGCCCTGGGCGTTTTCGGGACGCAGGTAGATGACGGACTTTGCGTCGTTGGTGACCCCGCGGAAGGTCTGGAACATAAGGTTGAACTCACGGATATCGGTGAAATTATGCTTGCCGCAGTTGGGGCAGGCGATATGGTGAGCCTTTATGTAGTCGAACATCTGCTCGTGGGTCATGCCGTCCGCATGCGCCTCGGGATCGAAATCGTCGATCAGATTGTCGGCGCGGAAGCGCATCTTGCACTCCTTGCAGTCGAGCAGCGGGTCGGAGAAGCTGGCGATATGGCCGCTCGCTTCCCATACGCGCGGGTGCATCAATATGTCCGCATCCACCTCGAAGCTGTTGTGGCGCTCCTGAATGAAGCGCTTGCGCCAGCTCTCCTTGACGTTGTTCTTGAGCCTTGCGCCCAGGGGACCGTAATCCCAGGTGTTGGCAAGGCCGCCGTAGATCTCGGAGCCCGCAAAAATGTAGCCCCGGTTTTTGCACAGGGCTACGATCTTATCCATTGTGATATCTGCTTTCATAATCGTCCTTTTTTGAAAAGCGCCGCCCGCCGCGAACGGCCGGGAGCGCATCGGGGATCGCTTTATTGACGCGATCAGTTGGACTGCTTCTGGTTCTTGAGCGTACGCCAGCAGCGGGTGCAGATGTTCATCTTGCGGGGAGTGCCGTCGACGACGACGTTGACGCGCTGTACGTTGGGAGCCCAGATGCGCCTGGTCTTCCTGTTGGAATGGCTGACGAGATTGCCGCTCATTGCGCCTTTGCCGCATACTTCACAAAACTTACCCATTTCGTTACACCTCCTATATTGATCTGACGCCCGAAACGCTCCGGGCATCCCATATGTAACTCAACCATAGGATTATAACACTGCTTTTTTGTTTTTTCAAGTACTTTTTTTGGCGGAAACGCATATATATTAACGCCCCGGCAAGAATGTTTCGTATAAGGAGGCTCGGTATGGCTGTTAAAACAAAGGACCCGAAAAGGGCATATCTTATCTCCGTCGGCACAGCGCTCGGCGCGGGACTCGTTTCATCGCTCGTCTCGATGGGCGGCATGAAGGACTATGAGGCGCTGGATAGGCCGCCGCTCTCGCCGCCCGGCTGGCTGTTCCCCGTGGTATGGACGATCCTGTTCGTGCTGATGGGCGTATCCGCGGCGCGCGTATGGCTCAACACGCCCGAGGCGAGGCCGAAGGCGCTGAAGACCTATGCGCTGCAGCTCCTGCTCAATATTCTCTGGCCGCCGCTCTTCTTCGTGTTCGGGCTCAGGCTCGCGGCGTTCGTGCTGCTGCTCGTCCTTCTCGCGGCCGTTATAGTGATGACCATTCAGTTCCGCCGTATCGACCGCACCGCGGCATATCTTCAGATACCCTATATCGTCTGGCTCGTCTTCGCCGGATATTTGAACCTCGCGGCCTTTATCCTGAACGGCTGAAGCGCCGCCCGTATCGGCCGTTGAAAAGCCCGCCCTTTTGTGTTAGTATTAAAATGAAAAAACACATGGGGGGAACGGCCATGAAAAAACTGATCTCAGTCACCATAGCCCTGCTGCTCGCTCTCGCCTGCATCCCGTCCGGCGCGCTGATCGCAGACGGGGAGGAGCCCACGCTCATCTCCTCCGCCGCGGAGCTTCGCGCGCTAAGCAGCCGCGTCAACTCGGGCGACGGCTGCGAGGGCGAATACTTTCTGCTCACGGCCGATATCGACCTCGGCGGCGAGCGCTTCGTGCCGATAGGCTCCGGCGCCGCGGGGAACGTCTTCCGCGGCAGCTTCTCGGGCGGCGGGCACAGCATAACCGGGCTGTATGCCGAAGCCTGGCTCGGCGTCTCCGGCGCGGGGCTCTTCGGCAGGACCGCGGGCGGCAGCGTCAGCGCGCTTTCGGTCTCGGGCAGCGTCCTCGGCAATGAGAGCAGCGCCTGCACGGGCGGGATCGTCGGCACGGCGAGCGGCACGGTTTTCGAAAACGTCGCCTTCTCCGGAACGGTCGCGGGGGGCCTCAGCACCGGCGGTCTGATCGGCGCGGCGGAGCAGGTATCTATCGTCGGCTGCACGGTCTCGGCCTCGGTCACCGGCCTCAATTACACCGGCGGCGTCGTCGGCATAGCGGATTCGGCGGAGCTCTCGGGCTGCGCCTTCTCCGGCACGGTCTCCTCCTCGGAGCGCGCGGGCGGCATGCTCGGCTTCTGTTATAACTGCACTGCGGAAAACTGCACCAATACCGGCAGGATCACGGCCGGGGACCGCCTGGGCGGCGTCGCGGGCATGGCGCAGACGAGCGTCTTTAGCGGCTGCACCAACTTCGGCCCGATCGTGGGCGAGCGCTACGCGGGCGGCATATGCGGCAACTGCTGCGGCACGACCGTTTCCGATTCGGCGAACTTCGCCTCGGTGGCGGGGGAGGACTATATCGGCGGCATCCTCGGCTGGAGCGACGACGGGGCGGATTTCGGCGAGAACGGGCTTATAAACGAGCTGACGCGCTGCATGAATTCCGGCGCGGTCAGCGGCGAATGGGCCGCCGGCGGCCTGATCGGCGACGCGCACGATGCCCGGGTGTTCGACTGCTTTACCTGCGGCCTTGTGTATTCCGACGACTACGCCGGGGGTCTCATCGGCTACTGCGCCGAGTGCACAGTCTCCAGCTGCTATAACGCCGGGCCGGTCGCCTCGCCCGGCAGCATCGGCGCGCTCACCGCATACGTTTCGGAGGGCTCCGCTGCCTTTACCGACTGCGTCTATCTCGATTCCTGCTGCGCTGCGGGCGATGCTCACGGCGCGCCCCGCACCGAGGCCGAGCTTATGACGTCCGGCGCTTACCCGGGCTTCGACTTCGAAACGGTCTGGACGTTCGGCGGGGCTTCCTATCCCTTCGCGCGGCTTCAAAGCCTTGCGGCGCCCCGGGGCAGCGGCGATATCGACCGGGACGGCGGCGTGACCGTCTCCGACGCTGTGACCGCGCTCCGCTTCGCGATGGGGCTCGCCTCACCGACCGTCATCGAACGCTTCCTCGCGGACGCGGACGGCAGCGGCGGCGTTACCGTCTCCGACGCGCTTATGATACTGCGCGTCTCCATGGGCATAGCCTGACACAAATATCCGAAGGCCTCCCGAAAGGGGGCTTTTGCTTTATAAAAGATTGACTGAAAACAGGCAAACGGTTATAATGGAAAAAGAAGACGCATCATGCTTTTTTGAGGTGCCGCTCCGATGAAATACAGCTCTTTCAAGACCCGATCGATCTCAATAACGGCCGTTCTTCTCGCGTGCCTGCTCCTCCTTGCCGCGCTGCCCTGCCGCGCTGCCTCCGCCCGAGCCGAAGGCTCGCTCCTGCATCAAACCGACGAAGGCGTTCCTCCGTGCACGAGCGGCGGGCACGATATCATGGCGTTCATCCGCTGGGCGCTGACGCACGCCAAGCGCGAGACGATCCCCGCGGGGGCAGAGCTCCCCCTCGCTGTTTCGCAGTGCGGCACGGACCCCTGGGAGTACCTCTACGGAGGCATCCGTGCAAGGACGGACGACGAAACGCTCGCCTTCTTCTATAACACGAACTACAACCGGCAGATGACGCCGGAGCAGTACGCCGACCTGACCGCGGACTGGAGCCGCACCGGCTGGGCGACCGACTGCCAGGGTCTGCTCGACGCCTTCATGACCTACGTCGAGGGCGAGCAGACCGATATCAACGTGGCGATGAACTATGCCTACTGGTGCACCGACAAGGGCCCGATCGACGAGATCGACCGCCCCTACCGCATCGGCGAGGCCCTGTTCTGCGCCGCCAAAACGACGGGCAGGATGACGCATATCGGCTGGGTCTGCGGCTTCGACAGCGACGGCACCCCGCTCGCGATCGAAGCGCGCGGCATCTCCTACGGCGTGGTCGTCACCCGCATGGATCACCGCAGCTGGACGCACCGCGGCCTGATGACGGTCGTGTTCGACTACCCGGATCTTCCCGAAACGCCGGGGGCTTGCGAACCCGCGGCCATCGTCGAAGACGCCTCCGTTCCCGCCGTCAGCGGGAAGGCGCCTGATGAGCTTTGGTTCGGCGGCGGGAGCGGCACCGAGGCCGATCCCTACCGCATCTCCGCGCCCGAGCATCTTATGAGCCTCGCCGAATACGTCGGCTCCGGGCATCCCTGCACGGGCTGCTTCTTCCTGATGACGAACGATATCGTCTTTGAGGAGTTCACTATCCCGGCGTCCGTCGAGGAGGAGGAGCCGCCCGAAAGGACCTGGACGCCGATCGGTTTCTGGAACACGAACAACGACTGCTGCCCGTTCAGGGGGCATTTCGACGGCGGCGGCCACACGCTCTCGGGGCTGTGGTATTCCGATACGGACACCAGCTTCGTCGGCTTCATCGGCTATGCGGGCGAGGGCTGCACGGTCGAAAACCTCAATATTTTACACAGCTATTTCCATGCGCTTGACAACGTCGGCGGCGTCGCGGGCTGCGTAAGCGGCGCATGCACGCTCCGCTCCTGCCGTTTCTCGGGCAGGCTCAGCGGCGAGCTCTGGGTCGGCGGCATAGCCGGCGCGGCAAGGGGCGCGGCGAACATCGTGGACTGCGCTTCATCGGGTGTGATAGAGGCCGTCTGGGCGGCGGGCGGCACAGCGGGGCAGGTCAAAAACGCCGCGGTTTCCCGCTGCTTCTCCGTCTGCGAGCTCGACGTCAGCGACGCCGCGGGCGGGCTCGTCGGCCAGTTCACGGGCGGCTCTTTCACGAACTGCTATTTCGCGGGCTTTATCGAGGGCGTTACCGAGATCGGCGGCAATATCGGCCGCGCCGCGGGCGGGAGCGTGAGCTGCTGTTACAGCGTCGCCTCGCTCGATATCAAGGAGACCGGCGGAGGCCTGATCGGCGGCGGGGAGGCCGCATGCGAATACTGCTACTATCTCTCAGGCACGGCCGCGCCGAACGGCTTCGGTGAGGAGAGGAGCATCCTCGAGCTGCAGACCCGGGCGGGGTATGAGGGCTTCGATTTCGAGCGGATATGGCTCCTCGAGCTGATGGCGGATTACCCCTACGCGGCGCTGAGGAGCAACCCCCATTTCGAGGTCCCCAACGCGCTCCCGGGCGACGTCGACCACAGCGGCAGCGTCAACATGGGCGACGCGCTGATGGCCCTTAGGTTCGCGATGGGCATAAGCGAGGCGAGCGAAGCGGAATACGCCGCGGCGGATATGGACTCAAGCGGCGCCGTCACCGTGACGGACGCGATCCTTATCATGCGCAGGGCAATGGGGTTATAGCCCCGGGCGGTATCCCGAAATACGCTTTCTTAAATAAAAAATATATATAAGGAATACACATTTTTAAGGTTGAATGCGGGATCGAATAGCGTTATAATCGAAGCGTGAAAAATATGTGTTTTCCCCAAAACACAAAAACAAAGGAGTATCTGTTATGAAATACGGTCGTGTTTACAACTTCTCCGCAGGCCCCTCCATCCTTCCCGAAGAGGTGCTTGAAAGCGTTCGTGACAACCTCATGAACTACGAAGGCTCCGGCATGTGCGTCATGGAGATGAGCCACAGGTCCAAGGTCTTCCAGAAGATCATCGATGAGGCCGAGCAGGATCTCCGCGATCTGATGAACATCCCCGATAACTACAAGGTCATGTTCATCCAGGGCGGTGCGACACTCCAGTTCGCAATGCTCCCCATGAACCTTATGAAGAACGGCGTTGCCGACTACATCGTGACCGGCAACTGGTCCAACAAGGCCTATAAGGAGGCCCAGAAGTACGGCAAGATCAACCTCGTCGCCACCAGCAAGGACCGCAACTTCAGCTACATTCCCGACTGCTCCGATCTGCCCATCAGCGAGGATGCCGACTACGTCTACATCTGCGAGAACGAGACCATCCACGGCACCACCTTCCAGAAGCTCCCGAATACCAAGGGCAAGATCCTGGTCTCCGACCAGAGCTCCATGTTCCTCTCCAAGCCCTGCAACGTCGCGGACTACGGCGTGATCTACGGCGGCGTTCAGAAGAACATCGGCCCCGCGGGTATGGTCATCGTCATCATGCGCGAGGATCTGATCCGCGAGGATCTGCCCGCCTACGTTCCCACCTACATGAGCTATGCGACCCATGCGAACAACGGCTCCATGTACAACACCCCCAACTGCTGGTCCATCTACGTCTGCGGCCAGGTCTTCAAGTACCTCAAGAAGATCGGCGGCCTCGAGGCGATGGATAAGATGAACCGCGAGAAGGCCAAGATCCTCTACGACTTCCTCGATGAGTCCAAGATGTTCAAGGGCACCGTTGAGAAGGAGTTCCGCTCCCTTATGAACGTTCCCTTCGTCACCGCCTCCGCCGAGAGCGACGCGGCGGTCGTCGCGGCCACCAAGGCAGCCGGTTTCGATAACCTCAAGGGGCATAAGAGCGTCGGCGGTCTGCGCGCCTCCATCTACAACGCGATGCCCAAGGAGGGCGTCGTCGCTCTGGTCGATTTCCTCCGCGAGTACGAGAAGGAAAACTACAAGGGCTGAAACCTATAATAAGGAGCCTTGCCCCGGCAGGGCTCCTTTAACACAAAATAAACATATTTGATAAGGAGATCTGCTATGCGTATTCTTGCTTCCGACGGTATGGAGAAGAGTGCAGTCGCAACGCTGCGCGAACAGGGCCATGAGGTCGTTCTCCCCGAAACCACCCCCACTCCCGAAGAGCTCAACCAGCTCGTCAAGGAATTCGACGTTCTCGTCGTCCGCAGCGCCACCAAGGTGCGCGTTCCCGCCATCGACTCCGCTGCCGAAGCCGGCAGGCTGAAGCTGATCATCCGCGGCGGCGTCGGTATCGACAACATCGACCACAAGTATGCCGAAGAGAAGGGCATCAAGGTCATGAACACCCCCCGCGCTTCCAGCGACGCGGTCGCCGAGCTGGCGGTCGCCCATATGCTGGCCTGCGCCCGTTTCGTCGGCATCTCCAACCACACCATGCGTGAGGGCAAGTGGGAGAAGAAGGCCTACGCAAAGGGCATCGAGCTGGGCGGCAAGACCCTCGGCATCATCGGCTTCGGCCGCATCGGTCAGGCGCTGGGCAGGATGGCGAAAGGCCTCGGCATGAACGTCATCGCGTTCGATATCTTCCACATCCCCGGCATCGAGGAGAAGACCGGCATCAACTACGTCGAGATGGACGAGCTGCTCGCAAAGGCCGATTTCATCAG
>JAEEGL015044757.1_pt1 | contig 11666 bp, 9 predicted proteins | sample 9134231 | NCBI WGS metagenome assembly JAEEGL01 (sample SAMN16246548, study PRJNA631951) | gut metagenome | biome: gut microbiome; feature: rumen; material: fiber-attached | host: Bos | place: Iran: Karaj | collected 2018-10 | reverse complement strand
CCACCTCAACGTACGGATTTGCAAGTCTGGTCAATGTCCTGACCGAGAACGGAGGAGCCGTCAGGTATCAGACCAAGCTGGTAAAGCTCGAGCAGAACGCGGATGGACGCGTAACCGGTATTATTGCAGAGAATGAGAATGGGGAGTATATCCGCATCAATGCATCTAAAGGTGTTGCGCTCTGCTGCGGCGGCTATGCATATAACAAAGAAATGCTCGCCACATTGAACCCGGATGCCTATAACAGCACGGTGGAGGCGGACGCTACACCCAACGATACCGGTGACGGGATCAAGGCCGCTATGTGGATCGGTGCTGATAAAGACCCAGATCCTACTGCCATGCTGTTTGACAGAGGCACGATAGCTCCTGATCAGCTGTCTGACGGCAACTGGGCAAAGAGCGGATACTTCCATCTCGGTAGCCAGCCCTGGCTGAAGGTAAACCTGAACGGAGAGCGGTTCTGCAACGAAAGTGTTCCTTATGACTTTATTCTCCATGCTGCCTACATGGAGCCGCATCACCTGTATAATACGATCTATGACAGCACATGGATGGATCAGATCGCCCAGTTTAAGCAGATTGGATGTGCACGCATCATTCCAAGTCCCACGGGAGGAAAACTCCAGATCTTCAGCCCTGAGGCGGAGATGGGACTGCTTATGGGAATGCAGCAGGCTGGATTTGTCCAGCAGGCTGATACAATCGAAGAACTTGCAGAGAAGCTGAATATTCCGGTTGACACCTTCGTTGAGACTGTGAATCGTTATAACGAGCTCTGTGAGAAGGGTGAGGATGAAGACTTCGGAAAGGAAGCTTACCGTATGCTGCCGATAAAGCAGGCTCCGTTCTACGGCTGCCGCCAGGGAGCCAGCCTGCTGTGCACTTTGGATGGCCTGAGAATCAACACTAAGATGCAGGTCCTGGATAAGAGTGGAGAGCCAATAGAAGGTCTTTATGCGGCAGGGGATTGCAGTGGTGGCTTCTTTGCACATAACTACCCAGAGTATATTGTTGGTGTGGCAGTAGGCAGGACACTTACTGAAGGATATCTGCTTGGAGCAGAACTGGCCAAGTAAAGATAAGTACACATAATAAGGGGAGACCAGGGGAACATAATCCTCTGGTCTTTCCAAATGCCAAACGTGAAGAATTCATAGTTGTGGAGAAAATTGATTGATTCTAATTTCGCAGACGATTTGGTCTGTTGACCAGTATACTTATATCAGAGGAATCATGGTTACTAGAGGCAAGTGGAGCAACACCCTCTGGCTTCCTTTATGGAAAAAAGAGAAGACATCATCTAAAGATGGTGAACGAAGTAGATGTAAAAAAAGTGGACACCCAGATGCTCAGATATTATCCTTTTGAAAAGACGAAGGTCTGTGTATAATTAATCTATCATTATTGTAAGGAGTGATATCATGAAGGATATCTCAAGACGCAGTTTCATCAAAGGCGCACTTGCAGGAACTGCTTCCATTGCTGCTTTTGGACTCACCAATGGACATGCTTTTGCAGAAGAAAGCGTCTATACCCCTGGCACTTATTCCGCAACTGCCGACGGAATGGGGAAAGTAAAAGTCACAATGACATTTAGTGAAACCGCAATCACAGATGTTGTCCTTGATGTTTCTAATGAAACGCCTTCAATTGGTGGAGCACCTGAGACTGAAGCAGCACTTAGAGCAGCTATTCTCGATGCTCAGAGTGGAGAAATTGATGCGGTCAGCGGTGCTTCTATCACTTCCTCTGCTGTTTCCAAAGCAGCAAAAAAGTGCATCCAGCAGGCAAAAGGGGAGATCCCCGTAGAAGTGATTACAGAAACAGAAGAAGTCTCCGACGGCGACTGGCTCGGCACTGCGCCTGAAATCAGTGAGGATCAGATTAAGAAAACGTATGAGACTGAAATCCTTGTGATCGGATGTGGAACAGGTGGCATGTTCACCATGTGCTCTGCTGCAGAAGAAGGAGCAAAAGTAATTGGTATTGAACGATTTGCTACAGGCGTTGGCATTCGTGATGACCTTGGTGCAATTGACTCCCGTTATCAAAAGGAATGGGGAACCAAGATAGACAAGTTCGATTATATCACGATGGCTACCCAGTATGCCGCGGGACATATTAACCAGAGCCTTGTAAAAAAATGGGCTGAAAACTCCGGTGCAGTTATCGATTGGTACGGTGACCGTCTTGCTGAACGGAATGTCGAGATGTGGCACGAATCCGCGGACTCCGAAGATGCGGCGAGATATGAACATTTCCCGACGGGCCATTCTCCCCGCTGGACCGGCAGTGATGACGGAAATGGAAACGTGCTAGATGGGAACAAAGTTCTCTACGACTATGCTGTCTCCAAAGGTGCAGAATTCCATTACAACACGAAAATGATCCGTTTGGAGCAGGATGCTCACGGCGCTGTCACAGGCTGTATCGCGGAAGACGGTAACGGAGATTATGTCCGGTATATTGCGTCAAAGGGTACAGTTGTCAGCACCGGAGGTTATTCTCTCAACCTTGACATGATGGAAGCTCTCCAACCTTGGACGCTTCGTATCACCGGCCGGAACAATTCTGAACCGGGCGCATGGGGCGATGGCATCAAAGCTTGCCTGTGGGCAGGTGCAAAAATGGATGAAACACATGCTGCTATGCTCTTCGACCGCTGTGCTTTACGTCCGGATCAAATGCCTGGACGTGAGACGCTGGAAGCGGGAGATAATGGGTTCTTCTGGATGGGCAGTCAGCCTTGGCTGAAGGTAAACAAGGATGGGCTGAGATTCTTCAATGAATCTGGCACCTATGAAGGAATCCTTCATGCCGATGAGTACAACAAGGACCATGTGCATTACTGCCTGTTTGACAGCAACTGGACAACTTATGCACAACAGTTCAAGATGCATGGATGCAGCCGTCTTTATCCGTTTGAGAATGGCGCCGATCCCAATATTCCTTTCCAGGCTATCGCGGGTGGGATGCTTCCCGGCCTGATAGAGAACGGCTTTGTACAGCAGGCCGATACCATCGAGGAACTGGCTGAAAAACTGGAACTGCCTGCTGATGTCTTGAAGGCTACTGTAGATCACTATAATGAACTTGCCTATGCCGGTGAGGATACTGACTTTGGAAAAGAAGCACACCGCCTTACTCCTGTGGACACCGCTCCGTTCTATGGGGCAAGAACAACAGGATCTATTCTGTGCACACTGAACGGAATCCAGATCAATACCGACTTTAATGCGATTAACACACATGGTGATCCTATTCCCGGACTCTATGTCAATGGAAATGACTCGGGAGGCTACTTCGCCCATACTTATCCCAATCTCTCAACTGGTATGGCATGCGGAAGAACAGTTACTTTTGGATATTTGCTTGGCAAACAGCTGGCAAAATAAAGAAAATGAAAGAGGCAACAGACAGAATCTGTTGCCTCAAATAATTTTTTTTCAGAGTTATATCTCTCGATCCCGTAGAACACTCATGAATCTCTGTTCCTCATCTGACAGGACTCTTCCTTTTTTACATATAAAACCTGAATGACGGATTATAGGTGGATCAATAGTAGCTTTAGTATAATTAGGATTAATCTCAATCAGCTGATCTGCCAGATCATCAGTTACAAGAACTGACTGTGTCCCATTTTTTAAAATCGAATCAATAAACCAAAAATCAGAAGTAGTGATAATTTTTAGTGGGCCAATAGCATGCTGCTGAAAATATGAATCAACTATTTTTTGCTCAATATTAAAAAAGCTTAATACAAAGACAGTTTGACGGAAAAATAATTCCGCAGATAGGGAGTGGTTTATACCAGGAGCGATCTCTGCTTTTGTAAGCGCAACGAGTTGAGAGTCCCGTATGGGAATAAAATCTAAATTCTCATAATCCTCAATTGTTTCGAATGCCACGTAAGCAAAATCAATACTGCTATCTAGGACTTTGTCAATTATTTCAGGCCAATTGTAATGCTCAAACTGGTATCTGAATGATTCATTAATCTCAGAAAATGCTTTTAGTTTTGATTCAAGGATTAGCCCATTCTTATAATGCCCAATTACTGCAAAGATAGATCCCGTTTCTGTACTTTTGTTATGAGAGATGCTTATTATCGCATCGGAATACTCTATAATTGCCTTTGCTTTTTGATATACGTATGTCGCGAGATCATTCGGAAATACGCCTTTTTCGCTTCGGTGAAACAATTCAGCGCCTACAACATTCTCAATTTTAGATATGCTTCTTGCTACGCTCTGCCTTGATATAAATAAGATTTCAGAACACTTGCTAATATTATGTGTTTCATAAGCAGTTACGAAAGACATGAGGTCATTGATTGAAAAATCTTTGTAATTCATCTTACATCACATCCAAACTGATTTCCTGCTTTTTTTTCGTAAAAAAGTGCTGTCTTGATAGCTGATTGTCTTTTGCTTGCCTCATACCAACGCCTCACAGACCAACAGATTTCATTCTAAACATATCATATATGTAGATTGTACAGCATAGAAGTTAACATTCTTGCATATCAATCTTTTTCTTTGCTTCTTTTAAGAGCTTTTCACAGGATTTCCCAAGCTTCTTACGGCACTGTTCATCCAAACGCTCATACAGTGCTTCCTTAGCACCGTCTTTGAGCTCAATGTAATAAACGGATTCATCTCCGTCTTCCTGATAGACTACAAGCGTGAGACAGTTGTCGGTTTTTGATTTGGTGTAACTGTTTATACCAACGAAGAAGACATATTCCTGTGTGCCGTCAGCAGTCTTATCAACTTTTTCAGCAATTTTCTCAAGCTCCGGCGTCAGCTTCAGACGAAATGTGACAGTCGGAGAAAGGACAGGAGAACTTGATAATAACTGAGTGCTTCCGTATTTTACATCTTTGGCAGCAATTTTGATATGCTTGACAGCAGATTTGTCTGCGCGAATCTTCATAGAATCACCTCCAACAATATAGCTGCGGTTTAGGGCGCAGCAGGCAGCCGTGTCCTTTACAGGCTCTTTATATGTAATATAGAATCCGAATCAACATGCAAACCGCAAAGCCTCCAGCGAACATTGCAGCCATGCTGAGTTTCCATTTCCCATCTTTGTTATAGCCGTAGAAATCTTCCCAGTTCTTCAGAATGACAACCTCAAACAGGTAGACAAAGCCGTAAATAATAACCGGAAGGATTCCGAGAAGAGACAGAGGGAAGGAAAGAGCATACCACCGTTCCATAAAACAGAATGACACGATTGCCAGCAGAGGTCCGCATAGATGCAGATATAAATCCTTACCGGAAAGCATCTGCTTATAGCCCATATTGGGGCCGAGAAAGAACAGCACAGTCAGCAGTGTAATAGTAACCGCAACAGTCCCAACATACTTCAGAAGCCATGCCCATTGGGATGAACTAAGTACCAAAAGCAGTGCAGATACGGCGCAAAATAGATTGGACAGGATTGTGAAGAATCTAAGGCTTTTCAGTCCTTTCTGCAGATCCCAACGCCCTTCCTTACGGAAACAGGCAATAAATGAAAGGCCAGTTATGACAAATATAGAGATGTTAATGATGGTATCCATAGTTTTTTTTACATCTTAGTCCCAGTAGTATGCTCGAGTTTTTCGGACATTTCAAGGCGAGCAAGTAGTTCTTCATTATATTGGTGCACGATAGCGATTGCTTTATTTGCGTCCCTGTTTTTCAGTGCAAGTGCCGTCTGCTCAAGATAAACAGAGGCAGCATCTACACCGATAGAACGAATCCATTCCTCCCAAAGTCGAAGCGTGAATGGTTTGAAGGAGTTTAAAATGAGAGTAGAAAACATATTTCCTGAATGCAGAAAAATATAGTGAGAAAATCGGAAGGCCAGTTCTGCCAGCTCTTCTGATTTCATCGGAGGAATCATGTGGACGCTGTTGCGAAGATCCAGCGCAAGGGTCCTGAGCTGAAGAATGTCGGCAGTCGAGCATTTAAGGACAAATTTTTTCATGGCTTCACTCTCAAGAGCTTCTCTCATCAGAATTAGAGAGCGGATATCCTGAGGATCAAGCTTCAGCACATTTGTTTTCAAAAGGGCTGTCAAAGTATTCAGATTACCGGATTCTTCCCAATTTGCGACATAAGCGCCCTGCCTCGGATCAACACGGATAAAACCACTCTTTGCAAGGTTGCTCATGCCGAGATGAACTGCACTTTTGCTGATTCCCATTTCTTCAGCCAGGACTCTCTCCGTTGGAAGGCGTTCTCCAACCTGCAGTTCCCCGGAGAGTATGGAATGCTGTATCCTTGATTCGAATATCTCTGAAACAGTAGGAGCGTAGATTTTCTCAAATTTCATGATGCCCACCTCTGGTCTAACCAAAACCACAAGCCATTATACAGTAAATTTCCACTTTTTACAAGTGAATTGTTGCATGTAAATTAGGGAAGTTGTACAATAACATACGATCAGATACTCAAATTGTTTAGAAAGGTGGAATGGTTTATGAGCAAATATGACGCTGTCGTAATAGGCTCCGGAACCGGCGGCTTATCTGCGGCACTCAGCCTCGCAACAGCCGGGAAAAAGATCCTTCTTCTGGAACAGCATAATATGCCCGGTGGGTGTGCGACAAGTTTTGTCCGTGGGCGCTTTGAGTTTGATGCATCACTTCATGAGTTCTGCTCTCTCGGCTATCCGGGGAACTGGGCAATGACGGGAAAGCTTCTCATGGAGAAGTACAAGCTAGATATCGACTGGTGCCTGGTGCCGGAGCTTTATCGCTGCATAGGAACAACCCGCAGCGGCAAGCACTTTGATCTCCGACTGCCATGCGGCGTCGAAGAGTTTATCAAGGCGATGGCTGACGCTGTACCAGGATGTGAGAAACCTATGCGAACATTCATTGACCTGGCGGAGGAATGCAGTGCGGCGTATGATTACTTCAATGAACACATGCTTGACGGCGTGGATAAGAATGGATTCACATATGTCGATGAAGGGCTGTTCATGAAGAAGTATCCGAATTTCCTCAGAATGGCAGAGTATCCCTTCAATAAGGTCCTTCGGAAGATCGGGATGCCGGAAGATGCTATTGATATTCTTGACGTCTACTGGACTTATATCGGAGCAGATTATGAGCGGATGAGCTTTGTCCATCAGGCATGGATGCTGCTCATGTACATCAAGTATCATCCTGCATTCTGCAAAAGAACATCCCACGAACTGACAATGGCTGGGATTCGGAGACTGTATGAACTGGGAGCAGAAGTTTGGCTCAACACCAGGGCAAACAAAGTTGTCTCAGATGATAACGGCAGGATTATCGGGGTGGAAACTGATGCGGGCTTTGTCGAGACCAACTATGTTATCGCAAACATGAACCCACAGGATGCTTATACGAAGCTTCTGGATAAAAGAATCAAGGTTCCAGACAGGGAAATCAAACGTCTCAATGCCCAGAAGCACGGAGTGCGTTTCTTTGAGGCCTATGTCGGCCTGAACAAAAGTGTTGAAGAACTGGGAATCAAAGACTATACGATATTCATGCCGGGTGAGCTTGATAATGGGAAAAACTTTGCCTGGTCTAAGAGTATGGAACTGAATACCCACAGTGTTGTGGTCATCTATAATGTCGCCAATCCAGAAGCAAGCCCGAAAGGTACTACGGCAATGACCTTTACGATTACCTATACGGAGGATGTCTGGGGGACAGTATCACAGAGAGACTATTCCAGAAAAAAGACAGAACTGTTCCAAAAAGTACTGGAAAACTTCGAGAAGGATACAGGCATCATCATTCACGACTGCATTGAAGAAATTGAGATGGCATCCCCGTGGACGTTCTGCAACTTCCTCGGGACGCCCCAGGGAACAGTCTATGGCTATGAAGTAAATGAGTGGGATACGATGGTATCGCGGCTTCTGACACTGAGAAAAGAACAGCCGATCCACGGCTTTAAGACCTGCGGAGCTGCAGGCGCCCGAAGCGATGGATTTAATCAGACATATTTGAACGGTAACGATATGGCCATGCTCCTGCTGGAGGAAATGGAACAGGACGCGAAGGAGGGAAAGTAAATGGCCAATGTCAAAATGAGCCCCATCGGGCTGCTCGATATGCTGCGCTTTAAGAACATGAAAGTACAGCGTGATAAGATTATTGAGAGCACTCCTCTTACGGCTTTGGTAGAAAACTATGCCTCCAACCAGAATGCTGCTGCCAGACATCCGATTAGCCAGTTCTTCACGATAGAAGATATAAAAGAGCGTGGAAAGGGAGATGTGAGAACGTATACCCTTCGCCGAACTGACGGGCAAAATCCAGCATTCTTTCGTGCCGGACAGTTTGTTGTTATCAGGCAGATGATAGACGGCAAGCTTATCGCGAGACCTGTGACACTTTCCTGCGGTCCCGCGATGACTCTGGAGGGAAAGATTCAACTCACGGTAAAGCGTGTTGAACAGGATGCATTCCTCAGTGCTTATATTCATGAGAACTGGAAGATCGGTGATCAGGTTGAGACTTCAGGCCCGCAAGGTACGTTCTTCTATGAACCGCTGCGTGATGCAAAAAAAGTGATTGCCATTGCCGGCGGCAGCGGAATTACACCTGTGTTTGCCATGGCCAACGCCATAGCAGACGGTGATGAAGATTTTGAAATGATCATCCTTTATGGCAGCAGGACCAGAGAAGACATCCTTTTCCAGGATGAGTTCACTGAGATCATGAGCCGTACGGATAAAGTGAAGCTGGTCAATGTACTCAGTGAAGAAGAAGCGAAAGGCTGCGAGCATGGTTTTATTACCGCTGATCTAATCCGGAAATATGCAGGGGAGGGCGTATACAGCGTCTTTGCCGCAGGTTCACAGGGAATGTATAAATTCCTGGACGGCGAAGCGGAAAAACTGGGGCTTATCAAGAAGTACTATCGGAAAGAACTCTATGATAATATCAGTCAGCCGTGGAACTATCCCGGATATCCCATAGAGGTGAAAGACAAGGTCTTCAATCTTAAGATCAAGATGTGTGACAAGGTCTTTGATATTCCCTGCAATGCGAATGAGAATATTCTTGTCGCGCTGGAGCGTGCCGGAGTGGCTGGCCCAAATCGTTGCCGCGGAGGCATTTGCGGCTGGTGCAGAAGCAGACTTCTTTCCGGAGATGTTTTTATCCCGGAGGATACTGATGGAAGACGGGCACAGGACAAACTTGACGGCTACATTCACCCTTGTGCGTCTTTTGCCGTAAGTGATTTGTCCATTGAGATGCCCCTTAAGAAATAGGCTTTTGTGAAAGCAATCAAATGAAGGGGCACCTTCATCAGAGACCAGTATATTGAATGCTTGTAAAGAGAAGACCAGAGGAACACAATCCTCTGGTCTTCCATTTGGCGCGAATTTATCTCGCAGAAATCACAGCAATGCATTTGCCATGCTTATGAGGAGGATGCTATCAAATCTAGAATCCTCTGACTTCTAGAACAACGTTTTTGCTGGCCCGAGTGAGACAGTGCCATTTTTGTCAATTTTAAGGGAGAACCCGCTATAGGGGCCAAGATGAGCATCATCAACCAACACCAAGGCAGTATGATACAGTGCCTTGAGGTAATCATTATCTTCGTCATTGGCAAAGCACTCATTCATGTAATTTATGTCAATGTCATCCAAATAGTAGTTGCCCTCCCACGGAGACGATTCTTCCATGTTAGGCCAGGAGTTTGCATCTGCTCCATGATGTACCAGAAACCGGACCATGGGTGCGTCACCGCTTCCAACTGCCAGCATGAGCGCGTTGAAATCACCGTCGGAGGCATTGACATTATGTCCTTTATCCAGCAATTTGATGAGGGCTGGCCCAATCCCGCTTTCGCGATCTTCTACTGGCTGAAGCAGTTCTTCCGGAAACGGGGGTTCAGGATCAGAGTCTTCAGCATCGATATCTCCAACTACGCACATATAATATGAATCTATCAAACTATATACGCAGGCGGTTTTGATTTCACCGCCTGCTATTTTTTTGAGAGTTTTTTCTATTTCTGGATGCATGCAGAGCCCCTCTCAGCTTTCATGGCTTTCCATACAGGCATAGGCAAAACGTTTGCTGAGTGCTTTAATTTCTTCGTATTTTGCCAAAGATTCAATCCAATCCTTTGGAATTGTGTTTGCTCCGTAATGCATCCCGGCAAGCGCACCGGCAACAGCCGCTGTAGTATCCGTATCCCGACCAAGATTTACAGCTTTGAGAACACAATCGGCATATCCTTCTGTGGTAAGGAGACACCAAAGAGCTGCCTGTAAAGTGTTAACGACGTAACCGCCGCTTTTGATCTTGCTTTCCGGCCACTGTGCAATAGAACTTAATGACTCAAATTCATCATATAGATCCTTGTAATCCGGATGATCCTGATAGTATTTTAGACCGTAGAATATGCCGCTCTGAACAGCACTAGGGAGGTAACCGCAACAGCACATGGCGATAATGACGCTGGTGTATATGCCGCAGGCCATTTCACATCGTCTGCTGGCATGGGTGCAATCGGAAGCCTTATGGATAATATCAGCACAAAAATCGTCGAAGCTCAATTTGTCATATCGTGACTGAAGATAGATGGCAAGAGGCATGATCCGCATCAGAGAACCGTTGCCGCATGCATCTTCATCAGGATCACCACACTTAAGAACCGGCTTACCATGCCTGTAATTGTTGATGGCGTGCTGCGTTGTACCGCCAATATCGAATACTTCGCCGTTTGCGGTGTAATTCCCGTTGATCATCCAGTCGACAAAGCGTAGCATCTGGTCGTCATAGTCAATGCCTTTTTCTATGAGAGAATGAATCATGCAGAGGGTCATACTGGTGTCGTCTGACCATGTGCCGGCAGGCTGGCCGTGTGTACCGCCGCTTCGCATCTCATAGACCGGATCCAGACGGCGTTCCTCACGACTGGAGAATTCGACCGGCACACCGAGAGCGTCTGCCACAGCAAAACCGATGACAGCGCCTTCTACTCTCTGAAAATGGTATTTCGGATCCCCAAACATATATGAAGCACCTCCATGACTTGAGTGTATAGGTTATCAATTGTTCTCAACTACGAAACTGACGAGCGACCTGGTTACGGACAGAGGGTGTTCCGGGAACATGGAATCCAGTTCGGGAACCTCGGATCTGTTCATAAGGAAACCTTTTGCATAGTCCGGATCATAAGGATCGCAGAACCAATCATGTTCCATTATATCTGTCAGATCAGCAGCTTGTCCAGCCTGTTCTTTTGATTTGGCATGTAACATGAGGCCAATACTGTCTCTTTGACCTGTCATGCCGGCTTCATCGAAAGATCCGCTGATGAAGTAAACATGGTCATCAATCTCAAAGTTATAGTTCAGCTGATATCCGCAGACTCTGGATGGAATATCATCTTCACCGTAGGAGTATTTCATAATGTAGTACACATAGCGACCGCCATTCTTGCACTTTCCGTTCCTGACCTCAATGATTCCCTGATTCTCATTCATCGTCTCATGGAGGTAGTGAACCAGGTCCTCTGGATTGTCAAAGGGCATAGCTGTTTCAGGCGGCACCTCAAAGCAGACAACAATCCCAGTAGCATTGCCAGTCGCAATTGTGTAGCCTAAACTCCCTTCGGGCATCTGGAGTTCCTGCATCTGAGCAGGATCGATCTGCGAATATGAGT
>JAEEGL014702139.1_pt1 | contig 11666 bp, 6 predicted proteins | sample 9134231 | NCBI WGS metagenome assembly JAEEGL01 (sample SAMN16246548, study PRJNA631951) | gut metagenome | biome: gut microbiome; feature: rumen; material: fiber-attached | host: Bos | place: Iran: Karaj | collected 2018-10 | reverse complement strand
ACGGGTGCAAAGGTACGACAAATAATTGAAACTTGGAAATTAAACTTGAAAATAATTCCCCTTAAGCTTAATGGCTATGAAACAAAACGGGAAGTTGCCGCCGAATCACTCGGCACAACTTCCCAACTAACAATATTTAAGAAACGATTACTTGATTAACTTCTTGGTCGTACCATCGCTCATGCGGACGATGTTGAGGCCTTGCTTCAGGCCGTTCTGCCTGCGTCCGCTGATGTCGTAGGCTTCTGTTGCCTGCGGAGCTTCAAGGTTCGTGGAGAGAATACCCGTTTCATCATCGTAAGTTGCACCAACGCCAGCCATGAAGATCAGCCAACCGGAGCTACGATAATCCTCTAAGAAATCCTCGGGCACCGTGAGTGTAACCACAAGCCACAGGTCTTCATAGTCGAAGGAATTGGTGTATAGCGTTGGCGGCACAGGTGCGTTGCAGGTTATTGACCTCAGGCTCGGACAGCTCTCAAAGGCAGAGTTGAAGATGGTCTCCACGCTGCTGCCGATGGTGAGGGTGTTCAGTTTGAGGCAAGAATAGAAGGAATAGGGTCTAATATTCTTCACGCCATCGGGGATGTCAACAGCAGTCAGGTTTATGCAATAGGCGAAGGCATTGTTGCCGATGCTGTCAACGGAAGCGGGAATTGTGATTGTCGTCAGGTCGCTACAGCCGTAGAAGGATGAGTTGCCAAGCGTTTTGACACCATCAGGAATGCTGACCGATGTGAGTTTTCTGCAAAGGTTGAAGGCATCGGATTCAATTTCGGTAACGCCTGCGGGGATTGCTATGGACGTCAGGCTGCTGCAGTTGTAGAAGAGATTCTTGCTGACGGTTGTAATGCCGGCGGGCAGCGCGATTGAGGTAAGGCCTCTGCACATTGAGAAGGCAGAAGTGTCGATACGCGTCACGGCAGCAGGAATTTCGAAGGAAGTCATATCCGTGCAGCCATAGAAGGCGTATTTGCCGATGGTTGTCGTTGCGCTGCTGATGGCATAATTCTTGACCTGTGAGCCAAAGATGGTCTTGAAGGAGTTCCTTGGGTCGCGAGGCATAGCCACGAAATTGGGGTTGTCTATCGTCACGGAAAGCAGGCCGGTGCAGCCGTCGAAGGCATTCTTCCCGATAGTGTTCAAGCTTGAGGGAATCGTGATAGCAGCCAAGTTATTGCAACCATAGAAGGCCTGTTCGCCGATGGAGGTCAGTCCTTCGGGCAGAGCGATTGCGGTGAGACCCGTCTGTCCGTAGAATGCCGACTTGGCAATCTTTGTCACAATCGGGGGAATGACTGTGTTCTTACAACCGTAGCACAGCTGTGCCGAAGCATTTTCGACAATTGCGTTGCAGTTGCTGGGCGAGCTATAGACGGGGTTAGCTGCATCTACCGTGATGGCAGCCAAGCCTGTGCAACCCGAAAAAGCGCTCTCGCCGATGCTTGTCACAGAGGCGGGGATGCTGATTGAGGTCATTGCAATTTGTCCGGAGAAAGCCTCTTTCGTGATGGTTGTCACGCTGTAGGTCACGTCTTCGTAGGTTACGGAAGCCGGAATGACAACGCTTCCATGGTAGTTTCCCTTGACGACATCGGCTGTTTCGCCAGAGACATTGTAGGTTACGCCATTAATCTCCACTTCTTCAGCCAGCGAAGCGATTGGCATAAGCAAAGCAGGCAAAACCAGGAATGCCAGCCTTTTGATGTAATTACATTTCATGTGGGTTAGATATTAGAAGTTTTTTGTTTTTTACATATTTCGTCTGCAAATATACAAAAAAATGTTTATCGCGCAAAGATAATTAAAAAAAATTTAACGCAAGGCAGGCAGATTTGTATCGAAAGGCAAGGCGGAACGCCCAAACCGACGGTCTTTTGCGAATATTATAATATTGTTCGCGAAGCGTTCCCGTGCTGTCAAAACGAAAGGCAAACAGGCCGCCCTGCTTTCATCCTGACTTTCGTCTGAGCCGCGAGAAGCGCCTCGCAGCAGCCCAACCTTCCCTTTGCCCATTTTTACGGCCTTTATTCGCAAAAACAGAGACATCCTGACTATCAGATGGTTATGTGTTTTGAGGCTCAAAAAGGGCTGCCAGAATGTCAACTCTGCTTAGCAAAACAGCCCGTTTTTGCACGTTTTTCAGGGCATTTCGGCACAGAAAAACGCCCGAAGACCTTAAGGTGTTTGGCCAAATAGGTTAACCGACTTGGTCAACTTAACGTGTTGCGTTGGCCAACGACCCACGTTACACTTCCAAACACAGCGTGCTTCGTTCCCTCGCTCACCATTTTGAGCAGAAAGGACACCAGTTTTGATTTTGACGTTTTGACAGCGGATAACACCATTTCACTTACACTTTGATTCACGATACGGCATTTTGCCGTTTTACATCTAACAAGAAAAATTTCCGATTTCCCTTCGTCGGATTAAAAAAAATGGCTAACTTTGTTCACGAAAACTAACAAAATAACAACCCAAAACCCTTAACCTAAAACCACATTATGGAAAAAATCATCGGACTTATCGACGCGCCGTTCACGCCATTTTATGAGAACGGCGATGTGAACCTGGAACCCATTCCCGCTTACGCAAAAATGCTGCAAAAGAACGGACTGAAGGGCGTCTTCATCAACGGAAGCAGCGGCGAAGGCTATATGCTCACGCCTGAGGAACGAATGCAGCTCGCCGAAGCCTGGATTGCAGCTGCCCCCGAGGGCTTTAAGGTCATTGTGCACGTTGGCAGTTGCTGTGTCCGCGAGAGCCGCAAGCTTGCCGAGCACGCCCAGAAAATCGGGGCTTGGGGCATAGGAGCTATGGCTCCGCCGTTCCCAAAGATTGGCCGTATCGAGGAACTCGTTAAGTATTGCGAGGAGATTGCAGCAGGTGCTCCCCAGCTTCCCTTCTACTTCTACCACATCCCAGCCTTCAATGGCGCCTTCCTTCCAATGGTGAAACTCCTCGAAGCGGTTGACGGACGCATCCCGAACTTCGCAGGTATCAAATATACTTTCGAGAGCCTCTACGAATACAACCAGTGCCGACTCTATGGCGGAGGCAAGTTCGATATGCTGCATGGGCAGGACGAGACCATCCTTCCCTGCCTGGCTATGGGCGGGGCACGCGGAGGTATCGGCGGCACAACCAACTACAACGGCAAGAACTTGGTGGGCATCATCGACGCCTGGAACAAAGGAGACCTGGAGGCAGCACGCGCCTTGCAGAACTACTCGCAGGAGGTCATCAACATCATCTGCCATTTCCGTGGCAACATTGTGGGCGGCAAACGCATCATGAAGCTGATTGGACTCGACCTCGGCCCCAATCGTACTCCCTTCCAGAACATCACCCCCGAAGAGGAAGAGCAACTCCGCAAGGAACTGGACGAAATAGGTTTCTTCCAGCATTGCAACGAGTTCTGAAGAACGGATTAATGCAGACTATCTTTAATGGCAGGCGAAAGTTGTCAGACACGGCGTATGTACGGGCACAATTATGCTGTGCCGGGAACCTACGAAGTAACGATGGTGGTTGCCGACAGGCGTCCCGTCTTCGGGGAGATAACAGGCTCCACGAAGGCCGGAGGCCTGTTGCCCTGCCTCAAACCTTCTGCGCTCGGGCAGGCTGTCCTCAGTAACGAGATACCAAAGATTCACCAATATTATCCGATGGTAGATGTTTGGCAGGTATGTCTCATGCCCGACCATCTGCACATGATTGTCCGCATCAACCGGCCGCTACCGCAAGGCAAGCACCTCGGCATCATTATTGGCGCATTCAAGGGCGGTGTCAGCCGCGCCTGGTGGCAGTTAACCGCCACCACCACCGCGCCTCCATCCGCCACCCCTTCTGCGTCATCTGCCACCGTGCCTGCGGCCTCAGCCGCAGAGCCTCGCCCTCCCCTCTTCGAACCCAATTATAACGACCACATCCTCATGCGCGACGGCCAGCTGGAGAACTGGAAACGCTACCTCCGCGACAATCCGCTTCGGTACATAATGCGGCGCGAATACCCCGATTTATTCCAGCGAGCCTTGTGCATCACAATTGGCGGTGTGCGCTATAGCGCCTTCGGCAATATGCTCCTCCTGCGCCATCCAGAGAAGCTCCAAGTGTTCTTCCACCGCCGCACCAACGGCATTCCTACGGAGAACACCGATGTCTGGAAAACAGAAAGCCTGCGTCTTGTCGCAGCAGCCAACAGCGGAGACGTGCTGGTCACACCAGGCATCTCTGAATGCGAAAAGCGTATCAAGAACATGGCCTTGGAGCAGAAATTGCGATTGATACACCTGCAAGCCGACCCTATTGGGCGTTATTGGAAACCAGAGCGCAGCCGCTTCGAGGCTTGTGCCTTTGGTTCGCTGCTCATCCTCGCTCCTTGGTCAGAAGAAATGTCAAGCTTCACAAGCGACTACGGCCGTTTTCACTACCTCAATCGGCTGGCAGAGACCGTCTGCGCTGTGGGCCATACCACCAATGTTGCGGTGCAAGGCTTACGCCCTGCCCACGGTGGATAACCGATTATCAACCTTTGTTCCCGAAACAACAAAAAAACGAATCCAATTATGACCAGTCTCAAATATTCAATTGCCCTCTTCCTTCTATTCATTTCCGCCCAAGCCTTTGGGCAAATTAAAGTGGCTTGTGTGGGCAATAGCGTCACATACGGCTATGGTATAGCGAATCGCGAGATAAACAGCTACCCGGTGCAGCTCGGACGGATGCTGGGCGAGGGCTACGAGGTGCAGAACTTCGGGCATTCTGGTGCTACCTTATTATATAAGGGACATCGGCCCTATGTTCAGCTGCCGGAGTTCCGCCAGGCCCTGGACTTCAAGCCGGATTGGGTGGTCATCCACTTGGGTTTGAACGACACGGACCCTCGCAACTGGCCCGACTGGAAGGAGGAGTTCATCCCCAACTATCGTGCTCTGATTGATTCGTTCCGCCAAGTGAACCCCGAAGCCCGCATTCTCGTCTGCAAGATGACGCCCATCTTCCACCGGCACCCACGTTTCCAGAGCGGGACACGCGACTGGCACGCTCAGATTCAGAATGCCATCGAGCGGATTGCACAAGGTTCTGGTGCCCAACTCGTTGACCTATACACGCCTCTTCATTGCCGCCCGGACCTCTTCCCGGACGCCTTGCACCCCAATGTTGAAGGGGCGGGGATTCTGGCAAAGACTGTCTATAGCGCACTTACGGGCGATTACGGAGGCCTCCGCCTTCCGCCTGTCTATTCCAACGGGATGGTCTTGCCGCGTGGTGAACCCATCCTAATAGAGGGCATTTCCGATGCGCGTCGAAACATCAAGGCAACCTTAACCCGCGACGGGGAGGTGGTACACGAGTGCAACAACTTCTCGTATGCCAACGGCACCTGGCACATCCAGTTGCCCGACATGAAGCCCGGCGGCCCTTACACCCTTACGTTCACGGCCACGCCCTTGAACCCCGACCACTACCACTTCTACTATCCCGAGAAGTATCCCTACCTCCTCGAGAACCTCGCAAAGGCTGAGGCGCAAACGCTGACCATTGATAGCATATACTTTGGCGACCTGTGGCTGGCCAGCGGACAGTCGAACATGGAACTGCAAACCAACCAATGCAACACACTCGAACAAGACCTTGCCGACGCAAAACGCCTTGCCGGTCGCCTACATCTTTATAATATGCCGGCACGAGCAAGGACGGATGCGGTGGAATGGAACGACAGCGTGCTTGCCTTCACCAACCGCCTTGAACACATGGACTTCCAGGGATGGAAGACCGCTTCACCCGAAACGGTTCGAAACTTCTCCGCCGTGGCTTTCAACTTCGGCCGTGTCCTTTGCGACAGCCTGCCGGACATACCCATCGGCATCATCTGCAACGCCGTTGGAGGTTCGACGACTGAGTCGTGGATTGACCGCTCCACACTGGAATGGGAGTTGCCCAACATCCTGAACGACTGGCGCAACGGCGACTTCGGACAGGCTTGGGCACGCGGACGCATGAGCCAGAACATCGCCCACGCCCTCGATAAGGATTCGCCCGCCTATAATCCTCTGCAACGCCACCCCTACGACCCCGCCTACCTCTTCGAGGCTGCCATCGTTCCGCTTGGGCATCTGCCCATCCAAGGCGTTATTTGGTATCAGGGAGAAAGCAATGCTCACAATATTGAGGTACACGAGAAGCTGTTCACTCTCCTTGAGCAATCTTGGCGGAAGTTCTTTGCCCAGCGCTGGAGGAGCGAGTTCCACAAGAAGCATCCCCTACCCTTCTACACCGTCCAGCTCAGCAGTTTGCCGCGCCCGTCGTGGCCCACTTTCCGCGACAGCCAACGCCGCTTGGCCGCTGAGTTGCCCGATACATGGATGACAGTCAGCAGCGACCTTGGCGACCCTGCAGATGTCCACTATCGCACCAAACGTCCCGTGGGCGAGCGGCTAGCTTTGCAGGCACTCAAACACACCTATGGTCATCAGTTGGAGTGCGAAAGTCCAACGCTTCGTTATGTTGTCAGGGCAATAAACAACAGCCTCGTCGTGGCTTTCGACCATGCCGACAGCCTAACCTGCACAAAGGGTTTCGAGATTGCCTCTTCCGATGGTATGTTCTATCCCGCGGACATAAAGATAGAAGGCGACAAGATTCAACTCTCATCGCCTTCCGTTAGGAATCCGTCGCTTGTCCGTTACGGCTGGAGCGGCTTCACAGATGCCGACCTTCGCAACGCCCAAGGCCTCCCTGCCTCAACCTTCTATGCTCAGGCACGATAGGACTACACTTCCACAGAATAACCTTCGCGGTATTTGTAGTGCAGAAGTTTGGTGGCCTCGGGGTCGTCCATAAATTTCTGCACGATGGGGTTCCATTTGAGAGGACGGCCAAGCTGGATAGCAATGTTGCCCAAGTTGCAAACGGTGCAGGAGGTATGGCCTGTCTCTACAGGGCAGTTGGGGTCGATGTGCGCCTTTACTGCATCAATCCAGATGCGGCGATGTGCCGACTGCGACTCGTATGCACCCTTCTCCACGCCAAGGTCCATCTTCTCGAACTTAGGGTCTGAAGCTCGCAACGAACCGCGACAAACTTTCAGCCAACCGTTCTCGCCATAAATCTGCAAGCCCTGTTCGCCGCCGTTGTAGGGTTCTTCGGTGATAATGGTGCCGTTGTCGTACTCGAAGGTAAGCTGCTCATAGCGTCCGTAGCCAGCAGGACTTATTTTGACAGGCCCGCCGTTGCCGTCCTTGCCGATTGTCCATTGGGCAATGTCGAACATGTGAGCGCCCCAGTCCGTCATTAGTCCGCCGCCAGTTTCCTTGTACCAGCGCCACGCACCCCAGAAGCTTTCGTTGTGCTTCTCATCGATAAACGGGTCAAGCTCTTGGTTGTACCATATAGAAGCGGGCAGCGGGCCGAGCCATTTGTCCCAGTTCAAGCCAGCAGGCACCTCTTGTTTCGGCAGGTCGTAGGGCACAGGAGCGGCGCTGTTGGGATTCGTTTTCGTTCTTCCGCAGTGCACTTTTATCTTGTCTATCTTGCCGAGAATGCCTTCCCTGCAAAGCGTGGCGGCATGAACGAACTCGCCGCTGCTGCGCTGCTGACTGCCTACCTGAAGAATGCGACCGTATTTGCGAACAGCCTTGACGAGTTGCTGGCCCTCGTAGATGGTGAGCGTGAGCGGTTTCTCCAAATAGACATCCTTGCCGGCCTTGCAAGCAGCAATGGCAATGACAGCGTGCTGATGGTCGGGCGTTGCAATGACTACGGCATCTATGTCCTGCCGAGAGAGCAAGTCCTGATAGTCCTCATAGAGGTCCACCTTAACCTTCTTCTCGCCTTTCGACTGGTAATATTCCTTGACCCGACGCTCGAAACGGTTGCGTTTGATGTCATATACATCGCAACCAGCCAGCACCCGAACATCATCAAAAGCCATGAAGGTGCTCAACAGATACATCGCTTGCTGACCAAGGCCGATGAATCCGAGGTTGACCTTTCCGTTGGCCGACGAGTTTTGCTTAACCTTCCCATTTGCCGAATTAGGCGCAGGAGCAGGAGCTGCTGCATGAACAAGACTGACTGGCGCTGCCACAGCCGCAGCACCCAATGCACTCACTCTTAGAAAATCTCTTCTTTCCATATCATTAAATGTTTAATTGTGCGTTTTCCGATGGCAAAGTTAAGCAAAATAATTGAATTCTTTTGTCTTATTGGCTTTTTTTCGTAATTTTGCATACGAAAGCGCTAAAGAACAAGGCTCATGGAGCAATCTCTCACCATATACAGGGCTTCGGCTGGTTCAGGCAAGACGTTTGCTTTGGCCGTTGAATACATCCTGCAACTCATGCAGCCTCATGCCGAGAAAGAGTTTGAGCATACGCTGGCCGTAACCTTCACGAACAAGGCAACCGCTGAGATGAAAGACCGCATCTTGCAAACGCTCTACGGCCTGAAGATGGGGTTGCAGGATGCAAAGGATTATATGGATGCTATCCTGAAACGCTCTGCCGAGACAGGAAAGCCGCTCACCAAAGAGCAAGTTAGCCAACAGGCTGGGAAGGCGCTTACTGCCATTCTGCACGACTACTCGCACTTCCGCGTGGAGACCATCGACTCGTTCTTCCAAAGCATCCTCCGCAACATGGCCCGCGAGCTGGGGCTTGCCGCCAACCTACAGGTAGAGCTTTCGCACGACGAAATCATCGAAAGTGCCGTGGACAGCCTCATCGAGACGATGGATGCAAGGCCAGAAGTAAGGCAATGGGTGATGGATTATGTGCGCGAGCAATTGGACAGCGGCGACAAATGGGATATTGTCGGGCCGCTTAAGGCTTTCGCTGGCAACATCTTCCGCGAGGAATATCAAAGCCGCAGCGAAGAAGAACTGAAACGGATAAGCGACGCTGAAGTCATCAAGGACTTCAAAAGCAAGATGCAAGCCATAAGGAAAGAGGCAGAGAGGGAAGTCGCTGAAGCCGTGGACGAGATGATGAGTACGATTGAAGACTTTGACCAAATCAGCTACGGCAAGTATCTCTTCAACTTCCTCATAGACGCTAAGGCTATGAAGAGCGAAGGGCCATCGAAGTCTGTCCTTAAAGCAAAATACAAAAAGGGAGACACATCCGACTTGCAAGCTCGTCTTGCAGTTTTTACGGCTCTTTACGAAAGATGCCGCAGGGAATATCTCTCCGCTACACTTGCCTTGCGTCACCTCGGTCCTCTCCGTCTCTTAGAATATATTGATGAACGCGCACGCGAGATTGAAGGTGATGCCGGACGCTTCACCCTGAGTTCCACACCTGCCTTGCTAAGCAAAATGGTCGAGGGCAGCGATGCACCGTTTATCTTTGAAAAGATTGGGACGTTCATCAACTATGTGATGATTGACGAGTTTCAGGACACCAGTCGGATGCAATGGGAGAACTTCAAGAAACTGCTCTTTGAGAAGCTTGCATCGGGCGGCAAAGGCTTGCTCGTAGGCGACATCAAGCAAAGCATCTACCGATGGCGCGGCGGCGACTGGAAGATTCTCTTTCAGATAGAAAACGAAAAGGAACTTCAGCGCTTCCACATCGAGCCAAAGCCTCTCGACATCAACTTCCGCAGCCATCAAGTTATCGTTGACTTCAACAATGCCTTCTTCCCAAAAGCGGCAAGGTTGCTTGACGACATAAAACCCGACGCAGAGATTAAGCTGAGCCAAATCTATGCGGATGTGGAGCAAAAGAAAAAGGAGGAAGACGGCAAAGGTTATGTAAGGATAAGGCTCTTCAAGGATTCCGAGGACTATGTTCAGGACACGGTTCTCGATATGGCTGAGCAAATCAGGGAGTTGCAGGCAGGTGGTCTCGACTTTAGCAAGATTGCAATCCTTGTCCGCACAAACTTGATGGCGCAACAACTCATCGATGGTTTCAGCAGGTATGCCAGCGAAATTAATCTTGTCAGCGACGAAGCGTTCCTGCTCGAAGCATCGACCTGCGTTCAGATGATTGTGGCAGCTCTGAGAATGCTTATCGACAAGCACCACACCGACAAGATTTCCGAGAAATACCTGATGCTCCACTATCTTCAAGATGTCCTTGGGCAAAAGGACGTCACCCTCCAGAGTGTTGCTTTCCAAGAAGCAGAGCAAGTATTGCCAAAGGAGTTTACGGAGCATCAAGATGAACTCTTGCAACAGCCGCTTTATCTCCTTGCAGAAAGGCTGTGGAACATCTTCTCTTTGGGCAACATTCCAGGGGAAGATGTCTATGTGCTCACCTTCTTCGACGAACTGCAGAACCACCTTCGCGGAGCAAACGCGCCAGACATACCGACCTTCCTCACAGCTTGGGACGAGACTTTACACAAACGCTCTATCCCTGGCTCGTCTGTTGCAGGTGTTCGCATCCTGACCATTCACAAATCGAAGGGTTTGGCGTTCCATACAGTCCTGCTTCCCTTCAGTCATTGGGACATCGAGAAAGACCGTCAAGGCGATGTGCTTTGGTGCTCGACAGATAAGGCTCCATACAATGACCTGGGAGCTTTGCCTATTTCCATTTTCTCGAAAGATGTAAGGACTTCGGTGTTTGCGCCCGATTATGAGGAAGAACATTTGGAGCGGCGAGTAGATGCACTCAACACGCTTTATGTGGCTTTCACACGTGCCAAATGCAATCTCTATGTGTGGGGAAAGGTAAAGCCCTTAGACAAGATTAAGGGCGTAAGCACCGCCTCCGAACTCATATATCTGTCGCTTCCACACGAAAACGACAGGGAAGAATGTTTTGAGTTTGAAGAGGGAGAACCGCAGACCCCCTCTAACTCCCCCTCTAAGGGGAGAACCTTAAGTACGATGGAGTCAACCGAAGAAAGCCTCCCCATAGAGGGGGAGGTTGGGAGAGGGTCTGCCAACCGCCTGCGTCTTGAACACAGCGAAAAGGATGCAGTCGATGTGAAGGTTGTGACGAGGAATCCCATGCTTTACTTCCTGCAAAGCAATCAGGCTGAGGATTACTTGGAGCAGTTATCAGGGGGAGATGGAGGGGGGCCGCATCTTTCCCAGCGCGAGATAGGAAAGCGAATGCACGAAGTTCTTTGTCGCATCAATGATGTCGGCCAGCTTGACGAAGTGCTCAACGAAGCCCGCAAGGAAGGCCTCATCGGTGAGAAAAAGGATTGGGAAAATATTGTCGCACGCATCAAGGAAGGTTTCCGCAACCCGCTCGTGGCATCATGGTTTAAAACAGAGAACACAGTCTATAATGAATGCGGAATTGCAAGCTTAGATGAAAAGACAGGACTTCCCTGTGTTCTTCGACCCGACAGAGTGGTGATGAAAGACAACATCATTACCGTCATTGACTATAAGTTCGGACATCCAAGCGGTACCTACTATAATCAGGTAAAGGCATACATGAGCCTTATGCACAAGATGTATCCCGACCACGAAGTAAAAGGCTATCTTTGGTATATCATGGGGAAAGGACCGGTAATGGTGAAAAGGTAAAAAATTAAAAAGTTAAAAAGGTGAATAGTTTTCTCCACATCATAGCCGCAGATATGCTGGCGCACTTCACGAACGATATGCGCGATGTGACAGTTGTCTTTCCTGGCAAGCGTGCCGGAATGTTTCTGAGCAGAGAGCTTGCCACCCTGAGCAAAGAGCCTGTTTGGGT
>JAEEGL014340789.1_pt1 | contig 11666 bp, 12 predicted proteins | sample 9134231 | NCBI WGS metagenome assembly JAEEGL01 (sample SAMN16246548, study PRJNA631951) | gut metagenome | biome: gut microbiome; feature: rumen; material: fiber-attached | host: Bos | place: Iran: Karaj | collected 2018-10 | reverse complement strand
GCTTTGATGCCTTGCATTGTTCTGGGGATTATTCCTGTGGCATTGGGAATCCTGTTGGGTTCGCATCTTTGGTTTTGGACGGGAATCATCATGATTCTTTCGGCGGGCGGTGATCTTCTGATTGTATGGAAGGTGCTACGCTTCAAAAAGCAACCCGGATCGCAGGAGGTCTTGATTTATGACCATCCTACTCAGGCAGGTTCAGTGATTTTTGAGAAGTAAGCACCCGATGCTTCCAAAGATCATTAATCCTTTTTTACAGCGTCAAAACCGTCTGGTTCCACACATCAGAGTTTAAAGGCGATGGGATCGAGGTGAGGATTAGGTGTTACGAGTGAGATTTCATCCTCGATTTTCGTCAATCTTCAGTGGCGTCCCCGGAGGGAACCAAGTGGCTCCGAGGGTGACGATCTCTTCCTTTTTGGGTTCCGCTAGCTGTTGGCGCTTACTGCGTTTAGCCGCTTTCTTTTCGCGTTTTCTATCCATCTTTTCCTTTTGTTTGCGGCTCCGGTGCTTTCGTTTTTTGGCTTGTTTTTTCCTTTGCTCTTCTTCGTTGGCTTTCATTTTGGCCTCAATTCGTAATTGCTTCTCTTCCCTTGCTTTTTCGGCTTGCTCGATTTCCTCCCAAATATGCTTGTAGAATTCTTCCCCGCCACCAAAAGGCACTGTTCTGACGCTACCACATTCAGGACAACGCTGGGGAACGGAAAATGCTGTCATGTGATACTCAATATCATGCGATTTGAAAACACGACCGCAACGGGTGCATGTGAATGTTGTTAATCCTCGGTACATAATATCAGTTTTTTCTTTTTCTACGTTGTTTGCGATACCATTCCTCCCGTTTCTCTTGTTCCGCCTTCTTCCTCATTTCCAAACGCATTGTAGCCTCTTGCTCCTTTTGGTTCTTTTCCTCCTCGTCTGCCGCATCAAACCTTGCGTTTTCTTCATCCAGTCTTTTCTTGTGGATTTTCTTGATTTCGATGATCTCTTCAGGAGTAAACAGCCTTTCCAGCACCTCATCCCTCACCCTTGAATAGCCAAGTCGAGCAGATTCCTTGATTTCCTCGTCAGTATAGATGTCGTCGGCCAAATAGATTTCATCGTTTCTGCGTTCTCTTTCAAGTTCCTCGTTCTGTCGGTCGAAATTAGCCCGCTGTTCTTCGGGGGTGTAGCCGTAGAAAGTAAGATGCCAAAGACAATGGGCGGCCAGCACGGTATCATTGCAATGCAGGTCTTTGTCCCGTTTCACTTGATAACCCAAATACTCGCTCCAGCGTATTCCCTCCAGAACGCCGATATAAGGCACGTTATACTGATGGTCGTATTTCGCCAAAAAGTAATCCTCGCTATTTGCCTTTACCTTCATATCTCTGATGCAGTGGACGGCCCTCAGAAATGCCCCGCCTTGGTTGCTCATCTTGGGGTCGAAGTCAATGATAATATCCATCATGGTGTCGAAGTTGCTTTTCAAGATAAGTTCGCGAAGCGTAAGCGGTCGGCAACCACGCCAGTCAAGTTTCGTCCAGACGGGATGCTTGTTTTTCATGGTTGCTCCTGTTTTGAAGTATCAGTTGCTTTTCCGTTTGCCTCACTATCGCACAAGCTCCATATCACGAACCAAACTACTGCGCTGACAGCATAGATGACCCATGCCCACCACGGCGCATGAATGGCAAGGAGGATGAAGAATGAGACGAGATAATCGATGAAGAAAAATGGAGCCATAATGCATTGGTTTAATAACGGGTGCAAAACTATGGCACCGATGTCAATGGGCAATGGAATATAGTAGAAAATAATTGGCCTGAAAGGTCTGAAAAAGTATTTTTTTACTATCTATTTTGCATAATATAAAAAAGATAGTATATTTGCATCGGAAACAGATAATAAAAACATTATTATGGAAAACCCGTTTACCCTTGTGCCATACGTATCTAAAGAGCTTTTCTGCGACCGTGAAGTTGAGGCGAAAACCCTCCTGGAATACCTTTTAAATGGCTCGAATGTCACCCTTATTTCGCCACGTCGTTATGGAAAAACAGGGTTGATTTACCGTGTTTTTGATGAAATTTCACATCAAAAGATTAATGTCAATACTTGTTTGGTGGATATTTATGCCACCGAAACTTTGGAAGATTTCATCAAGGTGTTTTCCGAGGCGATCATTGCTGCGTTGGAAAAGAAAAAGGCCGTCAAGTCGTTTTTCCAGTTCCTCAGTGGCCTTCGCCTGATGTTGAGTTACAACACGTTGACAGGCAACCCTGAACTTACCATGACCTACCTCTCGGACCGTGACAAGCAGCAAACCCTTGCTGCAATCTTCGATTTCATCGAGAAACAGGACAAAAAGACCATTGTCGCCATCGACGAGTTCCAACAAATCAGAAATTACGACATTAACATGGAAGCGCTGTTGCGTTCCCACATCCAACCGCTGAAGAATGTGCAGTTCATCTTCTGCGGCAGCAAGAAGCACTTGATGGCCGAGATGTTTACCGATGCCCGAAGCCCATTCTATGAAAGCACCCGCTGCTTTTATCTCGAGAAAATCGACCGTAAGGTTTACGCTGAATTCATCATACAGATGTTCGAGAAAGGGAAGAAGACCATCACGGCGGAAGCCCTGGATTTCATTCTCGACTGGACGAAGATACATACTTTCTACACGCAGTCGCTCTGTAATCATGTGTTTATGAAGAGTGGAAGAAATATCGGGAAGGAGGACGTGTTGCGGTCGGCAGTCCAAATCCTGAAAGAAAATGAGCAGACCTTTCTCCAGTGGCGTGATTTGCTGACTTCCAACCAATGGAATTACCTGAAAGCCGTCGCCAAAGAGCAAGTAGTGACGCAGCCTTACGCTTCTAGGTTTCTCCAAAAGTACAATATCGGTACCTCGGCCAACTCGCAGCGGTTATTGGAAGCGCTCATCGACAAGGAACTGATACTCGCCAACTCCACTCTTGAGGGAGTGTCTTACAGCGTTTACAACGTGTTCCTCTCGCGGTGGCTGGAGAATCAATAGCTTTCCTACACGTCGTTTTTAGACCTCGGAAATGTGTATAACACAGGGTTTGAAATTCTTAGGAAACGTGATTCACATTCAAAATTGTTCCGCCAAACTTGCTTTTTTTTGACAACTTTGGCGGAACATTTCAAAAAGAACAATTGAAATTGAATGAAAAAATTCACCATCTATTTTGAATAATAAAAAAAGATAGTAACTTTGCAAAATCAAAAGAATGGTTTTTATTGTTGTTTTTGATATTTCTTGCTGATATAGAAATGTTTACGCATTTGTTTTAGACCTTGGAAATGTGTATAAATTAGGTTTTAAAACTCTTAGGAAACGTGATTATGAGACGTAAGATTTATGACAAGCTGGTTCAATGGAAGCAGGAAAAGGACGGTACAACCGCTCTGATGATTGAGGGTGCACGTCGTGTAGGGAAGAGTTATATCGCTGAGGAGTTTGCCCGCAACGAGTATGACTCGTATATCCTCATCGACTTCAGCAAGGCGCCCAAACGGGTGAAACAAGAAACAGCTGACTCCCCGACGTTCACTCATCATTTTTGACGAAGTTCAGAAATGCCCTCGCGCCCGTGAGGCTATCAAGTCGCTGGTGGCCGACCATAGGTTTGACTATCTGGAGACGGGGTCGCTGATCTCCATCAAGAAGAATGTAGATGGCATCCTGATTCCTTCGGAGGAGGATGGCATTGACATGTACCCGATGGACTTTGAGGAGTTCCTTTGGGCGATGGGCAACGAAGTGATGATGCCCTACATCCGCGAGCGGTTTGAAAAGCTTCAGTCTATGGGTGAATTCCACCGTGAGGCGCTGCACTACTTCCGCCAGTATCTGATTGTAGGCGGTATGCCTCAGGCGGTGGCGGAATATGTGACTTCACGTGACTTTACGAAGGTGGATGCCGTGAAGCGGCAGATACTACGGCTGTATAAGAACGACATCAAGAAATATGCAGGTGGAGCCACGGCGCGTGTGAGTGCGATATATGATGCCATACCAGGACAGTTGCAGAAGAAGGAGAAGAAGTTCGTGCTGGCGGCTCTGAAGGACGAGGCGCGGATGCGGGAATATGACAGCGCGTTCTTCTGGCTAGAGGACTCGAAGATGGTGAACATCTGCTACAACACCACGGCTCCGAACATCGGCCTGCAACTGAACGAGGACCGCACGGTCCTGAAGTGCTATTACTGTGACACGGGACTGTTGATTTCGCTGGCGTTCAGTGCCAGGGGTATTGTGACGAACGAGATTTATCAGAAGTTGATGTTCGGCAAGCTAGAGATTGACGAAGGGATGCTGGTGGAGAACATCGTGGCGCAGATGCTGAAAGCGGCGGGAAACGAGCTGTTCTTCTACTCGAATTACGACAAGGAGGAGGCGGAGAACCGGATGCAGGTGGACTTTTTGGTACAGAAGGAAATGGTGACCTCGCGGCACAACATCTCGCCCATCGAGGTGAAGAGCGGCTCGGGCTACACGCTGACGTCGATCAATAAGTGCATCAAGAAATTCAAAGAGTACCTGAGCACGCCGTATGTGCTGCACACGAAGGATGTGGAGCAGAAGGACGGGCTGGTGTATCTGCCGCTATATATGACGCCACTGTTGTGATAGATACGGCCATAGTGTGTTTTTTTTATTTGAGGTGTTTTTTAGCGCTTTTTATGCCTGCTTTGCCTGCGTTTGCGATACCATCTTTCCCGTCTCTCTCGCTCGGCCTTCTTGCGTAATTCCATTTTCAAGGCCTTCTCTTGCTCCAGTTGTATTCTCTCTTCCTCTTCTGCCGCATCATACCTGGCGTTTTCTTCATCCAGTTTTTCCTTGCGGATTCTCTTGATTTCGACGATTTCTTCGGGGGTAAACAGTCTTTCCAAAACCTCGTCCCTAACCCTTGACCAGCCATTTAATGCGAAAGATCTGATTTCCTCGTCGGTATAGATGTCGTCGCCCAAGTAAAGCTCGTCGTTGCGACGTTCCCTTTCAAGTTCTTCATCTCTTCGGTCGAAATCGGCTCGTTGTTCTTCCGGGGTGAAGCCGTAGAAGGTGAGATGCCAAAGGCAATGGGCGGCCAGTACGGTATCGGTGCAATGCAGGTCTTTGGCCCTCTTCACAGGATAACCCAAACACTCATGCCATCCCATTCCCTCCAGAACGCCGATGTAAGGTGTGTCGTACTGCTGATCGTATTTTGCCAAGATATAATCCTCGTCGTGCGGCTTCAGTTTCATGCCCCTGATGTATTCGCAAGCACGGTAAAAGTGAGCGTCTAAACCTTTCATTTTCGGGTGAAAGGCTACAATCTCCCTCATCATGGCATCGAAGTCGCTTTTCAAAATGAGCTCCCTGAGCGTGAGCGGTCTTGCCCCGCGCCAGTCGAGTTTCATCCAGAAGGGGTGCTTGTTTTTCATGCCTTAATAGCAATAGCTGAAAATCCCGCCGATGTAGAGCTTTTCATAGCTTTCGCCAAGATGCGGAATGATGTAAAGCAGAAACTCGTGAAGGGTGAACAGTTCCTTGTCGTCTTCTGTGCGGAAGCAAATCAGCGTGTTATGGAATTGGCACACCTCCGTTTTCCACCAGCCCAAGGGATAGAGGGTCGATGTGATCTGGTCGGGATGTTTCAAGAGGCCTTGAAGGCGTTTGACGGTCTCTTTCAAGTAGTCGTCGTTGCAGGGGTTGATGATGGTGTCGCCTTCGATGGAATAGCCCTTGGGAAGCTGTTTCCGAAGTTCGTCGATGGCATAGTCCCTGATGATTTCGGGAACATCCAAAGGCTCACCTGGTTCGGACCACCATGGATTGTTCGTGAAGAAGAAGCGACTCAGTTCCCAATTCTCAAATCTGTCCTCTGGCGCAATGGGTTCTGCTGACACCTCAAAGATGAAGTTATTGCCGAGGCTGCTGATGGCCTCCTCGCGGGCTTTGTCTTGTTTTGATTTTGACATGTTTATTGTGTGTTTAACTTGATTTCCTCATCGCTACAAAACTTATTCGCCTCGTTCCTGATGTAGCATTCAAGGCTCTTCCCAAATATTAGTAATATCAAGTATTTGCAGTATGTGCCTTTCGTTATTGTTTTTTTTACCAAAGAGCCAGATAGGCAATTCGTCTCCTGCTTCGAAGTCCTCCGTATCAGCAGATAGTACAAAAGCTCTGAAATACTTTGTGTTGTTTTCTTTAAATGTATCAAGTAAATGTCGTATTGTTTTACTCCCTCTCCATTTGATATTATGGTTGTTAGTCAAAATGAAAATGTCTGAATAACCTGTTCCCAAAATGGGACAAATCACCAGTTTTACCCCACCTTGTTCATGACCTCTCATAGTGCTTCTGTCATAAAAGAGATGCTTTTCTAAAACATCTTTTAATTCTTCAATGTCTGTAATCATATTATTTCCCGATTATTTGTTAATTATTTTGGCATTGATATACCTGTTGGTATCTGAATCTGCAAAGTTATACTACTTTTCCCAAACTCGCGACTTTTTATAAAGATTTCTTTATAATGAACGATCTAGAACATTACTTCAACACATAAGGCTTCAATTCCGATAACCGTTTTGTTTCCAAAGACAAAAAACTAGATGACGCAGGCTTCGATTTGGATTATGCTTTTATTTACGGTTAGGGCACCGGAAACAACGAATTCCCAAATAGATTGCTTACTTTTACAGCCAAAAAAGATAATAGCACCGAACAATTTGACACAAATGGCTTTAATTTCGAATGCAGTACCGACTTCGTAAGAACTTGGCAAGAATATGACGGGAGCTTGACATACTTGTCGCCGTCGTATTTGCGGACATAATCGTTGAACAGGCTTCTGCTCAAGAACGAGGTCAGTTGGGAGAAAACGTATTTGTCTTTGTTCATTTGCCGAGCGTTTTCGGCAAAGATAAAACTCAAATCCGTTTCATTTTAAAATCTCTCGAATCACCTGATTTTACAACTATTTCAAAGAACTATATCGATTTTTAGTGGACAAAAAAATAAGCAATAAATACAGTTAATCGACATTTTTTCTTTATTAACGAGATTTTCCGTAGATTTGTGCCGTCAATGTTTAAAACAATGTCCACAAATAATTCAACTTATTTATATCCCAATTATTTGAAAGCAGCAAAAAAGAAGCTTGATGCTTGTGACTTGTTGATTTCAAAATGCGTAGATCTGACTGAAAAAGAAGAAAAATGCATTTGCCATGAATTGTATTATTTAAGTGGTTACATCATTGAAGGATTTTGCGTGTATTCCGTTTACAAAATACTAGGCTGGAAAGACAAAGAAATCCCCATCAATAGTAAAGGAGGGTATGAGTATGATGAATTTGCTGAGAGAAATGCAATTTCTTTTTTTAAATCAGGACACACTAGTAATGGTACTGAAATCCAAGTAATAGAGGGGCATGTCTATAATAAATATGTAGACAGTATCAGGAAAACTCATAAGTTTGATGGGCTTCCTTATTTTTCTTCTGCTCCTTTTAGCAAAATCGAGGTGGATTCTTTAATTAGAAATTGGAATCCAAATATCAGATATGATTATAATGAAAATAGCATCATAATCAAACATGCAAATCTAAGTAACATCAAAAGCATCATTGATTGGTGCAAAAAAATCTATTCACATATAACAACAAATATAGGTTAATATTATGATACAAATTATTGATTTCACCGATAAACTAAACAAAATGCTTTCAACGGATTCAAACGTTGAAAAGTATAGAATTTTCCTAAGATTGGATTTCTCCATTGATGCTTATATTGTATCAAAAGACGAAGACAATTTTGGGGAAGACTATTTCATCCATAAATTAAATGAATTCGAAAACTCGGAAAAAACCAAAAGCAGAGTCAATTTCCGAGTGTACTCTCATTGCGAATACGCAGATGACGACTTCCTTCAGGACGTTTTTGCCTCGGAGAAAAAAGTCTCATTCGGGTCTCGCTTCCGCCTCGACACCTTCTTTTCCAACAGTCACAAAAAGTTGAATATCAAGGCGCCTATTATCACCTTTTACAGTTACAAAGGTGGCATGGGCAGAACTACGACTCTAGTAACCTATGCTTCCCATTTAGCTAGTCTGGGTAAAAAAGTATTCATCATCGATTGCGACTTGGAAGCCCCTGGCTATCTGAACTTTTTTGACTTGTCAGAACACGAGGGATTAAAAAGTGGCGAAATAAACGGTTTAGTGGAATTCTTTAGCGACATACAATTTGCAATAAATGCGAAAGATGTCTCTCTGTGGAAATACATTATCAACATAGGCCAACGAAACGAAAAGGCAAATTCTGATGACGATGAGAGTTTGAATCTTCAAAACATTTTCTTAATGCCCGCTGGCAATTTGAATGAGAATCCAAATAATGAAGAACAATCTTTTTCAAATAGGAGAAGCTACTTGGATGGATTATCCCGTTTGAATTTAGCCGACAAATCTGTAACATTGCACAATTTCGAGATACTATTCGATAAAATATTTGATGATGTTGAGGGTATCAATCCAGATGTGATTTTAATAGATTCAAGAACTGGTTTTAACGACATCATTGGAACCGCCATTCAGTATTTCACAGATGTTTTAGTAGGTTTCTTTGGAGCCAGTGAACAATCAACACCTGGCTTATTAACCTTGTTAGATACATACAGAGATTCTTTTATAAGCACTGGTGAAGGCAACTCTTCTTTTAAACTAATTCTGGTTAATTCTATCCTTCCAAGAGAAGACAATAATAATATGTTTGGCAAATTTAGCGATGAAGTAACTCGCTATTTGGGCGGAGATTTGGATGATGATCAAACCGTTGATATTCCATCTATGTTTCCTCTTTATCGTGTCGAAGGATATGAAAAAATTGGCATAAAAGGTTTGGAACCGCCGTTCTTACAAGACATTAAAAACAATACAAATTCATGGTATAATGACATTTTTGAATCTATCTCTTTAAACAGCGGACTATTGGCGGATGATTTCGATGGAGCCAATGATAACTTTGAAAACACGCAGCAAGAAGTGGATGAAAACGAAACCAAAGATCATTCTTCAAATACTTCAGAGAATCCAACAGACACAACACACACAAATAGAAAAATTGACGTATCTAAAATAGGAACATGGGCTCTAAGAAATAGAATTCTTCAAAATTTAAAAGACGCATTAGCTAATGCCCAAGATTTTGCAGAAAATGCAGAAATCAAGGAAAAATACTTCTTCTATAGAAGTTGCATGAATGAATTGTTTGAAAAAAGTAAATTTATCATTCGAGGTTACAAAGGAACTGGGAAAACTTATCTATACAAAGCATTGGCTGATCCCAAATCGGACAACATAGCAAGAAACATACGTGACAGAGCCAACAAGCAATTGGCAAAAGAAGGAAGAGAGTTGATGGACAACAGGATTGACATTCACTTTGTTGACGTTATTTCCATTGGTTCTGGGAATAAATCTTTCGAATTTAGAAGATTGAATCTTAATGCAATTGACAATCCAAATTATTATTTTACAGGGGTGTGGTTAATTCATACATGGAATTCCATTTTATTAGATCCCTTGTTTATTGACATCCGAAATTCCAGTAAATTATCAAACAAAATCGAAGACATTAGAGGATTTGATGCATTACAGCGATTCGAATCTATGATTAATGAAGGGCTCAGTGTCTTCGTCGAAATAGAAAAAGATTTAAAGAGAATTAATGAATTCCTAGAAAAGAATAATACTCAATTGTATGTATTATACGACCAACTTGATACCAAAGTTGAGCCAAACCATTGGGACAAAGTGGTTTCTCCATTAATTAATTATTGGAGAGACAATTGGGATGTATATTCTATGATTTATCCGAAGATTTTCGTTAGAACAGACTTGTTCAGACGTATTACAGGGACAAATACAGAAATGTTGGAAAGGAATATTATCAAGATTGAATGGACAATTGATGAAATCTTTTCCTATTTTTTCAAACTTGTTTTAGCAAACGAACCTGATAATTTCTGGGAAATAATGAAACGACCTGGCAGAAACGCTGTTGGAGAAGTTGGCAAATGGGCTGGTATAGTCCCTGAATATAAAAATGAGTTTATAGAAAATAATTATCAATTAAAAATATTGGATAGAAGTCATTTGACCCCATTGGTAAATACGTTTTTTGGTAACAGAGTGTATGTCAAATCATTTACCAAACACAATAAAATAGATTTGGGTTACCCATACGATTATTTTAAAAACACTCTTTCAAATGCAGACAGAGATTCCATTAGTCTACGTCCTTTCATCAACACTTTGGATGATAATGCAGTAAAAAAGGCTTTGGCAGTATTAATACCTTATAGATATGTCCAAAGCATTATTTCATCAGACATATATGCAAGTCGGCAAGTAAGAATAGAGGCAGCCTCTAAGTATTTTGAGGATTTGGCAAGAGACAAATTTAGTGAGGATTTATTATCGGTAAGAGATTTTATCAACAGCGATAAAGGCGAAGCTTATAGATACAAAACATTGACAGAAAAACAGTTTTACGAGATGTTGAACGTTATCATATCAAATTATAAAATGTCAAATGTATCAACAGACGAAGACCTAAAAACACTCTTAAAGGCAAATGGAATTATTGTTGATAAGATTGGTCGTGGCGAAAAAGTATGGCGTTGGGCCCCAATGTATTCATACTGGTGGAAATTAAAATCGACAAAGTTTGACAAAAATGACACAAATTCATACTTGTATGACTATGATGAAACTGATGAATAAAGGTCATGTGGACATTTTGAGTGGTGATTTGACACTCAAAACTCATTAATGGACATTTCGGGTGGTGGAGCGAGGGCTAAGACTGGACGCTGCTGCGGGCTCAACAAGGGGTGGCCCTCCGCAGCCCGATCGTTGCCAACCCTACTCAACGCATGATGACCATAAACCCTTTTTACAATAATAACAGGCCTGAAAACCGCTTCACAGACCAAATCACAGCTTTTTTGCCCCACTTTTTGTCTATTAATGCTTTTTAGACGACAATCAATCCTACTTTTTGTCCATTAGACCCATATCAATGAAAACCTCCGCAATGATATGTATTTTCTGGCATTACAGAAGATTTTATCCTTCAAAATGTCTATTAGCCCAGAAGTTTTTACCACTCAAAATGTCTATTAGCCCTGAATAAAAAAAGAGGAGACTTGCTATCGCAAGACCTCCTCTCTCGGTGCTGTCAACCCTTCTTGCTGTAGTGATCTCTCACATACTTAGCAATGGCGATGACGAATGCTGCACCTGTGGTGATTAATTCTGTCATTGTTTTCTATTCAAATTTTACAATTTTTATAGACACTATGTGTCATTTTTCGACACTTTGTGAATGACAATAATCACCCTGTAAAAATACATTTTTTTTCTGACTTTGACACTTTTTGACGAAAATTTTCTATTTCACTGATTTCCAGACTGGTTTTGCATGCGTATCTCAAGATCTCTCCAAGGACAGCAGAAAAACAGTTGGCGGATTTGAGAAAAAAGAATCTGATAGAACATCGAGGTTCTCTTAAGACGGGAGGGTATTATGTCAAGTGTTAAATCTTCTTGAGATAGTCAAATTCAACAAGGAGCACTCTAAGGTGAACGGCG
>JAEEGL017060152.1_pt1 | contig 11667 bp, 9 predicted proteins | sample 9134231 | NCBI WGS metagenome assembly JAEEGL01 (sample SAMN16246548, study PRJNA631951) | gut metagenome | biome: gut microbiome; feature: rumen; material: fiber-attached | host: Bos | place: Iran: Karaj | collected 2018-10 | reverse complement strand
CTTGCCAATGATGACAAGCCCAACGAGAAGTTCAAGAAGTATGACAACGTGGGACAGAGCTATGAGGACCATTCCAAAGTCCTCATGGCCCAGCGTTACCAGCAGTATGTCGGTGGCCTTGCCCATGATGACTACAGAGGATGGGCTGCTGGTATCAAGAAGGGCGGTTACGCAACAGCCCCCAACTATGTGTCTGCCCTTGTCAGTACCATCGAGCGGAACAACCTGCAGAAGTATGACCAGATGGTGTTGGAGCAGATGAAGAGGGAAGGAAAGTCCTTCGGTGTCGCTTCCAATCCGTCGACGGTCGGCGCACAGGGACAGTCCTCTTCGGGTTTGACATCGACGGGGATGAACCTGCCGCAGGGACAGTACAGCATGCCTGTGAAGCGTGAGCAGTTTTTGTTGGTTACTTCACCATACGGCACCCGCAATGACCCTATCAACAAAGGCACGCAGATGCATCATGGGATGGACATCAAGACGAGCAATGATGCCGTCCTTGCCACAGAGAACAACGGTAAGGTAATCGGTGTCGATAACCGCACAAACACAGGGGCTGGCAAGATGGTCACGGTGGAATACACTCGTGCCGACGGCAGCAAAACAAGGGTGCAATATATGCATCTCTCGCAGATTGATGTGCAGAAAGGCGACACCGTCAATGCTGGACAGAAGCTCGGATTGTCAGGTAAGACCGGCACGAGGGTCACGGGAGAACACCTCCACCTTGGGGTCATCAACATCACCGCTGATGGGAAGAAACAGTGGGTGAATCCTGCGGCTTACTTGGCTGAAATCAACCAGAAAGGAAATCTTCAGAAGCAGGTGCAGTACAACGGCAAGGATTTGCTGGCTCATTATCAGGCTGGGGGCACAACAGCTCCTGTTGCCCCAAGTCAACAGCAGGAGACATCACCACAGGACTGGATGAACAAATTGCTCTCTTCTGATGACGCAGCCCTTGGCCTTGGCATGATGGGCGGCCATGAGGAAGGTGGCGGTGGCTTGCTCGATTCCATTATGAAGATGTTCATGACCCTTTTGATGGTCAACATGCAGATGGAGAACAAGAGCAAGGATGAGCAGATGCAAGCCGTCACCGATGCCTTGGTGGACAGGCGTATCGACCTTAGCAACTTCACCCCAAAGTTGAAATCAGCAGAGATTGTCATCAAGGACAATGGCGCGGCCATGCTGAACACCAATGATGGCAAGCAACAGTTCTCCCATGAACTGACGGCAGCTGAGCAGTCACGTCTTTCTCAGATTCTCGGAAGCGATGTGGACAATGCCACGAAACAGCAGCGTATCAGTTCGATGATTTACACCATCACCATTTCGCAGCAAGCCTCCCAGAACTATGAGCAGATTGCCACTCAGCAGCAGTCACAGGAGCAGAATCTTCAAAGAAAATAACCATTATCAAATATTGAGAATATGATTAAAGCAGAAGTAAAGATGGTGGGCACTGTCAAGAGAAGTGCCGCCATGCGTACGGACAAGAACAACAATCCCTATTTGTCGTTTGTCATGACCGTTAGCATCACTGACGCGAAAAGCAACACCAGAAAGGACATGGACGTGCTTGTGTCCATGCAGAAACCGAAAAAGAATGACGTGTCTCTCTATACGGAGGGACGCAGGGTCGTGGCTCAGGGAACGCTCGACATCCGCAAGAAAGGCGAGGATTTTGCCTTCTACCTCACCGCCTCCCAACTCTCCGCCAAGGAGGTGCCTGAGCAGGATGAGGTGACGGGCGAGATGCGATTCCGTGGCCGCCTGAAGAACAACGACGTGATTGAGGTGAAGGAAGACCGCAAGGGGAACTACTATTTCGTCTTCTCTGCCTATTCCACGGAAAAGGTGGGCGATGACTTCGTGAGCATCTGGGTGCGTTTCATCCGATTCCCGGCAAAGGGGGAGGACATCGATGACATCAAGCCCGACTGGATGCAGCCCAAGGCGAAGGCGAAGGTGAACGTCACCGGCGACTTGGAAATCTCCGTCTACAATAACATCTTCCGCTTCACCTGCATAGTGAAAAGCCTGGAGGAGTATGTGAAGGAATACAGACCATAAAACGAGTACGCTATGGCAAAGAAGAACTATACGCCCAATGCTGACGGCAAGTCAGCCGAGGACAGGGCACTCGACAAGTTCGCCGAGCTGATGATTGAGAAGATTTCCACGTTGCAGGGCGACTGGAAGAAGCCGTGGTTCTCGCCACAGGCGGCACAGCTGCCCCGCAATCTCAGCGGACGGCAATACAACGGCATGAACAGCATCATCCTGATGCTTCAGCAGGAGAAGAACGGCTGGGGAACATCACGGTATGCCACCTTTGACCGCATCATGGGACTGAACTACACCCAAGACAAAGAGGGGAAAAGGCAGCCGCTCACCGACGAGAGCGGTGAGAAGTTGCCGATGGTGTCGGTAAAGAAAGGGGAGAAGAGCACGCCTGTCATGCTCACCACTTTTACCGTTGTCCACTCCGAGACCAAGGAGAAAATCAAGTATGACGACTACCGCCAGATGAGCGAGGAGGAACGCGCCAAGTACAACGTCTATCCGAAGCTTCAGGTCTTCAATGTCTTCAACCTTGACCAGACCAACCTGAGGGAGGCGAGGCCAGAGATGTATGAGAAATACGCCAGCGAGTCAAAGGGATTGGTGGAAGGCTCCGACAAGGAGATGGAGAGTTTTCCTGCCATTGATGCCATGATAGAGAAAGACCTATGGGTTTGTCCCATCAAACCTGTCAATGGCGACAGTGCCTATTACAGTCCCAGCAGGGATGTCATTGTCATTCCCGAGAAGAAACAGTTTATGGACGGAGAGTCGTTCTACAGCAACCTGCTGCATGAGATGAGTCACAGCACGGGTTCTCAGAGCCGTCTCGACCGTCTGAAGCCCGGACAGAGCTTTGGCAGCAAGGAGTATGCCCGTGAGGAATTGGTGGCGGAGTTGACGGCAGCCCTCGTATCATCGCAGTATGGCATGACCAAACATGTGAAGTCCGACAGTGCCGCCTATCTGAAATCATGGCTCAACAACCTCCAGGAGGATCCTTCCTTCATCAAGTCCACGCTTCTTGACGTGAAGCGTTCCGCTTCCTTCATCGGACAGCGTGTCGATGCCGTGAATGTGCGTATCGAGCGTGACGATGTGAATGCCGACTTCGCTGACATCCGTGAGCAGAACAAGCAGTTTTCTCCATCGTTCTCTACAACGAAATCAGAGGGGCAAGCTCCAACACAGGAGAGCAAGCCGGAGCAGACAGAGACAAAACCACAAGAACAGGAACAAGTAGCGGCTCGCGGGGTGGACCCGCCCCGATTTCACCGATGACATCGCCTTGCCTGATGGCATGGGTGTCCTCTTCACGTTCAATACGGAAGATGCGGAAATGTACATAGGGCGCAGTCCCATCACGGTGGATGTGGCTACCGCCCTGTACATGCTTAGACAGAAGGAGTCCATGCCGCAAGGCCGTTCATGGGGCGACAGTTTTCCGGGGGTAGTGAATCACACCACTTCTTCAGTAGCCAAGAGACATCCTGACTTCTATGCTGCCAAGCATGGGGATTTCGATGCAGCCATCAGGCTCGTCGATGCATTGGTTAAGGATGAGAAAGTGTTGGAGGTGGCGCGTCAACACCCCAATGCCCATGTGGCGTACATCCATCGAAGACAGGGGAATGGCATCAATATGATACCAGCCGCATACGCTGCCAAGTTCGCCGCTCTGGGCATGACCGTGGAGGATGACATCATCGCAGTCACCAACGTCTCCCATACCAATGCCTCCGACGTGGCACGTCTGGGCCGAAGGGTGCGTTTCGAGGGTGAGGTGACAAGAGGTGCCGACTACATCCTGTTGGATGACTTCATCACCTCCGGCGCAGAACTGAGGGATTTGCGTGACTATATCTCCAGCAGGGGAGGAAATGTCGTGATGATAACGACTTTCGGGCACGGCAGTTTTGGTAAGCTGAGTGACATCAGGATTGACAATGATTACAAGTGCAAGTTACGGGAGGCCGGCATTACCGACCAAGATTTGAGAAAATATGGAATCGCATCAGAAATCGGCTGTCTCACCATCAGCGAGGCAGCAAAACTCAACAGAATGGTTAACGGAAGACCAAAAAGAGCATCTTCGTCAGTCGTCGAAAGATTTTCAAGCCTACGTCAGGAACACACTACAGTTCCAGCGGTGGCAGAAGAGGTTTCAAGAGATGAAAACAAAAGGTCTGCAGGAGGAGACTTAATGTCAGCTTCTGTTAGAAAACGATTGCATAGATAAGATAATAATAGCATATTCGATTGAGTATGCTCTTTTGGGGATGAAAGACCCTCATATGATTTGAAATATAGTATCACAACTTGTAGAATACTATATGCTATAAATAGAGATTGTCTATTTTTTATTTTGCTCCCATCGGTTTTTTAGTTCTCAGCGGTAGACATCTTTTTACATAACTCAATATTTTGTTTCACTAGGTTTGTATTTGGATTGCTAGGACCCAACATGCGCTCGCAGATTGATAACGCTTTATTATAATAATCCATCGCCTTCGTTAAGTCACCGTGGCTGAAATAAATACTTCCGATATTATTGTAAGACGAGGCTAAATCGGGGTGTTCAGGACTCAAAACCTGCTCGCGGATAGTTAATGATTTCCTATAGCAATCCAATGCCATTGGATAGTTTCTTTCGATTTGATAGACTAGACCGATATTGTTTAATAATCTGGCGGTTTCGGAGTGGTATACGCCTAACGAAGTAATGATAATTTTCAGTGCCTTTCCATAATACTCCAATGCTTTCGTATAATCACCTTGGCAATAATATGTCCCACCTATATTATTGTAAGAAGTGGCTGTATCGGGGTGCTCAAAACCAAGCACCTGTTCGCGGATCACCAACGCCTTCTCATAATAATTCAACGCCTTTGTGTAATTGTTTTGGCTGTGAAAGACAAGGCCAATATTGTTGTAAGATGTTGCTGTGTCTGGGTGTTCAAATCCTAATACTTGTTCACGTATAACCAAGGCTTTTTCCAAATACTCTAACGCCATCAGATAGTTGCCTTGACTGTAATAGAAACCACCAATATTATTGAGGGTTGTAGCTGTATCGGGGTGCTCAAAGCCCAATATTTGCTCACGGATAATCAATGCTTTTTCTAAGTATTTCAATGCCTTTGGATAGTTGCCCAGACTATAATAGAAACCACCGACATTGTTGAAGGATGTTACTGTATAGGAATGCTCTAAGCCTATATTATTTATGAAAATCGCTGATGCTTTTTCATAGTACTCCAACGCCTTTAAAAAGTTGCCTAGCTTGTGATAAATACCTCCAATATTATCATATGATATGGCTATATCGGGGTGTTCAGGATTCAAAACCTGCTCTCGGATAGCCAATGCCTTTACAAAGAAATATAATGCCTTTGTATAGTCGCCTTTGTTGTAATAGACACCACCTGTATTATCGTAAAATGTGGCCGTTTTGGGGTGAATCTCTCCATAAAGATCTGTGCTGAGTATTATTAATCGTAGATAAATTCGTTCGGCTTCTATATATAGACTGTTGTTGAAAAGAAAATGTGCATAATCTTCTAAAAGTTCCACATAATTCATTGTTGGCAATGCACTGTCTTTTGCTAAATTATCAGCTTTTTCATATATTTCCTTTATTTGCTTTTTCCTTTCATCAATGAGGATACTTACGTCTGCCATAATTGTCTTTGCTTTCAATAGGTAGGCATAGATATCTTGATGGACTAAGGAACGATAATGGGATAGGTTCATTAAATGAGAGCCTGCTTCTCTTACAATCTCGTCCAATAGTGCATTCGTTCTCTCCAAATTTCCCCTTTCAAAAGCCTCTGTTGCACGAAGAAGTTTGTCGTTATGCTGTTCTCGACGCATAAGGGCTATGCGTTGAGATGTTTCGAAGAGAGCATTTTGTAGTAGTTTGAACTCCTTCTTTAATACATTGAAGCGTTTTTGCTTTTTTTGCAAGTTACGGAACATCTTTTCATCATTAGGATGTTCATCGACAAGATGATGTGCCAATTCTATTTCTTCAGGCAGTTCATCAAGTTCTTCTTTCATTTCAATATAATTCTTGTTTCCTGCTGCAAATGGCAGATTAGCCAATTCAGCAATAAACAATCCATCCAATATAATTTTGTCACCTTCCAATTCCAGTTCCATCATACTATTTTCTACCAATAGAAATTGCTGGATGAAATGCAATTGAAGCTCAGAATTGTTGCTGTAATTATTCCAAAATCGTTCATTATTCTTCTCGTTGAGTCTGTCTTTGAATTTTATTAGTTCGGGAGTTTCCTTTTCGCCTTCTTGCAATGTCTTACAATAAACATAAACCTTCGGGGATTTCTTCTTGTGGTATTCACTTATAGCCACCTCGTATTCTTCAATTGTGTAAATTCCTGCCTTTTTATAGAATAAAGCCAAGAACATATTCGACTTTCTAATCTCGTCGTTATATTCGTCCTGCTTCCGACTGTCGTTGTCTGCAGCATCATAATCCTCCCATTCAAAAACGTCAATAATAATTCCTCGATTTCTATAAATCTTGTCTAACTTGCGTATAAAGTTACCAAATTCTATTCGGTCATCCTTTAATTCATTTGATGAAGCGAGAAATATTTTAAAAGTTTTTTGTTCCATATTCAGTTATTGGTAAAATAAAGTTCAAAATGTATGAGGTAATAGAGATTATTTGTTGAGGTTTACTTTTTTAGCTTTTCATCATGCGCTGCCTGATGCATTCCCATGGTGTGGTTGAAGTGATTGTAGAGAGTAATGCAACTTATTGGATAACTTGCCTCCGTTTTGACATCATAGCTCTAATTACCACATTCAAATTCACAAAAATATGAAATATTTTGTTTTAGTGCAAGAAAGAATTAAAAAAATAGTCAAGTTTTGCTTTTAGCGGATATCTGGAAATAATTTTTTATTATATTGTAGCGTATCTATCGCTATCAACCATTTATTCAGTTCTTGAAATGCTTGATATAAGAACCTTTTTGCTGATATTGAGTCTTTAAAGATTGAGGAAGCAATGGTATCTATATCCTGTCGGTCTTTTTGATTGATGGTCTCATATCTGTTTTCGATAAGGGCAGCAGATTTGTCACGCTATATGAACAGATATGCCACCGTCAGCATTCCGCAGCCTTTCTCGTCAAGTCCGTTGAAGTTGCTGCCTGCCTTTTTCCACATGGTACTGACGCGTATGTGTCCGATGTCCACACCGGCTCCGAGATATATGCCGAGCCTCGTCTCACTGTCATATACCAGGTCGCCCGTCTTCTCTTGTGCCGCCTGTCCGTCATAGTACTTGAACCTGACATCCTTCTCCTTTATTCCCGTGTTCCAGGCCATGTGCAGTCCGCCCATGATGAACGGTCTGACGCGGCTGTCGGGGCAGAACACATAGCCTAAGCCGATACGTGCTGCCAGTTCGTCGGTGCTCATTTTTGGATTGCCGCCCTCCAGCATCTCCTTGGAGGCATTGTAGCGGTGGGGGGTATAGCAGAGTTCCAGTTGTGCCATGAGATACCTGCTGAAGCGTGGGAACATGAAGTCGGTACCCACCAGGAACATCGGGGCTGTTCCGCTGTAAGAGTTTCCTGAATAGGATGACAAATGGTCACTGTAATGCGGAGCCTCGTAGGAGGCGAAGCCGCTACCGGCCCCCACATAGAACCTGCGTGAAACGGCTGATGCTTTTTTCCTGTCATAATGGAAGACGATGCAGTCGCCCGCGTCCGTACAGTATCGCTCGTCATACTGCTTCACCAGTTTCGTCAGGTTGTCGGTTGTCAGGTCCATCTTCCACAGACGGTCTGCTATCGTGTTGTCTCGGCTCATCAAGACATTGACTTCCTGCACTTTCAGGCGCCTGTCCTGTAGTTTCTTGTTGTAGGTACTCAGGTCGGAGTTCAGCTTGTCGTCACGAATGATGACCTCATTGCCGTCTACATCCACGAAACCGTAATAATTTGTGTCATCGTAGTAATAGCGGTAAAGGCTTACGCCGCCTTGAATGAGGAACTCGGCAAAGAGCAGTTCCTGTCTATCGCCGTTGTTGAACAACCGGCTGACATAGCAGATGCTGTTGTCGGCAAGGCGGTAGCCTTTTATATCTGCTGGCGAAAGTGACCTGTATCCGCTCTCCCCATTTCTCTGGAAGAGACATTCCTTGACGTTCCGTGCGTCCGACAGGTAGTCGATGACGCCATGTACGGTGTCATTCCCGTTGGTGATGATGTTTCCCTTCTGTGGGTTAACCTGTGCAGCCAGTTGCATGGGCAAAGTTGCCAATGACAGCAAGAAGACGATTACTTTTTTCATGTCAATATATATCGAATTGATAATGTAAAATAACTATGAAGTCACTCTAAATGCAACGTTTCAAATTCCCCGTCCGTCAAAGAACTGGTACGTCGTAACGGCATGGGCTTGTAGGCTGTCGAGCATCCTTTCCGTCCTCACGTAGTTGGCGGGCCGCATGTTCTGTGAAGAGGAAAAACGCTGCGGTGGGACATCTTTGCTGTTTCATCTCCAAACATGTTTTCATGACATTCCCCATTATTTGGTTAACGCTGAATTTCTCCGAATAATAGTGAAGTGATTATCAAGAACCCAATGATCAGCCATGGAATCAGTTTTTGTTCGAATTGTTAACATACGGGCTAATGGACTGCTGTCAGATTGATGATCGTCTGAGACAAGCCAATGGCCTGTCCTATTCCGCTTATTTGCTATGTCAGCCACTTGATGTTCCATCTCTTCTCTTTCTGATAACGAAAGCTCTATGGCTTTATTACTCTGTAAAAGAGTTTTTCAATCAAAAACTTGTCCTCCTGATTCCTCTGATTCCCTTATCTTATATTCATCGACACATAAATACATATAGAATAAACAAATACAGATATGTAAAACGCATAAAGACAAATAAAGGTTTGTGACGGTAATAATTCTTGAAAACGATTCTTTTCCAAATATCCAAATTGGAAATCGGAACAATGTATTATATTCATCAATAACTCCATCGTGTGTTCTTGTCGAAATATAAAAATACCCCCACAACATACAAAGCGTAATAAAGAAGAAATACGAAAACGCAATTATCAAATCATATTTTATATACTTTTTTTTGCGTATTTTTCTCGATTCCAGAACCAGCACAATCGAATTAATAACAATTGCGATAATCATCATGTCATATGTCTCAGAATGCAATGGAAGTATCTTTCTCCCTTTATTATAATCAAGCAATGCTTCATATTGTATTCGTCTTTCAAACCATATAATCCAGATAATAAGTACAATATCGATTACGCTTAGAATCACGACACTATTCTTCAACAGATATTTAAGGATTGATTTCATACCTAAATTCTCCTTTATTATTGTCATTCACCCATTTATCATATTCTTGCCACACATCTTTGAGAATGTCACTAATATATCTATTATCAACCTTGCCATTTATACAATCTCCCATTATATTATCTTCCCATCCTTTGTTAATACCGTCCTTATCAGTATAATGGTCATGAAGTCCTAATAAGTGCCCAACTTCATGAGGTGCAGGATCATCTTCTGACAAAAGCATACCATCTCGTCCTTTGCCTCTCCATAGCCCTTCATCACTTCCTCTTACCTCTGACCTTTGGCAATTATCAGAAACTTCAATGTAATTATTCCGGCTAAATGGATTCCATGAATCTGCGATTATTAATGGATGACTTTTTTCTTTTCCTCCATACAATGACAGATTTATGTCAAATGATACATGATAACTTTTACCATTGTGCTCTATGGAAGAGTTCTTACCCCAGACTTTGTTTATGTCATTTTGCATTTGACGTATAACAGTTTTTGTAGCTCCTCTTCCATACAAATAGACATTAGCATGGATAGTAATATTATCTCCATAAATACTGATTAGCCCATCCCTCCCGTCCGGGTCAATATACCTCACAGGATTATTCGCGCAATAAGCATACGGGCTGACATTATAATATTTCTCGCTCAGCGGGTCGATTCTGTCCCACCTTGCGAGGACGGGGTTGTACTGCCTTGCGCCGTAGTCGTATGTGTCCAGTCCATGCATCCTATCGAGTTCCTTTCCGTTGTACCTGTTTGACTGGAAATTGTTGTCTGCGGAGCCGTCGCAGAACTGCGCCCCAAACGGATAGTAGTTCATCGTCTGGACGACGGTCCCATTCGCGGTGCGGTTGGCCTTGACGACCTGGCGGACGCTGCCGAGGTGGTCGCGGTTGTAGTAGTAGAAAGTGAAGTTGTTCTGGCCGGTGTTGCCGGTATACGCTGCCGCCTGGCAGTAGCCCTCGTCGAACTGGAGTTTGTCAATCCGCCCGTTCCTCATCGTGAGGCTCCCCCCGAGGATGTAGTCCGTGGAGTCCGCGCTCAGTATCTCCGAGGGGAGAAGTTCCCTGGTGCTGCCGATGGGCACGCTGATGTTCGGCACCGCCGTCAGGTGCGTGGTGCGCAGTTTCTCGCCCGTCGCGCCATAGACGTACCTAGTCACGTTGCCGTCGGTGAACTGGATGCGGACGGGGTTGTTGAGGACGCTTGTAAGCTGCTTGCCGTCTTTCTTCATAGATGCTGTTTCTTCTTCATCATTTTGTCGGGCGGGATGAAAAATGTATCAAATTCTACGTACCCGTGATACATTCTGAAGATTCTGTTCAATGATTTTTGGAACAAAAAAATAGTATTCGTCTTCAAATTCATTTTTACAGAAGTAACACGAAAAGTCATTTATCCCTATGATATTTTTTACATATTCAGAAACTTTTGTTTCCAGTATATTAACTGGCATTTTAAATTCGGAAGTGTGTTCTATTGCCTTTCTTGAGAAAACAACATCAGTAGTAATATAATCACCACCTTCATTTTTATTGATACAAATGTAAAAATATATAATATAATTATTAAAATCTTTTTCTGTAAGATTACTTTTTGCATGCAGTAAGCCTTGATTTACATACATAATAGCCATATTAACACAAAATGAGGTATAATAATCTTCTTTTATGAAATTGGATAGGCAATCCAACTCTGGTAATGTGTGAAAAACAGGCATTTGCTCGTATGTGTCATAATCATAAAGAATATCATGTTTGTCAATATACTTTATAATCTGTTTGAAAATTTCATTTTTCATATTAAATATATCTGCATTTTAAATATTAAATCCATAATCTCTTAGCCATTTTACTATTTTATTTGACCACTTTGGTGCGCCTTTTCCCTTGTCGTGAATTGTTCCGTCTGCATTAGTTGCCCCTTTTCCTTTTTGATGTGCATGAATCTGTCCATCTTTAGGATTGTCTATTCTATCAATGCCTTTCGGTGCTCTTCCTTTTTTATATTCATTGAAAGCATCTTTAGGGGTACCTAATTTACCTCTATTATATCCTTTGGATGAATTGCCAGAAGCACTCATTTTAAGAATACTCCCCGCCAGCCCTGTAGTTGCACCTGCTCCAGTTATAGCTACGCCTAAAACAGCAGTGGGAGCACCTGCCATCGTTGCTGTGCCGCCACTGCCTACCACTATTGCGCCGCCAGCAGCCATGGTGG